>MDSY01010404.1_pt1 | contig 17879 bp, 10 predicted proteins | sample 811131 | NCBI WGS metagenome assembly MDSY01 (sample SAMN05326643, study PRJNA326480) | marine metagenome | isolation source: seawater | place: Atlantic Ocean: South West | collected 2010
AGACTTATTGTTATTGAGATTCAGATTATTATGATTATCATAATCGATAATGATAATCCGATTATCATAATCATAATGACGACGACGATGGAATAAGAATTATGTCTTGTATTTGGTTTGCCTATTGGCGTACACTTCACATTCCAACTTATACGCGTATTCACTAACGACTTTACTGAGCACTTGACGGAAAGCTTGCGCGTTCCACTACGACACTGTCGTCACAACCCGAGAGCCTCAAGTTCAATCTTGAGCTGCTGTCTTGCTGAGAGCGGCTCAAGCCAGAGCGCCTCCAGCTGCACCGAGCCCTCGCGCCTGAGCACTTTATGCTCACCTCCAGCATACATGATTTTGGTTTCGCGTGGTTTGCCCTGCGAAGGCTGGCGCACGCAGCGACAGACCGTGAGAAAGCTCCGCTGCCAACTGCCACTCTGCGGAATAAGCTGCTTGAGCACTGCGTGGTCGGATTCTCGAATACTCGTGCTGGAGCCGCAACGCCACGGGCGTGAATCGGGCGCTGCGCCCGTAACACAGTGGGGAAACTCGGCGACGACTTTGAGAGGGCCACACCAATCACACACCTCCCGGAGCTGCGCCACCTGCGCCGCGGGCGTTTGTAACAGCGCCCACACGGCGTCTCCGGTGACTTCTAGATAGGCGCTTCCGCTGCCATCGCTCACTTCGGCTTTGACGCACACTTCGAAGACGCTGGGCGCGAGCGGGGGCCGTCTAGCGTAGAGGCTAGCGTGGAGGGGTAAGGTTCCCTCCACGCGCGCGGTTGCTGGAGTCGGCTCTGAGCAGCGGCAGCTATGGCCGTCTCGGATCATTCCACACGCACAGCATCTGTTGCCGCACCAGAACTCGCTCAGCCTTTTGACTGAGAGATTGAGGGAGATGAGCCGCCCAAGGAGCTCGGTAGTTCGCCCCGGGCTGCCCGCCGGGCTCTTTGCGGCGCTTTGGAAGGCTGCCGCCTGGGATCGCTGCTGCTTCTGCTTGTGGCGCGGCGGAGGTGGCGTTGCGTCTGCTGCGGCCCCTTGCACTCCCAGGGCCGAGATGTCTATCTCTCCAATGAGGTCGGTGAGGAGACAGCGCGCCGGCGGCGGCTGGAGTCGCGGTGGCCACGCCTCGGCAGCAGGCATGGCGGCGGCGGCATCCTCGGATGAGAGCACATCGAGGGACGACTTTGAATCGAGAAGCAGGTATCCCTTCTTTCCCAGCTTGTTCAATCGCCACGTGGCGTTATGAATGAGCAACTGGACGCCGGGCAGTAGTGACTCGGGGATCCGGTGCGCCCGAAGCTGCAGGCCGTATGCGTCCACAATGGGAGAGTACCGTCCGTGCGTGCAGCTACTCAAGCGCAGCCGCAGCTTGCCTTCCTCGAGTAAGCCGACCTCGCAGAGAGAGGCGCGGAGATTGAAGCGCTGATTCATCTGTGGCAATGCCAGTGGCAATGCCAGGCGCTGGCAGAGTGAGAGTGGAGCCGCGCACGGCGCACTCGTAGGAAGTCGACGCGCCCTCTCGTGCGGTACAGGAAGCAGCACGGCGGTTTCGGTGCACACACACAGCAGCGGCCGAGAAGAGGAGGCCTTGGAGAGCTTTCCTCCCACGAGCCAATGGCGAGAACCCCGCGAGAGGAGCGGCAGCCACCGTCGACACGCTCCACGAAGAGGAAAGAGGACCCGTTTCCAATATGTGGGCGACTCGCTCTCGCCAGTCGAGGGGCAGCCCTTGCTGTCACAGAGGACGCTCGCCTCGAGCTCGGGGTCAATCTCGTCTTGAGTGCGCGGGGGGCTCGAGGAAGCGTCCAGCCCGCAGCCCAACGGGACAGCGATGATCTCGAGCAGGAGCGGTTGCGACGGCGGATCGCTCGAGAGCGCCGAGGCCTTGGTGGAGGCCTTGGTGGAGGCCTTGGTGGAGGCCTTGGTGGGGGCCTTGGCGTTTGACGAGACCGGCAAAGCAGGCACCGGCTTCACGTGTGTCACACCCCAGACCTTGTAGCAGGGGCTCTTTGGCGGAGGGACCAGGATCCGTTGCACGGGCGGCGCATGTATTGAGGAGAAGCTCGCGGCGGCGGTAGGCGCCCACGGAGGCTGGGCTTGATCGATTCCGTCGACCGAGCAGCGCAAGCAGATGACGGCAGGGGCGGGGCGGCCATTGCTCCCCGCCGAGACACTGTCGGGTGCCGGGCACGCGAGGATATCGAAGACGGAGATGGCGAGGACGGCACCGAGAATCCGATCGCAGTATTCGGCGGCTTCTCGCGCAGGAAGCACAAGGCGCACGGCCGCGGTGGCGTCTCGTAAGAGGAGATTGGGCCCATTCGGATCATCGAGCGGAGCTAGCTCCGCTCGTCCAACGAGCACCAGAGGCGGCTCGAAGAGGGCCGCCAGTTGATTGGCGGCGAGCAGCTGCGGAGTTGAGATCGACGATGCGCGTCGTGCGAGGGCGATCACCGGATCACTCGCAAGCAGCCAAGCAAGCTCAGGTGTGCGTGGCCATTGGTGGCGCAGGCGGCCGAGCCCACAGCTGCCGCGACACCTTCCCGGCCGCGAGATAGCGTCGTTGCATGCACCGGCCCGGCACACGCCTCCGTCGCCGCCGCCAACTCCGCCGCCTCCGCCACGCAGCAACGGACGTCGCACATGCCGGAACTCGGCCTCGGCGCCCCCAAGCGCGGATCGAAGCGATCTCACAGAGGAACACTCCCAATCTTCAAGCAAGCTGAGCAACGCCTCTCTCCTCGCCGCCGCGCTGAGAATAAGTCCCCCGCTCCACTTGACATCCCACGCCGGCCGGAGCAGCAGCAAATGGCTCGCGAGCTCGGGCAAGGGGAGGTGAAGCACTAGCGACTGGTTGATGCGCTCGAGCCTCTCGCTCTCTGGAGCAGGCCTTATCACGGACTTCTCCACTAACTCAGCGTGGCTCTCAATAACCACATGCCCACGGGTGCACAGCCCGAAGCCAACGAGGACTTGCGCAGCGGCCGCCGCCGAAGCTGCTGCGAGAGCGCGATTCTTGGGCTCAACGGCTGAGCGGGCCCTGGCAGCAGCGTTAGCGATCGCATGCTGTGCATACGACTTGAGCGCATCGCTCACTAGAGAGGGGGTTCTCTTTCCTTGAGACGAGAGCAGTTGCGCAGCGGGCAACGAGATGGCATGTGCTGAGCGCAGCGAGACGGCGGCCCCGACGCGTAAGCCAAGCCTCGGTTGCTGCCTCAAGGTGGAGTGGGCGAGGAACACCAGGTAGGCATCGTCGAGCTCGAGCAGGCTGCGGCAGTGCACGCGAGTGATCGTCCCGGTATAGTCGCACAAGGGATCCATCTCCGTCTGAATCGAGGGTTCTAGAGAGAGATCAGAGCGGCCCTGTTCTGATTGACATCTGGCTTCTGCTTGAGTCAGCTCGCCCAGCACTCCGCCGTGATCTCCCAGGTCGGGTGGCTCCGCCCATGAGACGCCGCCACTGGGTTCGAGATCAATCGCATCGCGAGACGCCGTCGCGCCCAGCACCCGCAGCGGTGGCGCCATGCATTGCCTCCGCCTCGCCATCAGCACGTCCTCTCGGCCATTCGGTTCCCTCCAGACGTGTGTTTCGGGATGGGAGATCAGCTGACCGCGAGGGCTCGACCCACCGAGCAGCACACGCTGCTGCACATTGGAGATAAGGTACGTGCCGCCGACATGCAGCAGCGCACGCCAGCGCACCGCTTGCTCGCCACGGAAGAGGATCGTCACGCTGCTGTCGGAGCCGTCTGCCGCGCCATCCTCGGACGAGCCGGGCCCATCGTCTCCCGATCTCGGAACACCTGCTGCGCCCTCTGCTGCGCCCTCTGCTGCGCCCTCGTCCATATTGCCGAGCTGCACATAAAAGTAGAGCGTCTCGTGCGTCGCGTGCAGTTCAGCCGTCTCGTCGGCAGCGGGACGCTTTGGACATTTTTTTGCAGAGGTTGTGCTGCCACCCGTGTCACCGCCGCCACGGCCACCGCCGCCACTGCCACCGTTGCTACCGCCGCCCTCGTCTCCGCCAGCGAGTCGGAGCTCGGAAAGCGCTAGACAAGTCCCAGCGACGTGGAGCAATCTCGCGCCGCGAGTCACGATGCGGAGGAGCGCGGCGCGAAGGCCAGCAATACCATATGCTTGGATCGGACGCGCCGGTGGCGGAGGCCGCGCCGCGGCGAGGATGTGCAACGGACCGAGTAACTCGACATGCGCTGGAGAGGGCGGAGAGAATGTCTTTGAGGTGGGGATCAGCTGCCACGAGCTGGCGAGGACTAGGCAGCCGCGCATTTCGGGGTGGAGGGGCGTTTCTGCAGGGACGCTGCAGCCAATCCAAGACTGCTCCTGTTTGGATTTCCCACGCCCTCCGCTGCTCCTACTACGATTGGCGCTGCTGCCGCCACCGGCGCTGCTGCGGCTTCCAGGGGGAGAGCGAGGCGCTGGCGGCGCCTCGGAGAGTTTGAGAGCCCCCAACGGCATTGAAAGGATGCGAGAGCCCGTTCCAATCAGTTCGTCGTCACCCACAGTGCCGAGCCATCCGATCAGCAGCTCACATGGCGACTCGTCGGCAGCAGGCTCACTCCACACATCTCGCAACGAGCTGCTCCGCGCGACGTCTGAGCGGCAGAGCTGCGCCAAGGAGAGCTGCCTATAGCTCACCGCCTTGCGCGTCGCGCTTGCCGGCTTGTACTGCTCGCACACCGTGCGCACGGCGGCAGCTGTTTCGGGCTGCATGCGCCAAGGATGGGCTTCATCGGGCCTTCGAGGGGTATCAAAGCGGCACTGCACTTATTTCGGCAAAGGATGAGAGCCGCAGCAGCGGCAGCGGCGGCAGCGGCGGCAGCGGCGGCAGCGGCGGCAGCGGCGGCAGCGGCGGCGTTGGTGCATCTGCGACGGCGTCGCCGGTTGATGCATGCCTGTCCCCCCGAGTGGTGGCTCGCGCTGCGCTCTCAGCCAGAGTGGCTCCCGATGCGTGTAAGAGAGTGGGAGGATGCGGCGTGGCGTGCGAGCTCCGGCTGGGTAGGAGTCGATTTCGTGCACGGTGCGAGCGCTGCGGTGCGTGTGCTCGAGTATGTGTTCAAGTCAGATGAGCCGCTCCAAGTCGTCGGCGCCGCTCACTTCCGCAACGGCGCCGAGAGCCACAAGGGGCTCTGCCATGGCGGCTCGATGTGTGCTCTCATGGACGACATCATCGGTTGGACGGGATTCTGCGTGAGCGGCGAGTGCGTGCCATGGAGCGGGTTCACAGTGCAAGTCAACACACGCCTTTCCGTCCCCGTGCCCGTCGGGGCATGGCTAAAGGTTGAGGCTCAAGTGGAGCGGTGTGAAGGGAAACGGAAGGTTTGGATCCGATCCAAACTGAGTGATCCCAACGATGGCACTGTGCATTGTACAGCTGAAGGGCTATTTCTGCGATCCGCCGAGGCGAATGCTAGAGGTACTGCGTGAGGGCTCACAGGACCTTGCTGCAAACCAGCAGTAGCACATCAATTCAATTATTTTCACAAAAAATGCAGATATGTATATGTTTTTGGTTTTATGTTTATGTTAATGTTTTTAATAATCACATCAAATCGATGAGGATGAACTTGTCATGTAATGATATCATGTTTCATGATTCAAACATGATGATTTTGATTATATCATCATGACAATTTCATATAACAATATGAATTTGAATATGAATTTATGTTCCAACATTCACATTGATGAACATATATCTATCAAATAATTCATGTGCCCTAGATCGTAGATAATGCGACGATTACATGCGCTGGAATCGATTACGGATTAAATCTAAATGCATACAATTTTACAAGCATACACATACATAGAACATACATGCCACGTCTCGCATTACACATTTACATTAAGCGCCGTTGCCTTCGAGCGCTGCAGGGTTGCCGGCGATTTCAAACAGCTCCGTACTAATCCGCTGCCACTGCACACACTGCGCTCGGAGCTCGGCCACGACAGCTGCATCTGCACCACACCCATCGCCCTCTTCCGCCCCGTCTTGGTCTTCAAAGGCGCCAGGAGGTGGCGCCACTCCCAAGTCGAAGAGCGGCAACTCCATCGGGACGGCGAGCTCCGGCTGATCAAACGGCCCCCCCTCGGCGCTCTGCAAGAGCACAGGCACGCAGCCCATCCGCTGGGGCGTGGCCTCGTGCGTGGGCTCCTCTGAGGCGCCCTGCTGTGCGTACTTCTTGAGCGGCGCCAATGGTGGCGTCTCGTCCCGCCGCCGCGTCGGCAGAAAAGCGAGGCAATCGACCTGTATCGACTCATCAAACCTTCGGAGTAGTGCGAGAGAGCTCGCGTCCCAGACCCAGACGCCGCCGTCTGCGGCTGCGGAGAAGAGCTTGAGGCCATCGATGGCAACACAGAGTGCACGAACAGCTCCCTCGTGCTGCACCGCTGCTGGCGCCTCTGCACTCAGCGCGGCACCTGTTGAGAGCTCCTCTGCGGATAACAGTAGACTCACCTTGTACACGCGACCCTCGGTGCCGCCTGCATAGAGCTCAGTGTGAGCTGGGTGTGCGGCGACGCAGCTGAGTGGCTCGGCGAGCTCGGCGCAGTGAACAGAGCCCGGATGACCTTCCGCCAGCCGCCACACCCGAACAGTCTGGTCGAGCGACGCAGAGGCGATCAGCGGGTGCTGGCCGCACGAAGCGCTGCAGAGCGCAGTCACCGAGAGGGCATGCGAGCTCCATGTGTAGTGAGGCCGCGGCTGTTTTCCGGACTCGGCAGCGTCGAGAAGGCTGGCGAAGCTCCACACAAAGATGAGCGCGTCCTCGCCAGCAGAGAGTAGCCACCCGTCGCGGTCGCAGCTGGCTAGTGCAGTGGCGCTCTTGAAGTGCGCGTCCCAGCAGACGAGCAGACGGCCTGTGGCGAGCTGCCACAGGTAGAGCTTGCCGGAGGCGGCGCCCGCGAGGCAGTGCGCACTGTCTGCGGTGCAGAGCACGCAGCTCAGCCGCTCGGGCGCCTGGCAGCGATACTGAGGCGACTCCTTTGCCCAGCTCCACAGATGGATAAACGAGCGCTCGCGCTCTGTCGTCAGCATGAAGTGGGCGCTGCCCGCGAGGCCGTTGGCGCATGGGTGGCAGTCCTTGAGCACCTGTGTCACGCTCCCCGTCTCAGGGTCGTACACCTGCGCCACGCCCTTGCCCGAGCAGCCGGCAACGAGCGCCATGGCAATCCGTCCAAACAAACCCCCTGGGGTTCGGCATCGGTTACACGTGTTTTTGGTAAATGTTCTTTTTTCATGTATCGCCGCGGCATGGGGTCAGCTTGCGGAGCGATGGTGGCGATGCTGGGCGTACTCACGTACGCAAGAGCGCGCGCGCGCAGACGAGCGCGCCGGTACCGCGTGCTTGTCGCCTCGACGGATGTTGCGCGGCAGCTTAGCGGGCCAATCCGCAGGCTCGCATTCGAAAGCTTCACGATTGATGGCGGCAGCAACGACAGCAGCAGCGACGAGGATGCCGTGATCGACAACCTGTTGGGCTTCCACGATGCAGCACGCTGCGAGTGGCTCTTCGGCTTCGCATCATCACCGCGCGGAGCGCCGCCCATTGCAGAGAGAGAGCTGGTCGCACTCGCTTTGCTCGTGAGCTTGCACGACAGCCTCTACGTCGGCACGCTCTGCGTGATGCCCACGGAGCGTGGGCGCGGGCTGGGATCGATGCTCATGCGCTCTGCTTCCGCGCTCGCCCACGCCCGAGGTTTCTCGCTCGTCTCCGGAAACGTCTCGAGCACAGATGCAAGGCTCTTGCAGTTCTATCAAAGGCTCGGCGCCGTTGCGACGGCGCCCACCGCAGTGGCGAGCAACGGGGCGCAGCCTAAGACGGTGCGTCTGATCGCACGGTCTGGGCCCCTGACGTGTTGTGACCTTCCTCCACCTGAGATGTGGCCTCGAGGAGGGAGCGTACAATTGTGTCACACACAAAGTAAAGCTATTAATTAACCACGAAAAGACCAGAAATAAATACTGGACGGCGATGCTGCTGCTCTTCTGCTTGGGGCTGCTGTCCCCAGGGCCATGGTCCGACGTCGAGCTCGACGCCGCCACGCGCGCCAGCATGCTCCTCGCCAACATGAGCCTCGGCGAGAAGCTCGTCTACCTGCACGGTCCTCGCGCGGTTTGGGGCGTCGAGTGCAGCTTCTCTGCGCGCTGTGCCTACGTGGGCAACGTGCAGGGGAATAGGCGGCTTGGCATCCCGCCGCTCAACCTCCAGGACGGACCACAGGGTGTACGTCTCGACCGGTACCCATCGACCACCACTGCATGGCCTTCGGGTCTCGCAATGGCCGCGACGTGGGATGTGGATGCGGTGAGCGCCTGGGGCGAGGCCATGGGTCGGGAGTTCCGCGCCAAGGGTGTCAACGTGGGCCTCGGTCCAGGACTCAATGTGGCACGGGTCCCTCTCAACGGACGCAACTTTGAGTATCTTTCCGGAGAAGAGCCATACTTGGGTGCAGGGCTCGTGGGCGCTGCAGTCAGAGGCATCCAGTCGCAAGGCGTGATTGCGAACGCAAAGCACTGGGTGCTCAACAACCAGGAGACGGAGCGTTACAGTGTCAGCTCGATGGCCGACGAGCGCACCAAACGCGAGGTCTACTACCCTCCCTTTGCCGCCGCCGCCGCCGCAGGTGTCGGCTCTGCGATGTGCAGCTACAACCGAATTGATGGCCGCTACTCGTGTGAGAACGCCGAGGAGTTGTCTGTGCTGCGTGAGCTGGGTTTCGACGGGTGGGTGATGAGCGACTGGGGTGCCACACACTCGCTCTCTCTCACCCAGGGCCTTGATATGGAAATGCCCTTTGAGGCACACATGGGGGCGGAGGCGGTGGCACGCGCACTCGGCCGAGGCGAGCTCTCTCTCGAAGACATCGACCGCACTGTGCTGCGGACTCTGGGTCCAATGTTGAGAATGGGTGTGATGGACGCGCCCGCCGAGCAGTGGAACTGGCGGCGAGCCGCCCACAATGTGACCTCGCTCCACAGCGCCATGGAGGCCCGCCGGCTCTCGGCGGCGGCCACCGTGCTGCTTAAGAACGAGCCGCCGCAAACTCCAAATGAGCCCCCCCCGCCCAAGGAACCCCCCCGGAGCGCAAGAGCGGCGCTTGCGCGGCTACTGCCGCTGCCCACCGGTCGCCGCTACGCGCTCCTCGGCCTTGCCGATCGCGCCGACTGCATCACGCACGGCGGCGGCTCCGGCGCCGTTACCGGATCCTATGTGACCTCTCCGCTCGAAGGTTTCCGGCTCGCCGCCGGTGGGTCTGCAGTCGTCTCTTACGCGTCCGGGCGTAACCTGAGCGCGGCGGTGGCGCTGGCGCTAGCTGCCGACTACGCCATCGTCTTCGCGGGCGACACCGCGAGCGAAGGCAGAGATCGCACCTCCCTCGCGCTGCCGTGCCTCCCAGCTTCCGATGGCGGCGTCCTCTCGCGTCCCAGGAGCGGCGGCGCACTCGCCCCCGCTTGCGTCGGCGCCTCGAGCCAGGACGAGCTGATCGCAGCCGTGGCCGCGGCGCAGCCCAAGACGGTCGTCGTGCTCTCGGTGCCGGGTGCTGTGCTCACCCCTTGGCGGGCGCAAGTGCCCGCCATCCTGACCAACTTTATGCCGGGCCAAGCGGTCGGACACGCGGTCGCCGATGTTCTCTTTGGTGTGGTGAGCCCCGCGGCGCGGCTTCCGCTCACCTGGCCGAACCGTGAGAACGAGACGGCGCTCTCGTCCGAGCAGTGGCCCGGCGTCAAGCCGCATGGTGCCGGCTTTCGTCATGCTAATTATACCGAGGGGGCGCTCATTGGGTACCGCTACTACGATCAGCACCGGATCACGCCGGCCTTTGCATTCGGCCACGGGCTCGGATACGCCGCCTTCCGTTACGCAAACCTCGAGGTGAGCCGAAGCGGTGTGAGCTTCGCACTGAGCAATGAGGGGACGCGCATCGCCGCCGAGGTGCCACAGCTCTACCTTGGCTTCCCGCCTGAGGTGGGCGAGCCGCCCAAGCTGCTGCGCGGATTTCGAAAGGTTGAGTTGCGGCCGCACGAGACGAGACGCATACACTTCGAGTTGTGCGCCAGTGCTCTCAGCGTGTGGAGTGTTGAAGCGCACAAATGGGTAGAGGTCGACGGAGGTTTTGACGTGATGATCGGTGCCTCGAGCCAGGATATTCGACTCAGGGGGGGCATCCCTCCGAAATCTCACGCCAAGAACGCAGCGGCCACCTAGAATATTTGCGAGGATTTTGCATCATACTATAAGTAAAAAAAACCAGTTATTATTGTATAGGAACCTATTAATATCTATTTATATTACAACTAGAACTACAAGTTCGAAGTTGAAGTTGCCGCTGACAATACGAGTATTCGAACATCAACATGATTCGAGTATATCCAAATCAAGTTAGACTGGCGCGCATGTTATCCGAATACTGTAATGGGAAGCTCATCATATCAACTGAACGTGCTTTTACCAGTAGTTGTCAGTTTGGTAGATCGGATCCTCAACCATCAACCTCAGCGGCGCCTCTTGGCAAGTTGTTGCTCGAATGCATTTCCGAGCTTTGAGGTGGCGAACATTCCGAGGGCGCAGCCAATCAAGCCGATGATCGCGGAGGTCATCTGGTATGCCATCGCAACGGGCCGAGTCAAGAGCAGCTCTGGGAACATCAGAGGCGTGAGAGCAGTGACGCCGATCAAGAGGACGAGAGCCTTGCAGATCCGATCGTACTTGGCGTTCTGCCGGACTGGGAGGGGGGGAATCATGCCGAGGAGAGCGCTGCCGTTGAGAGCAGCCCACAGCATCACTAACGTGTACGCAATGTGCGCGGCAACATGCGTGTCTGGCAGTGCTGGCTCAAGCACTCCCGCAACTCCAGCAGCTGCAAAGGCGCCGAGTGCTACTGCGGAGGCCGTCTGCAGTTTCCATGCGAAGCCAAGTTTCGGACGCGCACTGGCAATCAGCTTGTAGTGCTCATCCACTCGCTGGCGGAACTTGCCCTCGTCCTTGAGGTTGGAGCCGCCTACACGTGCGCCACCAGACGAGGACATTTTTCTGTCTCAGCCGAAAAATCGCAGGTATAAAAATGGTTAGGGTGGAGCGCCTCCACATGGGGGGTCCAGAGTCATGTAGCGTTGAACCTTGGTCGTGATAGTCAGGCCTCTGGTTTCGCGAAAGAGCCATCTGGGGAGACCCGAGAGTGCTCTCCGCCTGAGCGCCGAGCGTGCTGAACTCATGAGCGCAGCCGCCGTGCAGAAGGATCTGGAGCGGCTGCGCAACGCTGCAAGCTCCGGCGTCTCTTATGCGAGCCCCTTCCGTACTGCCGTGCGCAACATTGTGGCGGCCTGCCGCAACAGCCCAGCAGCTCTGGCCTCCTACTGCCGCGCTGGCGTGCTCGGTCATCTGGCCACAGCCATGCAGCAGGTACGCCACCATCACACAGCCGACGCTGCCGCTGTGGCTTATTCTCTGCCGCTCACTCTGCTGCTGACCCCCCTCACTGTGTCCTCGAGCAGCGTGCCTAGCTCCTGCTTGCTAGCACGTGCCCTGCTGACTGACCCCGCGGCCACCTCTCCTCCTCAGCTCATCTCGAATACGCAAATGAGCAACGCGGTGCTCGAGGTGGCGCTCTGCCTCTCGCAGCAGCTCCTTGTCGAGCAGCCCAAGGATAAGGACGGCGAGAGCTCTTCTTATATTGTCGGCGAATCGGTGCGCGCCCGCACCCGCACACGCACGCCAGTGCCCCACCTGGGGGTTGAGAAAGAGGGTGAGAAGGGTTCGCAGACGAGACGACTCCCCACACTGTGTTGCCCACGCGCCTAGGTGATGGCGCGGCGAGTCGACGGAGACTTTGGTGAGGGAGTCGTCCTCGACACGCTGGACAATGGCGCGCATCTGATCACTTGGAATGAGGAGGACTCGGCTGCAAAGCTCGACGCCTCGGAGCTCATGCCCTTCGGCTCTGGGATGGGGAGTGGCTCTGAGCGGCGGCAGCGCGTTGCGCCTGCATTCATCCTCAACAATTTCTTGATGAAGACCGCCATCCCTTCAAACGACCTCAGCCGCGTGCAGATGGTCGTACGCGACGGCGCCGATGTGAACTGCACCGATGGCGAGGGCAACTCGCCGCTGATCCTTGCTGTCACCAACGCGGCGAGCGTGGCCCTCGTGCAGTTTCTCGTGAGCCGTGGTGCCCACGTCAACTTTGTCGGCGCCACGGGCAGCGCGCTGCAGGTGGCCAGCACACAGAACAATGTGGAAATGGTGCGTTGCCTGCTCGCGCACGGAGCCAATGCAGGCATCGTCGACCTCAAGGTGTGTGCCAAGGAATGCGCCAAGCTGCTCAAGGAGACGCTCACCGAGGCTGAAATGGCGCAAGGGGAGTCCTCGAACACGCCCTTGGACGAAGCCGAGCGCTCCAAGTACAGCGAGAAGTGCTTCGTCAAGCTACTGCCGCCAATGCTCGCGGCGCTCGGCAACGCCCAGTCGCCCAAGGTGCACAAGCGCGTGCTCATGGTCGTCAACTATGTCGTGCAGCGCGCCACGGAGTCGAAGCTCTCGGCGCTCTCGGCGCTCCAGCTCGGCGCTCTCATCGGCTCGCTGCGCGTCCTCCTCTCCTCGGCACAGACGCTCGAGCAGTTCTCGGCGTTGCGAATGTTGGTCGCCGCGCTGCGTGCATGGCCGCTCGTCGGCTCCGTTGCGCGCCGCCACGGCCTCGAGGCGCAGCTCGACAAGCTTTCGAAGCTTGCGAGTGAGCCAGTGCAAGAGATCGAGGAGCCGCCGCCCCCCGCCGAGAGCCTCGACGGCTCTCAGGACTCCGACTCCATGCCGATGCTCATGGGCGGCTCTGCTGGTGTAGGCGGCCAGAGCGCACGGGCACGATCTGTGAGCCTCAAGCCGGCGGACGTTGCGGCGCTCGCAAGCCACGCTCTCGAGCTGCTGCGCGCGGCGCCTGTCACGGCCGACGAGCAGACGCCGCTTCGCTCGCTCGCGCAACTGCCCGCTCTCGCTCAGCAATCCTTCGGCGGCGCCATGAAGGAGCTCGCAGCGCTGCTCGTGGGTGAGCAGGCACCGAGTGCCCACGAACTTCAGCAAAGCGGCACGCTCTCGTGGCTCCTCTCCGAGCTCGGCCGCTCTGACGCCTCCGAGCTGCGTCTCCGCTGGGCCGACTTTGAGCGCGCCTTTGGCACGCAGCCTGGCGCCGCGGGCGGCGCCGCGCTCGCACAGCTCCTACAGCTCCTGCACAATTCGCTCATTGCCTCGGAGCAGCTGCCCGTGCACTCATACGCGAACGCCAACGAGGGTGCGCACTCGCTCAAGTCTCTCGCGGAGCCGCTCACGATCTGCTTGCATCCCCTACAGAAGCCCGAAGACACTGCCGATCAGATCCCGCCGCCGCACCAGCTGAGCATCGACAGCCTCGTGCGCGTGGAGCAGCTCAAGCAGCAATTGCTTCGTACGAGCCACATTGCCTCGCCCTTGTATGAGGCCTTCTGCACGCGGCTGCTCGGCTGTGTCGTGGAGGAGAGGCCCATCAGCAAGCCCGACGAGCCCTTCCGCCGCGCCACGGTGACGCATATGCGCACAGCAACGCCGCTCAAGCTGCTGCTGCACACGCTACGCTACGATGACGGGCGCTCGGCCGAGGTGTTGATGATCGCACGCAGCTATCGCCTCGTCGGCCGTGTACCCAAGGAGCAGCTCTGCGAGGCTGGCAAAGCCACGTCGACTGCAAATGCCGATGCTGTCTGCGACCCCGATGCGCGCATCCACACCGTGAACATCACGTGCCCAGAAGGGCTTCCCGTCGAGTTCTTTCTCGAGAACGTTCTCTCCGAGGTGCGACGAGCGCTCCGCCAGGCGGATCCTGGCTTTGCACCGATGACGCGTTCGGTCAACGACGACTTTGGTTGGCGCGACCGTGGCTGGGATCGCGGCGGCTCGCACTTCGAGCGGACGATCACGGAGAAGCTGCGCGCAAACGGCGTCGCCGCTGTGGCGCGCCGACAAACCAAGCACGAGGCGGAGACCCTCGTCAACCGGCTGCAGAACAATGTCATGGTCGGGATGGAAACAGAGCGCGAGTCCACTACTGGCGAGTCGACAACCGGCGGCAGCGATGCCGAGAGTGAGGGCGGAGACCGGTTGCCATTGCTTTCTCGAGTGCAAGGGCTCGTCGCCGCGGATCCCAACGCCGGCGGCGCAGCCCAGTGGCTTGGTGCCACTGTCGTCGAGACCGGTGCTGGCGGCATCTCGCTCGTCTTCGATCTCGGCGGCTTTGAGGCCAGCGTGCCAGCGTACCGTGTGCGACCTGTACCGCAGCCGGAGAGCAATAAGCGGCTCAACCCGTTGGCGGCCATCTTCATGACCTTCGAGCAGTTCCTCTCCAACGCCGAGGAGCGACGAGCCGAAGCCGAGCACTCGTCTCGCGAAACGATGCCCGCCAACCTGCGCCGTAGCTTCTCTGCTTTCAACATGGGTCGCGGGCACAATGTGGGCCGAGTCTCCGCGGCGGCGCTTGATGGCGATGGCAATGATGAGAGCGAGGCTGCCGACGCCCAACCCATGGAGCTCGCCGGTGAAGGGAGCCAGCCTGGAGATCTGCCACCATCGCCTACGCAGCTGAGCGCCACCGACACCGAGCGCCAGGCGGCGCCCTTCGACATTGCGTCCATGAAGCTGCAAGTTCGGCTGGGGCTCGTCGAGGAGTCGAAGAGGCCTACCGAGCCAGGCGTCTGCTTCGACGAGGCGGATACGCTCCTCTTCTGCTTGCAACAGCTTCGGGAGACGTCAGCCATGGGACGGGCGCTCGTTCCGCGCGAGCTTGGCTTCCATCCCGGCGTCTCTTGCGACCGCTCGGGGCAGAACCCCATCATTGGCAACCGGTACAAGCTGCGCAATGAAAACTACGACGTGTGTGAGGCCGAGTACCTTCTTATGGAGCCATCCGAACGCGCCAAGTACTCCAAGATTGAGCCGCCGTGCTTCCGCAAGCCAAAGGGGTGCGGCCCTGCGGTTTGGCACCTCTGGTACTCCATCGAGGTCGAGGGTGAGGGCGCCTCCGACCCGGAGAGTCATGGACGCCGCGAGTCGATGGCGAGCACCATCAGCAGCACCATCAGCAGCCCGCCGCCCCAACTGACACCGGCGGAGCGGCGCTTGAGCTCAACGCTGAGCGGCGGCTCGAGTGGACGAGGTAGCCTCTCTGGCGCCAGCACGCTCCCTTGGAGCGTCGCCGACGTGGAGGAGGGGTTAGTTTCGGGGCGGCTCGAGGCGGCGGCTGTGGTGCGGGAGCTGCATCGCGCGTCCTCTTGCGTTGAGGAGACCAGGCTCTCTGAGCAGGCGAGCACGCTTCTTACTTGCATCAAAGCTGACGACTGCGGGAATCCGCCGCGCGCGGCGCCATTCACTACCGTCATGCTCATGTCCGCATATCGGGAGGTGGCCGATGCGCCGCGTGCGGTCGCCCTGCACTCGGCGCCGCTCCCTTCACCGCACGCCCTCGCTTCACTTGAAGAGGAGCTTGAGCGCCGCGGTATGGGTAGGGAAGAGTGTGGAGACTTCAGCCAAGCTCTGATGGTGCTCTGGCTGCTTTCGCAACGCATGTCGGGCGCCAATGATGCGCGGGCTGAAATGGCGTTAGGGCACCTCTCCGAAGCAGGACGTGAGGAGAGCCCAGCCTCAGCAAGCACCTCCGGGGCGAGCAGTGCCGCGCAGGGGGCCTCTACAATGGACGCTTCGTCAACCACTGCCCTAGCATCGTTGCAGTCATTGCTCGTTTCGCCGCGTCTCTCGGCCAAGCTGCAGCAGCAACTCGCGGATGCGCTCGCCGTGTCGAGCGGCGCGTTGCCGCAATGGTGCCAGCTACTACTCCGCCGTTTCCCCGAGCTCTTCTCGCCCGAGAGCCGCGCGCAGTGGTTCCGATCGTCGGCGTTTGGCGTCTCGAGGGGTTTGCACTGGAGCCAAGAGGAGCAGGTCGCCGCAATGCGTAGTGCCTACGCCGAGGAGCTCGCGGCGCTCGAGCGGAAGCGTCTCGAAGCGGAGGTGAGCAACGACCAGCAGAGCCTTGCCGAGGCGCTCGAGGAGCTCTCCGAGATCGAGGACCGCGTGGGCCGTGACCGGCTTGGGGCGCTCAAGAGCGACATTGCGCGTGTGCCGAGGGATCAGCTGCTGCCGGCGGCCGAGCGGCTCATGGCGTTGCATGCCACCTCGCGCGCGTTGCTTGAAGTGCAGTTCGAGGGGGAGAGCGGCTTCGGTACGGGTGTTACCCAAAACTTCTACTCTGCCGTTGCCAACGAGCTGCTCAAAGCCAACGTGCAGGCTGCTCTGCCGATCTGGATGGCAGAGACTGCAGGCGCCGCCGAAGATGGTTTCATCCAGTATCCGACCGGCGCTCTCTTCCCGATGCCGCTCTCGTCGAGTGCGCCGGCCTCCCATTGCACAGCCGTTTGCGAACGCTTCCGCTTCCTCGGCCGTCTGATGGCCAAGGCGTGCCGCGATAACTTTATCGTGCCGCTGCCGCTTTCGCGAGACTTCCTCCATTTGGTTCGCGGCGGCTCGCTCTCGTACGCCTCCTTGCCCCCACTCGGCTCCACGGGTGGTGTCGCTAGCGGATACGCTGCCGTTGCCTTGCGCCTCGCTGCGGTCGACAAACAGGCCGCCAGTGAGGCGCAGCGGCGCAAGCTCTACGAGCAAGTTGCGGACGAGGAGTTTGCAAGCTCGCATATGCGCATGAGTTCGCGGCTCTCTTTGCGGGAATGGCTCGCTGCCGGAGACTGCTGTTTTGTCTGCCCCGTGACGGGCCACAAACTCTGTCAGGGAGGCGAGCAGCGCGAGCTCTCGGTGCATAACCTGCCCGAGTACATGCATCTGCTCTCGCAATTCTGGCTCTGCGACGGCGTTGCGGCGCAGGCGGAGGCCTTCCGTGCGGGATTAGAAGAGGTCTTCCCGCCGTCGATGCTCGAACCCTTCAGTCTCCATGAGCTACAGACCCTGCTTTGCGGAACGATGCGCATTGAGTGGACTGAGGCAGAGCTGCAACGACACATTCACCCCACGGGAGGGTACACCAAACATTCTAAGGTGTATCAGCTGCTGCTCGATGAGCTGCAGCGTATGGGCAATGCCGAGCGCCGACACTTCCTCAACTTTGTCACCGCTTGTCCCCACTTGCCTCCGGTTGGGCTCTCGATGCTCGAGATCGAGGTGCTCCCGCAAACCTCCGGCTCGCAGCTACCCACCGCCCAAACATGCGGCAACAAGTTGTACTTGCCTGATTACACGGAAGCGGCCATGCTGAATGCGGGGCTCGCCGAGGCCTTTGCCAATGCGGAATTTGGCGGGCTTCACGAGGGACTCGGCAGGGCTAGTTGATAGGGACAGCTCGATTAGAAGAGCACCCCCACGCCCTTCGTCGGGCACGCGCGATGTGCCACCTGGTGATACCCAGAGCTTTGAATTCAGAGTGATGCACAATATATGTCTCGCCTCACGCATGAGTGGAGCTCGCCTGACCACGCCACCCGTCCCGAGACTCTGTCCCGGTACGATTTTTCGTGCTGCCGCCGTACCTCGAGTGTTTGGAACTGGGCCTACTCTCCGGGCCACTAGTGCTCCAAAGCAAGTTTGGCGTGAAGATCATGAATACGCATACGGTCACAGTTAAAGTTACATTGAGATGAATCTATTCATGATGATGATGTGAGTCGAATCATGCACTCGATGCTGATGCTTTTTAGCGTTGAAGTAGCAAGTAGAAGTACTTATTAGTTTAATATATATAAATATATTAAACGATATCGATCCATAATATTAACCTTTTAAGCTTAACCAAATAAGCAGTGTTGGCTCTTTGCTGTCACCTCTGAGGAGACCCGTTGACTCA
>MDSY01120119.1_pt1 | contig 17874 bp, 14 predicted proteins | sample 811131 | NCBI WGS metagenome assembly MDSY01 (sample SAMN05326643, study PRJNA326480) | marine metagenome | isolation source: seawater | place: Atlantic Ocean: South West | collected 2010
TAATTCTAAGCGGTGGATCAGGAACAAGGCTTTGGCCTCTATCTAGAGCTAAACCCCCCAAGCAGTTTTTGGCTTTGCATGGGGAAGATACTATGCTGCAAGCCACAGTCAGGCGTTTATCTACTTTAGATGTCAAGACCTTAGTTACCATCTGCAATGAAGAACATCGTTTTTTTGTTGCGGAGCAACTTCGTGAAATTAATAGTTTAGGCTCTATCATTTTAGAGCCAATAGGTAAAAATACAGCACCGGCAATTGCTCTAGCTGCATTTTCAACGGAAAATGATTCGCTTTTGCTTGTTTTGGCTGCAGATCATGTGATTCAAAATGACACTAAATTTATAGAGGCATTAACTGCCGCGATACCATTGGCCGAGTCAGGCAAGCTTGTCACCTTTGGTATAGTGCCATGCGAGCCGCATACAGGTTACGGTTATATCAAACGAGGCGAAAAGCAGGGCGACGGTTTTGTCGTAGATAAATTTGTAGAAAAGCCCTCAGTTGAGTTAGCTCAACAGTATATAACTTCAGGTGAGTATTACTGGAATAGCGGTATGTTTTTGTTTAAGGCAAGTCGCTACCTTGAAGAATTGAAAAAATTCCGACCAGATATTTACAGAGCCTGCAAGGCTTCGATGGTAGCAGCTCAACCTGACTTAGATTTCTTGAGAATCAATAAAGAAAATTTTTCAGAATGTCCTAGTGAGTCTATTGATTATGCGGTTATGGAAAATACAACAGATGCAGTTGTGGTGCCTATGGATGCCGGTTGGAGTGATATAGGGTCTTGGTCATCACTCTGGGATATAAGTAAAAAAGATATTGATGGAAACACTACTCATGGCGACGTAATGCTCCACAATTCCAGTAATTCCTATATTAGAACTGATGGTAAATTAGTTGCCGCTATCGGGGTGGATGATTTAGTCATAGTCTCAACCAAAGATGCCCTGATGGTTGCGCACAAAAATTCTGTTCAGGACGCGAAAATTATAGCCCAGCAATTGAAAGCTGAGTCGCGGAGTGAGTGGGAGCTGAATCGAGAGGTTTGCCGTCCATGGGGTAAGTATGACTCAATTGATAATGGTGAACGATATCAGGTCAAACGCATAACGGTTAAATCGGGTGCTAAGTTAAGTGTACAGATGCATCATCATAGGTCTGAACATTGGGTTGTAGTATCGGGTACAGCAAAGGTTACTAATGGTACTGAAACTTTTTTACTGGCTGAAAATGAATCAACCTATATACCCGTCGGTACTGTCCATGCTCTTGAAAACCCAGGGAAAGTAGATTTGGAATTAATAGAGGTTCAAACTGGCTCCTATCTTGGTGAAGATGATATCGTGAGACTTGAAGATAAGTATGGGCGCCTCACGGCTAGAGATTAGGGGTTTTTGGTATGTTAAGTGAGACTGCCGCTGGCTAGCGTTTCTAAGTTAACAAAATACGATTTAATCTTATTCGAACAACTAAAATTTTTATCAGGTGTGAGATATTTATGAAAAAAGCATTAATTACAGGTGTTACCGGACAAGATGGTGCGTACCTGGCGGAATTCCTTATTGGGAAAGGCTATGAGGTACATGGAATTAGAAGAAGAACGTCTATGTTCAATACGGCCCGGATAGACCATTTATATTCGGATCCGCATGAGAGTGAGAATGAGAATGGGGGTAAGCTTATACTCCATTATGGAGATATGACGGATTCTAGTAGTCTCCTAAGAATTATGGCCGAATGCCAACCTGATGAAATATATAACCTTGCGGCGCAAAGTCATGTGGCGGTGTCATTTGAAGAACCTGAGTATACGGCCAATTCTGATGGTTTAGGTGTGCTTCGATTATTAGAAGCAATCCGTATTCTCGGTTTGGAGAAAAAGACGCGTTTTTATCAAGCGTCGACGTCTGAATTGTATGGTCTAGTTCAAGAGACGCCTCAGCGTGAATCAACGCCTTTCTACCCACGCTCTCCTTATGCTGCTGCCAAGCTGTATGGTTACTGGATTACAGTAAATTATCGTGAAGCTTATGGTATGTACGCTTGTAATGGAATTCTGTTTAACCACGAATCTCCGATTAGAGGAGAAACCTTTGTAACTCGTAAAATAACACGCGCATTAGCTAGAATTAAACTCGGAACACAGGAATGCCTTTATTTAGGGAACCTAGATGCACTGAGGGATTGGGGTCATGCAAAAGATTACGTTGAAATGCAATGGCTAATGCTTCAGCAAGAAGAGCCAGAAGACTTCGTTATCGCCACAGGAAAACAATATTCCGTTAGAGATTTTGTTAATAGAGCTGCAGTGAGATTAGGGTTGAAAATTGAATGGCGCGGTAGTGGTGTAGATGAAAAAGGTTTTCTTGATGATGGATCATGTGCTGTGGAAGTTGATCCTGGCTATTTCCGACCAACTGAAGTGGAGTCCCTTTTAGGTGACGCAAGTAACGCACGTGAGAAACTGAATTGGACCCCTTCAACGACTTTTGATGAGTTAGTGGATGAAATGGTTGACGCTGATTTACTTGAAGCACGTAACGAACTAATGCTAGCTAATACAGCGCGAACCTCTCTTTATTGAAGGAATTATTATGGAACCTGTAGAAATTATAAGCGACGAGAACGGGCCGGTGGCTTATTTTATTAACCGTAACTGGGCACCTAAGAAAACAGAATTTCTGACGCCCGATGATTTTGGTCAACAGATGGGCATGATAGTCTATGGAAAAGGAGAGAGTATCCAGCCTCATCAGCATCTACCCATTGTGCGCGAGGTGCATGGCACTTCCGAGTGCGTTTCGGTCAAGAAAGGGAAATGTTTTATTGATATATACAACGAAAATAAAGACATTTTAGATACTCGTATTATGGAAGAGGGTGACATAGTTCTGTTGCTCGGTGGTGCTCATGGGTTTCGAATGATTGAGGACACGATTTTATTTGAGGTCAAGCAAGGACCTTATGCGGGAGATGCTGATAAAGAACGTTTTTGATTGAATAGGGTCAACTTCGGTTTGGTTTTTATATGTAGCAGTGATCAATAACTTAGGGTTTCTAAATGTGGTTATCAGATAAATTAAGGTTGTTAGAAATTTGAACTGTCGCGGTAGAAATATTTATATTGATTCACTCAGAGGTGTCTCAATCTTAATGATTATGGTTCTGCATGCGTTTGCGTTTGTTGACAGCCATGATTTCGGAAGGGAAATAACTATTGCGCTCTCTAGACTAAATCTGGGCGTACCCTTTTTCTTCGTCATTAGTGGTTTTGTGATTTCACTAAACCACGATGTATCTTTAAAAAATAAAACAGGATTGACTAGGTACGCCATAAGTCGTGCCGCTAAAATTATTCCGCTCTATTACATCTTTCTATGTTTGACATATTTTTTTATTAGATATGTGAGCTCACTAGATTTGCCTCTAGCAATACCCAAGAACACTGCAAACTTTGCAGATATCAAAATTTCCAGCTATATCGCACATGCTTTTTTCTTACAGGGCTTCAATTCGTCTGAGTTAAATACGCTGTTAGATGGGGATTGGTCGCTCGTAAATGAGGTTTATTTTTATGTATTATTTCCGTTTATGGCAATGTGGGCCAAAGATAGCGTGCAGAGGTGCTTTCTTCTTTTAATACTTTCATATTTGGTTGCAATTTTTTTTACTATTTACTGGATTCGCATTAGGGACATTTCGGGGGGACATATTTATTATACCTTTCCTGTTCACCTCTCCGAATTTGTTTTAGGCATGACTGCCTATCGTTTACTGCAGAAAGAGCAAGTAAAGGTAATTCTGAGTAAATACTCAACATATTTAGTAGGGCTGATTAGTGTATTTATGATTGGGATAGTCGATATCTCTAGTTCCCTTTTAGGTCCACATCATCTGTATTCTGTGTGCTTCGCATTAATACTAATGGTCTTTGGGACTCTTGATTCTAGAAATTTTCCATCTTTTTTTACACCTCTAGCCACCTTAGGTCAGCAGTCATATGCTCTTTATTTATTGCATATTTTACTATTAAAAGTCGCTTATATTGTGGTAGTAAACTTTTTGGAGCTAAGCAATCTTAATGCGATACTCCTAAATATTTTTTTGATGTTACCACTAACCTTTCTCCTATCTCATTTTGTCTTTCACAGACTTGACGAATTTTTTGTTAATAAATCGAAGTTACTTTTAAGAGGTGTTAAACCATGATCCCAGTTAATGAGCCGGTCTTGACTGATAAAGACTTTGAGTTTTTGAAAGATGCGTTTACCAGTGGGTGGATATCGTCTGCAGGTAAGTATATAGAAGAGTTTGAGCAAAACTGGGCTGAATACTGCGGGATGAGGTATGGGATAAGCGTTTCTAATGGCACTGCTGCGATTCAGCTTGCGTTAGATGCCGCCGGTATAGGTGTGGGTGATGAAGTTATCATGCCTTCTTTCACTATTATATCATGTGGCCAAGCTGTAACAAATTTAGGTGCAATACCTGTTTTGGTAGATTCTGATGTGAATACCTGGTGTATGGATGTAACGTCAATTGAATCCAGAGTTACTAAAAAAACAAAGGCTATTATGGTGGTACATATGTATGGTCATCCAGTAGACATGGATGTTGTGATGGCCATTGCAAAAAAACATAATATTCTAGTTGTTGAGGACGCAGCAGAAGTTCATGGTGCTAAATACTTATCTAATCGTGGAACGTCAAGTGAGGAGTGGTTGGTATGCGGTGGGATAGGTGATATATCCACCTTTAGTTTTTTTGCGAACAAACTAATCACGACAGGTGAAGGAGGAATGGTTCTTACCAGTGATTCAGGGATAAATGACAGAGCTACGATGCTGCGAAATCTTTGCTTTAATAATGAACGTCGATTTCGACACTATGAATTAGGCTACAACTATAGACTTACTAACATGCAGGCCGCTATTGGCGTATCTCAAATCCAAAGAATTGAAGAGATTGTCGAGCGTAAAATTGAGATTGGGCGATATTATCAAGAGCAGCTTTCTCAAATTGAGGGGATTCAGTTGCAAAAACAAGAATCATGGGCAAAAGGCGTTTTTTGGATTAATGGGCTTGTCCTTAGCGATAGCCTCAATTGCACGGCTGAAAAATTTTGCGATGAATTAAGAAAGCTGGGTGTTGATACTAGGCCGTTTTTTTTAGGAATGCATGAGCAGCCAGTTTTTGCTTCTAAGGGTTTGTTTATAGGTGAGAAATATCCAGTTTCAGAGCGCATAGCGAAGCAAGGATTTTACTTACCATCAGGATTATCTTTAACGATAGATCAAGTTGATGAAGTTATTAATAGCTTTAAGCTAGTTATGGAGAAAATATGAGTGTTTTTCAGAATTTATATGCAAATGCATACGACGAGTTATACAGTGACAAGGACTATGGTGCAGAGTGTGGTTTAATCATTAAAGTGATTGGAGATAGCGACATCAATGTTAATTCTATTCTCGATGTTGGGTGTGGTACTGGCGGGCATCTAATACCTCTTGCGCAGCACGGGTATAACCTTACGGGCATCGACCCATCAGATAGCATGCTAGATCTAGCAAGAATCAAATCAATTGATAACGAAGTTCACGATTCGATTGATCTCATTAATGGTAATGCGGCAGAATTTTCATGCTCAAAAGAACATGACTTTGCCATCATGATGTTTGCAGTGATCGGCTATCATTCGAGTAACGCGGAGGTTATTGCCTGTCTGAGAAACATAAAGAAGAATTTGAGAACTGGCGCATCGTTAGTGTTTGATTTTTGGTATGGTCCTGCAGTTTTGCATGATGAGCCGTCGGATCGCGTAAAGGTCATAGATTTGAAAGATGAGAAAATTATTCGGATTACTAATACGCTTATGGATTCTTTTTCACATACCGCTGATATAACCTTCGAAACGATTAGAATTGCTGAAAAGACAGTTTTATCAGGGGAGAAAGAGACCCATAAAATGAGATATTTTTTCCCTCAAGAAATAGCAATTTTTCTTGAGATCGCAGGCTTTGAACTACAGTCTATGTCGGCTTTTCCGACACTTACAAAAAAATTAACAAAAAAGTCTTGGAATGCAATCTGTGTTGCAAAGGCACAGTGATAACTTGCTATGTATTAATTTTTTATTTTGGTCGCTAATATGAAAGAAAAAGCAATGCCTAATTTGATCGAGTCGGTTTTTATTGTCGAGCCCTTCAATGTGGGATGGATAATTGAAAATTTGATGCGCGACATTGCTCGTGAAATGGAGACATTGGGGATTCGTGTGCGCATCGGTCCGCAAGAACAATTCAAAAATGAAATGGTCGCAATTCATACTCGTGGATATTACTTTAAGGCAATACCTAATTGCACATTAAATTCTGTATTTATGACCCATATAGATGATGTCTTCAAAGAAAAAGAGATGCTTATTGTTGCAAATGAAGCTGATAGCCTTGTTTGTTTATCTGAACACAGTGCTGAAATTATGCGAGGCTTAGGTGTGGGTAGTAAAAAAGTGATCGGTAATAGTTTGCCTCATAGAGGTGGTGTGGTGAGGCGACCTCGCATCGGTATTTTTTCAGAAAGATATTCAGATGGAAGAAAAAATGAAGAATGGCTGATTGATTTTTATAAGAAAACGCCTCTTGAACATAGAACTAAGTTTATTTTTTGCTTTATCGGTTATGGGTGGGAATCTTTGGGCGTTAGACTTGCAGAATTGGGGGCTTGTTTTGAGATATATAGATATGATCGGTCGATGCCCGGTGAGTATGAGAGTCAGAAGGATTTAGTTGCAACCTTAGATAAGCTCATGTACATGGGTTTTGATGGGGGATCAATGAGTATTTACGATGGTATGCATGCGAACGTTGATTTGATTTTCCCAGATAATTGTTATCATCGAGATTTTGATGAAGGATTAACATTATTCTCAAATAAAAATGAATTTTTTGAAGTTCTAGACAAAATTGCGTATGGGGTTGCTTCAAAAGAAGAGGCAATGCACCGCAGATCAGTCAAGGCCTATACTCAAAACTTGTTGACGCATTGGAACAGTCTTCTTTTCCCTGAAATAATTGAATCGACACCTAAATCAACCGATATTGACAGTAATGTTTTTTATGGTCAAATTAAACAATTTAGACATAACTATCGCACACCAAGAATGCGGGATGCTGTGACATCTCTTTACCGCTTTATTAAGCGTTTTTGAAGTGAACCTCAGTGGAAGACTAAATCACTATTTCGACGTTGCTCGGTCAGTGTACTTTAGAGTTTTTAGGCTATGGGATTCCAGCTATTTCTATTCTTTTGGCGAGACCATTCAGAATTTTGGTCTAGACACTCAATGTATTAGAAAGTTAAGGTTCAAGCTTACATTTCATTTAGTTCGATTTGAGCTGTCGGATAGATGTAACATTTTTAATTGGAAACAAGGACAAAAATGAAAATTCGTGCTGCACTAATCCTAGACAATTTATCTATATGTAAGTGGCAGCAAGATGCATTAAATGATGCACTTGATATCCTCGATGTGCAATTAGTTCTTAACTGCACAAATACTGCTACAAAAAGGAAATTAGATAAACATCTTTTCTATTATATTCTAAACTCCTTGACACTGAAGAATACCGAATCTAGGAAGGGGCCCTATGATGTTACAAGAGAATCGGTAGTGAACTTTGATGGAGATTATCAAGGTTTGTGGCAGAGTTTCCCTTTAGCAATATTAGACAGGATTAAAAAAGATGAGATCCAAGTAATTATAAAATTTGGTATGGGCCTTTTGAAAGTTCGAGGCGATATATCGTATTGCCCGATACTCTCTTACCATCATGGGGATCCATCTAAATATAGAGGTCGTCCTGCTAGATTTTATGAAATTCTAAATGCTGAAAAAAAGTCAGGTATCATCGTTCAGAGACTGTCGAATGAGCTAGACGCTGGAACAGTTTATGCTTACGGCGAAGTTAAAACTATTAGTCATTCCTATAAGCAAACGTCGATCAATTTTTATTCTTCCTCACGTCATTTACTTCGTAGAGCACTGATTAATCTTAAGAACAATACTCCGTTAGGGCTCCAGGCTACGGGTAAAAATTACACACTTCCAAGCAATGTAGTTGTGTTAAGGTTTTGTCTAAGACTTCTTCAAGCTCGGCTCAAAAGAATACTTTATGGTGCATTCTATGAAAAGCGTTGGAGGGTAGCCGTAAGTAGCGTAGAGATTGACTTTGAAAGCTCGAATAATTTGGATATCAGTGGCTCAACTGAAATACCTATATCGCGTGGTTACAAGTTTTACGCGGATCCTTTTTTCTCAATGGATGGTTCTGTCATAAGGTTAGAAGCCCTCGACAAAAAGACTGGTTTGGGCGACATATTGGAAATTAGCGTGTCTGATTTAAGTAGCCAGACGGTAATTCTAACTGGTGGCCATTATTCATATCCCTCTTCGTTCATAGCTAATGGTTGTGCGTTTTTACTACCAGAGGTAGCTAGCCACTCTCCTCAGTATGTTTATCAATTAAATGAGGGGGTTAGGTCAAAAATATTCTTAAAAGGATTGGAAGACCATCGCATCGTTGATGCAACCATGTATGAAAAAGATGGGTGTTGGTACCTATTTTTCGGGCTAAATCATAATGCACATAGCGTTTTGCATTTATGGGTTTGCAAGGATCTGAAAGGCGAATTTAAACCACATCCTGTCAGTCCTATTTGTCTTACGCCATGCTCATCACGAATGGGGGGTAACATAGTATTGCATAATAAAAATATATATAGGTTAGGTCAAAATAATGAAGGTGGTTATGGGGAGGCTCTTACAATCTCCAAGGTTTTAGAAATGACACCACAACGGTACAGAGAAATTGTGTGCGGGAGTGTTCAAGTGAATGGTTTTAAAGGGCCGCATAGCCTAGCGATTAATTCCGCAAATGGAACAAAAGTCTTTGATTACTATGATGATCAATTCTCACTATTATCAGGCCTTCGAAGACTCAGAGCCAAAATTTAAAAAAAGAATGTAATTATAAGGATTGATATTTTAAGTTTAAAAATAGTCCGCGTAACAACGGGCCGCATGTCATTTAAGGTTTTACTTAAAGATCAACTTAAGTTCATGTGATATATAGTTTGGAAGTTTTTTATTTATAAGGCGCCGTTTGTAATATGAATTTTAACCATCAGCGGTCTAGGGTGATCGATTTTATACAGTCTTTACGTCATGTTCTAGATACATTCTGGGACAACAACTATTTTTATGCGGTTGGTATCAAGATTGCTACTGCAGTTCAGTTTATGGTCTTGATTAAACTGGTGGCGCTCAACTTGAGTCTAGCTGATGCAGGTAACTTTTTTTTGATGTATAACGCTGCACTGTTAGTGTCAGCATTATTTTTTTCAACTCATTCTTCTGCTTTTCTTAGATATTACAGCATTGTCTCTGATAAATTTTCGCTTTATAAGTCTGTAATAGAACAACTGTTTATCGTGACTTCTATGCTTATGGTAATTATCGTTTTGGTGTACGGTTATGATAAAGAAAGCTTGGAGTATCCAGTATCATTGGCATATGCAGCTAGCATTGGAATTTTTTTGATACTTACGACGAAGTTTAGAGTAGCGGGGCAATTTAAACAGTTTTTTTATCTGACATTATCACAAAGCCTAATCTTGGCTAGTTTGGTTGTAATGTGCTTGCTCTTTCTCGATTTATCGTCTGAGTTAATAATTAGTTGCATGACAATTTCGATAATTTTTCCCCTTGTCTATTATGCCGTTTTTAAACGAAATTCTTTACAGCGAGTTTTCCAGAGGACTAGTGATAAAAAGGTCGGTCGGGCACTATTTTTGTATGGGTTCCCTTTTGTTTTGGTGGCGGTATCAAATATTATCATATCAACTAATGGTCAGTTCATGCTGAAGCATTTAGGATACACTGATGAGGTTGGAGTATACGCCTCTAACTATAACATTGGTGAGAAGGGCGTTTTTGTATGGTTGTCACTAGTCATAATGGTGAATATACCAAAAATCTATAACGCATATGAAAGTTTAGGGGCTGTCTCTGCATGGCGGATAATTAAAAACTGTATGGCTATCTTGGGTGTCTGCGGTGGAACGTTGGTGGTATTCACGTTTTTTTGGTCCAGAGAGCTAAGTGTATTTTTTACAAGTGCTAAAATAGCTGCGCTAGGACATTGGATAATTCCAGGTACTGTTGTGAGCGCTGTTTTACTAGGTTTTTGTTCCTTATTAGCGGAACCTTTATTGATTGCAAAAAAGTCTCAGATCGTAGCTTTTTGCTATTTGACTAGTTCTGTAGTTGCCGTCGGGTCAGGCTATATTTTTATCTCTAAGTATGGGCTGGTGGGCGCAGTTATAAGTCCGATATTAAGCAATATAGTTTTTCTCCTCATGCTAATTCTTTGCATTAACAATACGGGTGTTTATGCATCTGAAAAGAACTTATAAGATTTTGAAAAGCTCATGGTTCCTTTAATTATATCGATACCGTTTTTGCACGCATTTGGTTTTTTTGGAGCTTCCTTGCCTCTAGTCATTGGCGCTTTGGCACTAGCGTATTTGTTTTGTGCTAATCGTTTTAGGTTGACTTTACATTCTTCTGTCAAAGATTGGTTTTTACTTGTACCCCTAATTTTAGGAATGGTTGCTCTGGATTACTCTAATATCCAGCCCACGCACTTTTATCATTCGATGCTTTGGGTCGCTACCATTTTTATTTTTTATTTTGGTACAAAAGTAATTGTCATCAATTCAAAATTTAGCTTGAATGACCTTGGAGGCGCGTTTTTTCTGGCTTTATGCATAGCAAGCTTGGGTGTGATCATTGATTTTGTAGCTATTAATTTCTACGGGTTTTATCTGTCAGATGTTCTTCCCTATCAAATCAGTGAGATGGAGGCTACCACAAATTTTTCTGGTTCTCTCTTCCGTGCTAGAGGCTTTGCAGCTGAGCCAGGCTTTACAGCAATGGTTTATGAGTTTTTGTTACCGCTGGGATTATTATACTGCTTTAAGCATCGACAATATTTGATGTTCATACCCTTTATAATGTTTAGTTACTTTATTTTAACAAGTGGAGCGTCTCTGGGCGGTTTATTAGTTTGCTTGGCTGTATTTGTTCTTGGTTTAACGAGAAAAATATTTTTTACTTTTGGCTTTGTCATCGTAATTGGGTTTTTATTTTCGGAACAAATTTATTTCTATTTTGAGCAGGCTATTGGTCCCAAATTGGTTATTGTGCTGACTGGTGACAGTATACGTGTCCGGCTTCTAGAATCATTATTGCCGGTTTTACTTGATAATCCAGCTGGCATAGGGTTTGGAACGATATCTCAAGCATTTGAGACAAATGGCTATTTCGGTCAACATCGACTGGTAGGCGGCGGCGCTCTTAATCTGTACTTAGAAATCGCTCTGATTAGTGGTGTCGTTGGGTTGGTTTCATTCCTTACTTTTTTGGTGAGTGTTTTTTATCGTTCTATGAAGTTGAGAAACAGCACAGAACTGGTAGCTTTGCGTTTTTCGCTACTATGGCTCTGCATACATCATGCTTTCTTAACAGAGTATTACTTTCCAATGCTGTGGGTTAATATCGCGCTCATCGAGACATATCGGTATGTTGAGTCTAGATCCCGTAATTCAATGGCTCGGCGTTTTTTTTAACCCAAAATAGGTATTTAAGTTGGACGTTTTTATTAATGTAGAATGTATCAATTATGATGATCGGACAGTTAGTTCATGAAGCTAATTCTAATTGCAAGTACTCCCGAGTCAATTATACCATTTAGAGGCAAGCTAATTAGAGCGCTTGCGAATAATGGCATTGACATTCATGTATGTGCGCCATTTACTGAAGAAGATAGCAATATAATCAGAGAGCTTAAAGTTCATTACAATGTTAAAACTCACACTGTAGAGCTAAGGCGAGCTGGTATCAATTTACTCTCCGATTTCAGATATATGTTGGCACTGATTAGCGTAATAAAAGCAGTTCGTCCTGATTTTATTTTTTCATACACAATGAAGCCAGTGATTTATGGATCGATTGCCGGTTGGATCATGAACGTGTCAGGACGTTACTCTATGATAACAGGATTAGGGTTTATATTTATTGATGCAAAAGGCTTAGTTAGTCGTGTGATCCAAGGTTTGGCAAAACTTTTATTAGCAATTAGTGTTCGTCGAAACAACAAAGTGTTTTTCCAAAATACTGATGATAAAGACGTATTTATTGAGCAAGGTATCGTAGCTAAGTATCAGCCAACTGCTGTGGTCAACGGTTCAGGTGTCGATCTAGTCCATTATAATGTGAAACCCGTGCCTTCTGAGGCATCATTTTTATTGATTGCAAGAATGATCCAAAACAAAGGTATAAAAGAGTACATCGATGCGATTAGAGAGGTTAAAACAGTCTATCCTCTTGCTAAGTTTACAATGGTAGGTGGTGTAGAAGAAAATATTGACGCTATTAGTTTGAAAGATATTCTTTCTTGGGTCTCTGAGGGTCTTGTTGATTACAAGGGTGCACTTTTAGATGTAAGAGGAGAGATTGAAAAATGTAGTATCTACGTTCTTCCTTCTTACCGTGAAGGAACACCGCGATCAGTGCTTGAGGCGATGTCTATGGGCCGAGCAATAATAACAACCGATGTCCCAGGCTGCAGAGACACCGTTATAGATGGTGTTACTGGCTTTTTGGTTCCGTCTAAGAATAGTAAAGGGCTGGCTGATGCAATGAAAAGGCTGATCCAAGATAAAGAGCTTAGAGAATCAATGGGTCAAAAATCTCGCGAATATGCCGTCAAAAAATATAGTGATGATTCGGTGGCAGCGGAGATAATCTCCCATTTAGATCTTTGATTTTTTTAAAATGGCTTATTCAGATTGGCAATAATCAATTCTTTGTATTTTTGAAAACGTACAATAGGGAAAAATAAAATGACACAAATAAATTCAATTTCTCCGGTGACAGGCGACAATCACCCAATCCCTGTTGATAATGATAAAAGCGGATTAGATAATTTTATCGAAATTAACGAAAGCAAGCGGCTTGTCGTTGTCCAGGGCCTCGGATTTGTCGGTACCGTAATGTCTTTGGTGGTGGCAAACAGTGATCAAGGAGAATATGCCGTGATCGGTGTCGATCAAGCTACAGAGGAATCATATTGGAAAATAGCTGAGATTAATGCTGGGGTCTGTCCAATTATTTCATCAGATCCACTTGTCTCAGAATTCTTCGAGAGTGCTAAGCAGCAACAAAATTTTTATGCTACCTATGACTCGCTAGCTTTTTCTTACGCAGATGTAATAATTGTAGACATTAATTTAGATGTAACTAAAACCAAAGATGAAGTAGGTAACATTGAGGCATACGATGTTCCTTTAGGCGGATTTAAAAAAGCGATTGAGTCAATCGGGCAGGTATGTAAGGAAGATGTATTGATTCTGGTTGAGACCACTGTCCCCCCTGGAACTTGCCAAAAAGTAGTGTACCCAATCATAGTTGATAGTCTTAATTCTAGAGGGTTATCGACCGATAGATTCAAACTGGGGCATTCTTATGAGAGAGTCATGCCAGGGCCGAATTATGTCAACTCCATAAAAAACTTTTACAGGGTTTACTCAGGTATCAATGATGAAAGTGCTGATGCGGTTGAAAGGTTTTTAAAGACGGTAATCTCTACTGATGAATATCAATTGACACGATTGAAGACGACGGAATCTACCGAGATGGCGAAAGTTCTTGAGAATTCATATAGGGCGATGAATATATCATTTGCGATCGAATGGTCCAGATTTGCCGAGAACGCAGGGGTAGACCTTTATGAAGTAGTCGACGCCATCAGATTACGCCCTACCCATGCAAATTTGATGTATCCAGGTATAGGTGTGGGAGGTTATTGCCTTACGAAAGATCCATTAATGGCAAGCTGGGCTAGCGAGAAGTTCTTTGGTCTCGAGTCAGGATTACAGTCATCAGTTAAGGCGGTTGAAAACAATGATAAAATGCCAATGTTTTGTTTTGACTTTGTCAGTAATATTTTAAAAAAACATGATAAAGAATCGACAAGTATTGGTTTATTAGGCGTAGCCTATGGCCCCGGGATTGGCGATACTCGATTTAGTCCAGTTGAAGATTTTTACAGTCGTCTTTCCTCGCAGTTTGACGATATTAAATGCCAAGATCCTTATGTCCCAATGTGGGCTGAATTAAATTTACAAATAGAAACGTCCTTAAAGACTTTTCTGGCCAACACTTTTGATGTCCTTATTGTGACTACCGGACACAGAGATTATTTAAATAACAATGCTATATATGAACTGATCGCGCGGTCCGGCAAGGAAATGATAATCATTGACACTGTTGGCTTACTAGATCTACGTAAACTACCTGCACACTACTCTCAAAACAAAAATTTCTATGTTTTGGGTGTTGGGCATAAGGAGAAATAAGAAATGAAAAAGGCTTTAATCATTGGTGGCGGCGGTTTTATTGGCTCCAACATTACACAATTCTTACTTGAAAACAGGGATTACAATGTAGATGTAATTGATAATTTTTCACGGAGTTCCACCGGAAAGACCCCCCTGTTAGAAAAATATCGTGAATCTGACCGGTTAAGGATATTTAATGCAGATCTAACAAAACTAGAGAACTTCGATCAGCTAGATAGAGATTATGACTACGTTTTTATGCTTGCAGCAATGGTAGGAGTGGATAAGGTTAATGCGGTGCCACATGAGGTGATTCGGGTTAATTCAATGCTTTTGCTTAATTCTCTTGAGTGGTTGAGAGCCTCCTCCTGTGGTCGGGTAGTATTTAGTTCAACGAGTGAGACATACGCAGGCACAATAGAGGCGTTTGGTTATGACGTTCCAACGGATGAGACTGTACCGCTTACTGTAGAGGATGTTAGTCACCCTAGATTTACCTATGCTATTACTAAAATGCTAGGAGAATCAGGCTTTATAAACTATGCAAGGCAAGGATATTTCGAAGCTGTTGTGGTGAGATATCACAATGTTTATGGTCCTAATATGGGATTCCGCCATGTGATTCCGCATTTAGTAGAACGATTTCAAAAAAATGAATCTCCTTTCTTAATTTACGGGCATGATCAAACACGAGCTTTTAATTATATTGATGATGCCGTTCTTGGTACCGTTCTAGCGGTAGAACAAGGTAAAAATCAAAACATTTATCACATTGGTGATAGCGATGAGATTTCAATTGAAACTCTGACGCGCTTTGTAGGAGAGTTACTAAATTATGCTGGTGACTATGAATACGCGCCTACTTTTCCCGGATCAGTATCAAGAAGGTGTCCAGACATAACTAAAGCAATAACCGATCTAGACTATTCGCCATCAGTTAAATGGCAAGAAGGTGTGACATCGACTATCAACTGGTATCTAGAGTATTTAAAAGGGGCTGAAACTTCTCAAGAATCTTTTTATGATCAATATGGAATAAAGCAATGATACCTTTGAGCTTACCCAACCTGGCAGGTAGAGAGTGGGAATATGTAAAACAGTGCCTCGATACAGGTTGGATCTCTACGGCAGGTAGTTTTGTTGATAGGTTTGAGGTCGAATTTGCAAAATATTTGGAGGTTGACGGTGCTGTTTCCGTTGTTAATGGGACAGCAGCTTTACATATTGCTCTTCAGTTACTTGGGGTAGGAAATAATGATCTAGTTATTATGCCAAATGTTACTTTTGTGGCTTCGGCAAATGCCATTTCATATGTGGGTGCATCTCCTCTACTAATCGATATTGACCAAAATTCATGGCAAATGGATTTAGATTTACTGGAAAGCTTCTTAGCAACTGACTGTAAGCTAGATAGCTCAAACATACTGGTGCATATAGAAACGAGCCGTAAAATTAGTGCTCTCATGATCGTGCATGTGCAGGGAAACATGTGCGATATGGATAGGTTGTTGGCAATTTGTAATGATTACAAGATACCAGTGTTGGAAGATGCTGCTGAAGCTCTTGGAGCTAAGTATAAGGGGCAATATGCGGGAACACTTGGCGATATTGGCTGCTTTAGTTTTAATGGAAACAAGATAATGAGTACGGGTGGTGGTGGTATGATTGTCTCCTGTAATACTGAGTACCTAAAACGAGCGAAACACCTCACTACAACCGCTAAACGGAATGCGTTAACTTATTTTCACGATGAGGTTGGCTACAACTACCGATTGGTAAATGTGCTAGCTGCGCTTGGAGTCGCCCAGTTAGAGCAATTGGATAGTTTCATAGCTTCGAAAATAGATACAGCTTCATATTACAGGGATAATTTACAGGGCGTTGGTGATGTTGGATTCCAGTTAGTCCAAGATGGAGTCGAATCGAACGAATGGTTGTTCACAATTACTACTGCCTCAATGCAAGAACTGTTAGATTATTTGAATTCTAATGGGGTTATGAGTCGACCATTTTGGGTTCCTATGAATCAACTCCCGATGTTTAATGATAATATCTATATAAATCAATGTGATGTGAGTTCTAATGTTCATGCCAATGCCCTGTCAATACCTTGCTCCACAAATATCACTAGGAGTGAGTTAGATATTGTAGTCTCTTCAATTAAAGCGTTCTTTCAAGGTAAAGCATAATGCAACGGTTATTTGATATAGTTCTCTCCGCGATCGGTTTGTTAATTTTAGTCCCCATCTTAATTCCAGTTATGGTATGTTTGAGATTTACTGGAGAAGGTGAAGTATTTTATCGTCAGGAGAGAATAGGCTATAAAAAGCGCAAATTTAAAGTTTTTAAGTTTGCCACTATGTTAAAAAATAGTCCAAATATAGGTGCCGGAACGCTTACTATGGCGAACGATGCGAGGGTCTTACCATTGGGTAATATTTTAAGAAAAACAAAGATTAACGAGCTGCCTCAACTGTTGAATATTCTCTTCGGAGATATGGGCATTGTAGGGCCTAGACCGCTAGTGTTTGAAGGCGAACAACATTATGGAGAGAAAAACTCAGATGTTATTCGTAGTGTAAGGCCCGGCATTACTGGAATTGGATCCCTTGTTCTTAGGGATGAAGAAGCATACTATGCTCACAGAGACGATGCTCCTGATGTTTATAAGAACATTATAATTCCCTACAAATTTACGCTAGAGGCGTGGTACATAGAGCGGCGAACATTCGCTTTGGATTTTAAAATTATAATACTAACCGCCGTGGCTATATTCCACTCTGGTTTTAGCCCATGGAGTTTCTTTCCTGATCTCCCTCCAATACCCGAGAAAATGGTTGAATCAAAAGGAGATCAAAGTGCTAACAACTTTTAGGGATGTGGCTATCCAACTTAGTGTCAACTTTGAAGGCGATATACCGCAAGATGTCTGTGGCTTTTCTGAAACTAATAAAATCTATGATTTTTCGTGTGAGATAAAAAGTCGCTGTTCAGAGCCTCCTATGGACTAATAAATAATTCTGCTATGGTGGTTTTTTGGCTACTCAGCATGATAGGGATATCGAAACTATAGTGCGGACGAATCAGATCTCTCCTATGCTTTTGTCAAAATTTCTTGTGCGTCAGATGTTAAGATAAAATGTAGGGCACATTATGAATATTTCCTCGGTAGTTGCCAAAACCGGACATTCTGGTCTGTGTGTTTATGCCAGTACCATGGCAGCACTACTAGGTTTTTCGAGATCCCTCGCCTGCGAGTATGGAAAATATGGTGTTTGGGTTAACAGCGCGTTGCCGGGCTTTATGGCTACAGATATGACTCGCGGTATTGTGGATGAAAAAATAAAGATTATTGCGCGCAGGAGCCCGACTAAATCACTCCCGTGCACGATTACTGTGGCAAGAATTAAA
>MDSY01042147.1_pt1 | contig 17869 bp, 18 predicted proteins | sample 811131 | NCBI WGS metagenome assembly MDSY01 (sample SAMN05326643, study PRJNA326480) | marine metagenome | isolation source: seawater | place: Atlantic Ocean: South West | collected 2010
AAATGCAGTTTTATATTTTTTTTTAGACATCTGTAAAGATACAATATATAAAAATATATAACAATATTTTAATGCTAGTAAATTTATACAACTTCTTTAGTTGTTAGATTATTTTTCTGTGTTGAATTAAAATAACTTTTACCATGAATTCTATGTAAAACTAAAATATCAGAAAGATTAAAAAAGCGATATTTTTGTTCACTAAGTTTTATCCATAAATCATAGTCTTCTGCTGGTGAAGTAGAATCCCAACTACAAAGTTCTTTTCTAACTAAACAACTGCTATTGATAATAGGATTATAATCTTTAAAATCAAAATCCTTTAAATCACCTACAGGCATTCTAGGTATATTTCTTTTGTTTCCAAAATATTTACATTTTGTACCAATTACATCATAATCATTCATATATTTTACTTGTTTTTGTAGTTTATCTGGTTTCCATTTGTCATCTACATCTAATAACGCTATCCAATCATATTTTGTATAGTCTAACATTTTATTTAGAGCATTTGCTTTATTTTTTATTGTATATAAATCTAAAACTCTTATCTTATCACATTCAAATCTTTTTGTTTGTTTGTATACTTCTGAATTTTCTTCATAACCATTTATACCTATGATCAATTCCCATTCTTGATAAAATTGAGATAAAACAGAACTAACTGCTTGATCTATAAATTCTACACCATTATATAAAGGTATTAATATACTAATCATATATTATAAAATATTATTTTAAAATATACAAAATACTTTATTTTATTTATCGTTTTCGTTCTTTTTCATTAAAATAAATAGTAGGTGTTTCTAAATAAAGGCATTCTGTTTTTTTTAAACAACGTAACCAATAATCATAATCGGTGTGAATATTTTTTGTTGAAAAAGAACCAATTTCATCTATAATATTTTTTTTAATTAACACTGAACTATATATCATGCTATTGTTAATTTCTAAAAATTCTTTATTCCAAATATTAGGGAACCCATTATCAAATACATATTTTTTATTTTTTTTTTCAAATAATTGTTTTATAAAATAATAACATCTATCTTTATTATAAGTGCTATATTTTTCATATTGATTATAGTCATTATTACCCACATAAAGATCAGAAGAACACATTTTATAGTTAGTTTTTATTAATTCATTTATTTGTAAAGTTAATTTGTTTGGTAACCAAATAAAATCATCATCACAAAAAGTAATATATACACCAGTTGCTTGTTGTATTCCAATATTTAAACAATAACCTAAGCAATAATATCCAAACTTTTTTTTTGTATTTTCGTTTAAATGAACAATTTTAATATTAGACCAATCATGTGTAAAATATTCTTTTTGTTCAGAATCGTCATTTACTACAATTATTTCAATATTATTATATTCTTGATCTTTTATACTTTGTATACATTTCATTAATTTACTAAATCTATTATAGCTTGAAATAATAACAGATACTAGGGGTTGTTTACTTACAGCAGGGGGTTGTTTACTTACAGCAGGGGGTTGTTTACTTACCACAATGGGTGAAACATAATCATTATCTTCAAACATACTATTCACAAGTGCGTCTAAATCATAAATTGGTTCCCATTTAAGTATTTCTCTTGCTTTTGTTGAATCTCCTAATAATACATTTACTTCAGTTGGTCTAACATATTTTTTATCAATTTTAACCAATATTTTACCATTGTTATCTATACCAACTTCATTTAATTTTTTTCCTTTCCATGTAATTGGACGACCTACTTTTTTAAAACATAATTCTACAAATAATCTCACGGATGTTGTAATACCGGTTGATAAAACAAAATCATCTGGTTTATCATTTTGCAACATTAACCACATACCATAAACATAATCTTTTGCATGACCCCAATCTCTCCAACTATCTAAATTTCCTAAAGTCAGGTGTGTTATTTTTCCACTCACTATGTCTTTTACATTTTTAACAATTTTTTGAGTTACAAAATTATCTCCTCTCCTAGGTGATTCGTGATTAAATAAAATACCATTTGTTGCAAATAATCCATAAGCTTCTCTGTAAACTTTTGTTATATGATAAGAATATACTTTGGCGCACGCGTAGGGAGAAATAGGTTCAAATGGTGTTTTTTCATTTTGAGGAACTTGTGGAAAATTACCATACATTTCACTAGTTCCAGCTTGATAAAAATATAATTTATCTCTTTGTTCTTTAGGTAAAGTCATAATAACCTCGAGTATCTTTAATGTTCCTATTCCATCCACTAATGCGGTATATTCTGGATTTTCATAAGATATATGAACATGACTTTGGGCTGCTAAATTATAAACTTCAAATCTATTAAAATCAGGGTTTTCATTTATTATTTTAGTAAAACATCTTTGAATTGAACTACCATCTATTAAATCTGCATATATCAATTGTATGTTATTTTTTAAATGATCAATCCGTTTATAATTAAAAATAGCAGAATTTCTCCGTACGATACCGTAAACTTTATAGTTTTTTTTTAATAGTAATTCTGCCAAATAAGAACCATCTTGCCCAGTTATACCAGTAATAAAAGCTACTTTCGCCATTAATTAATAATTTATTTAGTTTTTAAATATAAATAAATTACGAATAAATGTTTATTCCACTGTAACAACTTTTGCTAAATTTTTAGGTTTATCTGGATTAATGTTTTTTAAAATAGCTAATTCATAAGCTAATAATTGTAAAGTTATTATAAATAATACTTCTGGGCAATATTGATTTGTCTCTATTAAAATTATATCTGTACTGTTTTTTTTATCAATATTTAAATCTATAATATTTGTGATAATACATGTATATGCTCCTCTGCTTTTTACTTCTTCATAAATATTCATCATTTTATCTTTATTTTCAATATCTATTAGTAAGATAACAGGATAATTTTTTTCCAATAATGCAAATGGACCATGTTTTAAAGAACTAGCATTACACCCTTCTGCGTGTATATAACACATTTCTTTTATTTTTAATGCACCTTCTTTTGCTATGGATTCCATTTTACTTTTTCCTAATAAAAACATAGATTGTTTATTTAAACGATGTAATAATTGTTCAGAAAAATTTAAGCTTTTTAATAACTGACACGATTGATAAGGTAAAGAACGAACTGAATCTATTATATCAATGTGGTTTTTAATTTTTTTTAAACTTTTTTCTTGGTTTACCCATAAAGAAAATAATAATAATACAGTTATCATAGAAGAAAATGATTTTGTAGATGCAACTGCAACTTCTCTTCGCGCATTTAAATAAATACCACAATCAACCTCTCTCGCTATTAATGAATCTATTACATTAATAACTCCTATTGTTTTAATTTGTTTATTTTTTGCAATTTTAATACATCTATGTAAATCTTTTGTTTCACCAGATTGACTACATAATATTATTATAGTTGTACCTAATTTTGGTATATCTAGATCTGTAAATTCCGCACCATCCGTAAAAAAAACTTGATTTATGTTAGCATATTTTTGAAAATAATATTTTGCACACATACATGCATTATAACTAGTACCACAACCAATTAAAATTATAGTAGTAATATCTTTTACAATAGGTTTTAAACAATCTATTCCACCTAATTTAATATTATTATCAAATATTCTTCCACCATTATTTATTGCTCTCAACAAAGAATCTGGTTGCTCCTTTATTTCCTTTAATGTCCAATGTTTATATGGAGTTGGTGATAATGCATATTCCATTTTATTTAAATGTATTAGTTTAGATTTTTCTATATTAATACCCTTTTTAGATATACAAACCAATACATTAGAGTCTAAATTCATATAATGATTAAACGTATTAGCTAAACCAGCTGATTCAGATGTTGCTACTAACATATCATCATTCTCCGCAATAATTAAAGGTGAACCATTTTTTATTATATATATATTTTCCGGGGTTTCATTATATATAATAGCTAATCCGTATGTTCCTTCCAACATTTGACATGTATCTGTTATTGCTTTTGATACATTTTTATCAGTTTGATTTAAATATATATATTCTATCATATTTGATATAATTTCACTGTCTGTTTCAGAAACAAATGTATAATTATTTTCTATTAATTTATTTTTTAAATTTTTATAATTTTCTATTATACCATTATGAACAATATAAAATAAATTATTCATTGATGCATGGGGATGTGCGTTTTTATCTGTCTTTGCACCATGCGTTGCCCATCGCGTATGACCAATCGCTGATTTTAAAAAAATTTTTTTAATATTTCTAGTTAATAATTCTAAAGAATCTTCTTTATCGGTAGTTGCATGTTTTTTTATTAATATTTTATTATCATCTGAAAAACCCATTACACCAGCAGAATCATACCCCCTGTTTTGTAATAAAAGCAAACTTTGAAGTATAAAATAACTAATATTTTTATCATTTTTTGATAATGCACAAGTAATTCCACACATAATATTATTATAGATTTATTAAAATAATATTAAACATTTTTATGAATCACGTGGATTTAACTCTATACTAATTTATTTAGCCCATTCATAACATGTCCTGTTATATCAATTCTTGATTTTTTATTTAAAAATGAATATAATTGATTATTTAAATTTTTTCGTTTTTCTAATTCACATAATAATTCAAACATTTCACTTAATATTTCCTTTTTTAATTTTGTATTTTTTTTATCTTCAAATTTCGATTTAAATACAAAACATAATGCTTCAAAGGCAACTGCTATAATATTTGTTTCTGTTGTCTTTTTTTCAGATAATATATTTTTTATTTTATTATATAAAATTGTAATTAATTTTTGTGATGGTATTTTATCATATGCAATAATTACCTGAATTATCCAATTCATTTTAAATATTGAATCTTCTAAAGTAAAACTCACTGATATTTTATTAAATTTACAACCTGCCTTACTTAGTCCTATAATAATTTCAGGTAGTTCAAAATCTTGATCTACATCTTTTTCTGTTAGTCTAGTTAGTAATTTATTACAATATTTTGTATTTTTTATACTATGTAAATTATACATAAAACCTAAAAATGATAATGATTGAGGACTATATCTATCTAAATGTTTTAATATTATATTTATTTTGTTTTTTATTTTGTCAATTTCATCTTTATTAGCTGTATATTTAAATTTTTTTGTATATTCATATATTGAACCCAATATTGAAATGTTTCTTACTTGTTCATTCATGTTCCATATTAATGTGTTTTTATCGTTAGCTTCATAGGGAAAGAGAAATTGTGATTCTAAATTTTGATTATCTATTAAAAATCTTGTAAACTTTCTCACCGATGCATTTGAAAAATGTATTTTTGTTAACAAATCACCATAATTTGATTTTATTTGATGTATTTTATATGCAAAAACATTAAACTCATCTAAATCTGAAATATTAGCTTTTTCTTTAATGGATTTTAATAATTTGCTCCAGCTAATATTAGGAAATACATGTGGTAAATATGTTGCCTTTTTAATACCGCTTTGTATTATTATACCAAAAATATTATTATTAAATTTTTTATTTAATTTAATGATATTTCCATTGAGTTTATCAATTTTATAAATAGGGTTTAATAAAAAATCTATTTCTAATATACTCTGTGGTTCAGTTTCTATAGGTTTAAAATACTTTCTGCGCTCATCTTTATAAACAGAATCATAGGATACTCCTAATAAATGATTATACAATAAACTCTTTTTTATATTTTTAAAATTTTTATCCCAGTATCCAATACAACCGTGAACATCTTTTGGGTATCTTTTTAATGCGGGTATACGTTTTATAGTAGTAAATATACCAAATGTTTGTTTTGGAAATAAATCTATTATATTTCTCTTCTTATCAATTAATTCTACTCCAAATAATGAATAATACATTACATATGTACATAAAATATCATAATTAGACATCTATAGTATAAAATCGTATTTTAATAAAATAATATTTTTAATTATCTATTTATGACATTTTATTAGAATTTTTCTGAAAGGATGAAATAAAATAATCAAATTATATACACATATTTGATCATTTATCAGATAATATTTTTCTTAAGGATTTTACATATTTATATTTATTGAAACATAATCTCAAATACTATCCTCTAATATATTCGACCATTGTCTATCACTCAATTGGCACTTTTTAGGCTTTTCCTTCATTATTTTTTTTAATTTCTGTATGGTCTTATAATAATTAACCGGCGTGGTTAATGGATCAGAAATTTCTTCTTGATCTGATACATCTTTATATGGTTCAGGTAAATGATATACAGGTAGGGGTAATAAATTTGCATGTATCATTGCGCCTCCATCTAAATTAGATACATTTTTATTAAGAGTACCTCCTAATAGTTTATCTGTTTCTGGTTCTGAGTCTGTTTCTGATTCTGTTTCTGATTCTGTTTCTGATTCTGATTCTGATTCTATTTCTATTTCTGATTCTGAGTCTGTTTCTGATTCTGATTCTGATTCTGATTCTGAGTCTGTTTCTGATTCTGATTCTGATTCTGATTCTGATGTGTCCGTCGAGTCATCTCTTGATGATGAAATGTCTTCCGAATCAGAGTCTAACTCAGAAGAGGACGATGATGATACATCATTTGATTCTAAAAGTCCTACTGCTTTTAAATCTTCCTCCGTTAATTTACAATCTTCAAATAAATTACTATTTATTCGACGTAAAGTCCTATTTATAGATTTAGGCTCTGAGCTTATGACAGCTTCCGAAACGATATTTTCCTCTGTAACAGTTTCTGCAGGAGGTGTAGGTAAATGATATACAGGTAAAGGTAAATGAAATACAAACGCCCCCCCAGTATGATTAGTATTGATACTTTTTTGTGATGATGTATTAACATTAAGACCTGTCTGTGATTTTTCTATTATTTTATGTCTTCTCATTTTATATAATAAAACATTTTATTATTTTAATAAAATTAAATTAATTACATAATTAATTATAATAATAGATAAATTATTTTAATTAAATTAATTAACATGTGAATATATTATACCCCTCAATTCGGATAAACCTCTCAATCTACCTATTAAACTATAACCTGGATTAATATTTTTTTTATTTATATCATCTAACATTAAATGACCATGATCCGGTCTAAATGGTATCGCAGTATCTAATTTTAATAATTCATTTATTACTTTAGCCATATTTATATCACCATTTAAATGATCCGATTCAGTAAAAGAATGTTTATCTGAATCTTTTATAACATTTCTAAGGTGAACAAAATGAATGCGGTTTCTTATATGTTCGATGATATTATATATATCATTATTTATAGACGCTAGACTTCCTACACATAACGTAACTCCATTATTATTACTTGGATAATATGAATAAATATCTTGAAAATCTTTTAGATTACTAACTATTCGAGGTATACCAAATACTTCAAACGGTGGATCATCTGGATGTATAGCTAATTTTATATTATATTTGTCTGCAGTTGGGCCGATTTTTGATAAAAAGTATTTGAGATTTTGTTTTAATGCATTATTATCTATACTTTTATATTTGTTAAGTTGTGTTTTAAAAATTTCTAAATCGTAAGATTCAACCATGGATCCAGGTAATCCCTTCAATATTGTTTCTTTTAATACTTGTAATTCATTTTGTGTCATTTGTTTATATAATGCGTCTGCTTTTTTAATTTGATTTGAGTCATAATCATGTTTACCTAATCTTTTTAATATAAACAAATCAAAAACTATTAATTCTATTATATCAAATCTTAACGCATATGAACCATCGTGATACTTGAATTTTAAATCAGTTCGTGTCCAGTCTAATACCGGCATGAAATTATAACATAATATATTTATACCAGCTTTAGACATATTTTTCATAGATTCAATAAAATTATCAATATAATAATCCTTAAGATCGCCTCCATATTTTATACTTTCATGTATAGGTATACTTTCTATTACTAACCATTTAAAACCTTCTTTCTCAATAGATATTTTATGTTCAGTAATATCCTCATATGTCCAAACATCGCCTATTTTAAAGTTATTTAGAGCTGATACAATTGATTTTGCACCAACCATTTTAATGTCTTTTAAACTAATTGGATCATTTGAACCAAACCATCTCCAACTCTCTATTAACATTTAATATATATCATATTAAAATTTTAAATTTGTTAGATAATTATTAATCATAAAATTAAAAATTTATCTGCTATAAATTTTGGATCATTTGGATTACAGCAAGGACATTTTAATGAAGTCTTTGTCATCTTTGCTTCGTCGTCGTCATTTTCTAATAAATATTTTCCTATGTTTGAGGATGAGTTACTATTTACTTTGTTTAAAATATGATGAGATTTATTATGAGTATTTTTATAATTTATATTTAAAAAATGTTTTGTATAAACAGATTCAAATAAATCACTTACTAATTTTATAATATCTTTATGTGTACAATCAATAACGGATTTAGAAATTTTACCCATTACATTAATATACGGCGTTGTTACAGAAATTACTGTTTCTGTACTACTATTGGTATTACATAAAATAACAGTTCTATGTATTTCTCTAACATTTATATTAGCTGATTCAAATACTTCTTTATATTTTTCTTTATTTTTCTCTTTATTCATTATCTCTAAACTCCATTTATGTATTTTTCTTTTAGCTATATTTTTTTTTCGCGTTATTTTAATTTGATTAGGGTCAAACATTAAATATAAATATATAATAATTTAACCTTTAAATTTAATATCAATTTTCTAATTCTATTATCATATTATGTACATCTTCTGAAAATGACCAAATTGTATCTACAGATATATCATTATCCCATTCACCTTCATATACCGTATTATCAGAATAAATAATTTTTCCTAAACCATGCATGTTACCGTTTAACCATTCACCTTCATATTTTTCTTGCAGCAAAAACCATGTATAAATCCCATGTCCATTAAAATAATTATTTTTAAATTCACCTTTATACTCATCCCCCGAATAATACATTTTATGACCCATACCACTTTTATAACCATACTCAAATTCACCAGTATATAGAGAATTATTAGTAGCTAACTTACCTATACCATGATGTTTATCATTTATCCATTCACCTGTATACACGTAATCTGATGAAATAAATGTACCTATACCATGTGATTTGCCCTCTTTAAAATCGCCTATATATTTTGTATTATCAGCCCATATGTAGGTTCCTTTACCAGACATGTAGTCATTTTCCCAATTTCCAAAATATTGTTCCCCATCAGGATATATCATTTTTCCATATCCTTCTTTAGTCATTGTCGTAAAATCGGATGTATAAGATATGGATCCAAAAAACTGCGTCCCATCTAGATAATATACTGTGCCTATAAATTTATTATATAATGAATTCCAAATACCATGATATATTTTAGGATCATATAATTTAGAACTTTGTGTATATGTTCCTCTTCCACTGATAATATTTTTATCCCATAATCCATTGTATACAGATCCACATGAAAATATCATAGTTCCTTTACCATGTCTTTCACCTTCAATATTCATCTCGCCGTCGTATTTATTTTTATTTAAATATGTTTTTTTATTACACTTCATATATTTTATAATTTATTAATAAATTGATTTATATCAAATTTTAACTTATATTACCTTTTATATTACCAGGTATAATTATAGATAATCTAGTATCTTTTACTATATAGGATTTTAATGATATAAATTTATATTTTACCCAACTTTGATTTGCTCCTTTTCTGCATAAAGGACATTTTACATTTTTTATTCTTCTAGAATACTGAAATGTACGACATATATTTTTAAAACATGTATAACATATGATATGACAACATTTAAACGGGATACATATATTAGTACCTTTAATACAGTTATAGCATACTGGACAATTCCAATCGGTTAAATTAATTGATTTAAGTATTTGTCGTATTTCTGGGTCATATAAATAATTAGGTAATTCTTTATCACATAATTTTAAAATAGGATTATATTCAGTGTTGTTCATTATTGATAAACGTCTTTACTGTTTAAATATTTTTACATATCCAAATAAACTATATTACTTTTATAATCATATAAATCATAATTAAATTATTTAAATATATTAATGAAAGTATATTGTGTTTTAGGAATAGAATACTTAGCGGGAATTACACCCATTGCAATACCTAAAATATACGGTGTATATCTTACAAAAGTAGATGCTTACACTGCACGCGATAAAATAAATAGTGAAAGTAAATTAAGTATAAGTGAAATAACTGTGAATAATTGAACTATAATTAATATTTTAATATTTTAATATAATAATGAATAATAATATCATTATAAAAGACATAAATGGAAAATACTTAAAAACAGTTTTAATTGCAGGTGGTTGTGGTTTTATTGGATCTAATATGTGTATGCACCTTTTAAGAAAGGATATACGTGTAATATGTTTAGATAATTTATATACCGGAAATATAGAAAATATTAAAGATTTATTAGATAATAATAATTTCACATTTATTAATCACGACATTTTAAATAAAATTGAGATTGATGAACAAATAGATGAAATATATAATTTTGCTTGTCCCGCATCTCCACCTAAATATCAAAGGGATCCTATTTATACTTCTAAAATAAATTTTATTGGTACTATCAATTTATTAGAATTAGCAAAAGACAAAAAATGTAAAATTTTATTATCTTCTACTTCAGAGGTGTATGGTGAACCAGAAATTTCTCCTCAAAAAGAGAGTTATAGAGGTAATGTAAATACTACTGGGATTAGAAGTTGTTATGATGAAGGTAAAAGAATAGCTGAAACATTAATGATGGATTATCATAAAAAATATAATATTGATATAAAAATCGCTAGAATTTTTAATACATACGGTCCGTATATGGATAAATATGATGGTAGGGTAGTTACTAACTTTATAGTACAAATATTAAATAATCAAGATATAACATTATATGGAGATGGAAATCAGACTAGATCTTTTTGCTATATAGACGATCAGATAGATGGTTTAGAAAGATTAATGAATTCTAATTATAATTATCCTGTAAACATAGGTAATCCTGCAGAAATAACAGTTAAAGAATTGGCTATATTTATTTTAGACTTAATTAATTCAAAATCAAAAATCACTTATTTACCTTTACCAAACGACGACCCAACAAACAGAAAACCTGATATTAATCAGGCAAAACAAATACTTAACTGGGAACCAAAAACTCCGATGAAAAAAGGTATATTAAAAACAATCGAATATATTAAAAATTTGAATATCTGAAAATATAAATTTATAACACCGCAATATACATCTTTATACCTTATAACCAGGTAACTGGTCTTTTAATACAATATAATTAGATAGTTATTTATTACGCGGACAAATTTTTATTCTCAATTAGTTTTATATTCATGATACGTTTTTAGTAATATTAATATTTTTTATTAGAATCATCTTATCAAATTCTTCTATATATACTTTAAATCGATTACGTTCTTCATTATACGATTTTATAATACATTCTTTTCCATTATATTTATCATTAGTTAATCCATGTATATAAGCTGGTTCATTATAATAATAGTTAGTTTTTTCTAGAGAATCGTAGTCATTAACTTCATCTTTTGGGTTATTTTTCGAATTTTTAAACATTTTTGATATTTTTTCTAACATTTCTGGATTATTTTTTACAGTTTCCATTGTTCTTTTTATAAAATCGGGATTTTTTGAAGTATCCATTGCTTTTTCAATTGTATCTTTCATTATTTTCGAAGTATCCATTTAATAAAATAAGATAAATAATTCAATTGTTTTAAACTTAATATTAATCTATCTTATTATGATAAATCATTTCATATGCATCATTGCAATCTAAATCACTGTAATAATATTTCATATACTTATTAAGTATAAAATTTAGTTTAATATATAATTTTAGAGCATGTATATTTGATACTTGTACTTGTAATATTATCATTTTTATTTTATACATACTTTTAATTGCATTTATTAAATCAGTAGCTATACCTTGTTTTCTATATTCAGGAAATACGGCTATAGACAATATATGTATATGATCCATATGTACTCTTGCAATCAAAAATCCCGTAAATTTATTTTTAATTACATTTTTAAGTATTATAATATTTAATTCTGAAAATAAAGCTTTTAACAATTCCGATGTATAGTATATGGGGAGAGATATTTTACCACATTTTTCTATTTCGTGTATATCATCTAAATTTGCAAACTGTGTAAACATTATTTATTATTTAATGCATTAATTTTAAATATTTTTTATTTATATATATTATATGTCTACAAATTCGGTAAATGAAATGTTAGATGAATTAACTAAGAGTATTCCAGTTGGTAAAGATTTACAAGTACAATTACTAAAGTACATTCAGGTATTTTTTCAAAGTAATTTATATTTAGTTTTTGGATGTATACTAGCAATTATCCTTAAAAAATATATTATTACCCCTTATAAAAAGGATAAAAGTAAATTTGAAAATAGTGTAAAATTAATATTCGAAATAGGTATTATGGGTATTGGATTAGTTCTAATTAGAGAAATAATTAAATATTTACCAAATCCTTTATATGGAATTTCTGGATACAATATAAGTAATTTTAAATCTACTACTTGTAGCCCTTTCATACTTTTTGGCCTCATTATTGTCTTATTCCCGATATACAATACAAAATTATACAATTTTCAATTGGAAAATGTAAATAAAAGTAAATCAAATGTTGTATTATCTGAATTAAATAATAAAAACTACAAAAATTTAAATTCATTGCTAAATAATAATGATAAAAAGAAAGACATAAAAAATTTAGTATCTAATAAATCTCCCACTAACAGTTTTAAGAATTGGTTATATAGATAAAATAGAGTTTAATTTGAAATAATTACTATGTTGTTAGCTAGGAGGTAAACCGGTAATTTTATTAATATAGTTAGAATCGTCTGATAACAATAAATCATTTAATGCCTTTCCAGGTGAAACTAGAGGATAGCATTTATCAGTTTCAACTTTAAAATTACATAGTATTGGTCCTGTATATTTTAAAAATTTATCTACTATATTAGATAAATCATTATGATTGTCGACTGCTAGTGATTTGATTCCAAAACTATTAGCTAACTTTTCATAATCCGGATTTTTTTTTAGTTCGGTAGCTGTTATTCTATTATTATAAAATAACTGTTCCCATGTTCTTACCATTGATTGATGACCATCGTTCATTATTGCAATTTTCACAGGTAGATTATATTCCACGACTGTTTTTAAATCACTCATTGTGTGATTAAATGAACCATCTCCGTCTATGTCTAGTATAATTTTATCCGGATTTGCTAACTGACTTCCTATAGCATATGGTAAACCAGTTCCCATTACACCTAGACTACCAGAAGTAATTAACGTTTTAGGATGCTTCCACTTAATAAACTGACACGCCATCATTTGATGATTGCCTACACCCGTTGTTATAATAGTTTTATCTATTAAATTTGAACTATACAATTGTCTATTTAATTCAGTAATCACGTCTTGGGTTTTTATTTTATACTTTAGTTTATTAAAATTAAATGGGTATTTTTGTTTCCAGTTATTTATTTGTTTTATCCAATTATTATTATTATTATATCTAATGTATGGTATTATTTTAGTTAAAAACTCTCCTGCGTCACCATTATAATATAAATCTGAATTTACTACCTTATTTATTTGATTTTTATCTATATCAATATGAATGATACCTCCTCTATTTTCCTTAGAAGCTTGTTTTGCTTCTGGTGCATAATATTTTAAATTACCAGTTGTTCTATCATCAAATCTTGAACCTAATGCTATAATGCAATCGGATGCTTGAATTGCATAATTCGCAGCAACGTTTCCATGCATACCTAAAAATTCTAGAGATAAAGGAATATTTTCATCATAAACTCCCATCGCATGTATAGTTGTGGTGACTGGTATATTACCCTTAATACTTAATTTGTAGAGTAAATCTTTATAATCATTGCAACCTTTTCCAACATATAATATAGGTTTTTTCGATTTGTTTATCATTTCTGATATTTTGTATATATTATATTTTTCTGATTGGATAATATCTTTTGTTTTCACATTTAATGTTTTTTGTAAGGTATCCTTTTTATTTACATTATTATTCATATATTCTCCGCCTAAAATACATTTAGGTAAATCAATATGTACACTGCCTTTCTTTCCATCATTCGCTATTTGAAAAGCTTTATCTATTATATTAGGTAATTCTTGTATATTTTTTGCTTGATAACTCCATTTAGTTATTCCTTTTGTAATATCTGTAGCAGGACATTCTTGAAATGCGTTTGTACCTACACTATTTAAAGGAACTTGACCAGATAATACTACCAAAGGCGTACTATCATTAGTAGCATCTAATATAGGAGTTACCATATTAGTAAGGCCTGGTCCCGAGGTTACAATACAAACGCCTGTTTTATTACTTGATTTTGCATATCCAGTGGCAGCATGTCCAGTATTTTGTTCATGTGAATTGACATAATAATTAATTTTTCCATTATAAAAACAATCAATCAAAGGCATAATCGCTCCCCCACTATAAATGAATGCGTCTTCTACATTATTTTCTAATAATTTATTATATACTATTTGTCCACCAGTTATTTTACGGTTAGTTTTTCTAATAAAACACGATCTATTTAAAAGTGATTTTTTTAACATTTATTAAAACTTAAATAAAAATATCATAATCAAATTTAAAATAATGAAAATTTGATTATGATATTTTTTGATTTATAAATCATATTTTAAAATACTATGAATAAATTTTTATCAAACTCCATGGTTTTAAAAAGTTTCAAAAAAGTAACTCATAATACATTGTCTCGATATATATCAAATGTAAAACCGGTTATTAACTTATCAAATAATGATTTAGAAAATATTAATATACATAGAAATATAACTGTTAATTCTCATAGTGAAAAGATTTATAATCGTGATGATTATCCATATAATGTATGTGTGAAATATTGTGAAAATAAAAAAATTAGTGTTATTGGATATGGTCCACAGGGACGTGGACAATCTCTAAATATGATGGATGGTGGTTTTGATGTAATATTAGGTCTTAGACCAGAAGGTAATAGTTGGAATAAAGCAATATCAGATGGCTGGGTACCTAATGTAAATCTTTTTGATATAGATGAGGCTAGTAAACAATCGCAAATTATTCAATATTTGTTGTCTGATGCAGGTCAAATTGAATACTGGCCTACTATTTATAAAAATCTAGAAGATAATGATACTTTATATTTCTCTCATGGTTTTGGTTTAGTTTATAATAATCAAACTAATATTATACCGCCTAAGAATATAGATATTATCTTAGTTGCACCAAAGGGACCAGGATTTATGCTTAGAGATAAATTTATAAATGGTAGTGGTATAAACTGTTCATTTGCAGTTCACCAAAATTATTCGGGAAATGCATATCATACTGTTAAGTCATTAGGTTTTGGTATTGGTGGGAAAAATCTATTTGAAACAACGTTTGAAAAAGAAGTTTATAGTGATTTGACGGGTGAAAGATGTGTATTGATGGGGCTAATTCAAGGTGCGTTTAAGGCTCAATATGATGTCCTTATAGAAAACGGACATTCTCCCAGTGAAGCTTTTAATGAAACTGTCGAAGAAGCTTTAGTTAGTTTATATCCAATGATTAATGAAAAAGGAATGGACTGGATGTTTGAAAATTGTTCTACTACAGCTCAAAGAGGGGCTTTGGACTGGTCACGTAAATTTTACGACATTCTCCGACCTGAAATAGAAAAATGCTATACATCTGTATTAGATGGAAGTGAAACTGAAACTGTGATTAAGGCAAATCAAGATAAAAATTATAGGGAAAATTTAGAACAGGAATTAAATGAAATCAAGAATCAAGAAATTTGGAAAATTGGTCATTTATTAAGAGAACTAAGGTAATATTAAAATAGTTATGTTTCTAAATTTACATTAATTAGTTATTATACCTGTTATATGAATTTGTATTTGATATATTATTTATCTCGTCTAATTGTTTTTTTTATAAATTTTATCAAAAATTATTTTAATTTAAAGATATATAAATAATATTTATATTATGCCTATTTCAGTACCTACGTTAATGGCTCTTAGATTTGTTAAAAATAGCCCTTTACAAAAACGTATTCAAGTATTACAAACATCATATAAAGCACAAATAATGACTTTTATATCTGTTGGTGTTTTTCAACTACGCGAACATTTTTTGTATCATGACATTTCGTATTTAATGAATCATTTATTTTTATTGTGGTAAATCTATAATATACTTAAATATTTTACACCTTTGAACGTTTAAAATACATACTTTGAATATAAAATAATATATAAAAATTTTATAATTTATAGATTTTTATATACTATTATTTAATAAATATTTTTCCCAAGATTTTTTAGTACCTCCATTATATTCAAATGCATAATTATTATTAATTAACCACTGGTTTATTGAATTAGATTCATTATTGTAATAAATAGATACAAGTAATCTCCCATATTTATCTAATTTTCCACATTGAAGAGTAACTACCTTATTTAATATTTTTTCTTTTAAAAAATCTCTAACTTTGTATCCATACGCTTTTTCTATTTTAGACTTAGTTCTTATTTCGGGTGTATCTATATCTGTTAATCTACAATTCCATTTATATAAACTTCCATTCAAAGGAAATATTGCTTTTACTGTATCTCCATCATATACCTCAATAATTTTAGCTTCTACCGATAAATCTTTTACACAGTCTGAAAATTTAGGCGCATCTGTAATAGTATCCCAACCCATATAATCTATACGTATAAAAAAAAATATATATTAATTGGCAGATAGCCTTATTATGGAAGCGATTAGAATATATATTAATTGGCAGATAGCCTTATTTTGGGAGCGATTAGAACATATACTATTATATTTTCTATAATTTTATGCTAAATCGCATTCATACCCATCTAAATTTTAGTATGTTAATAAATATAATATATATTAAAAAAATGTATTTTTTTAATTTACATCAAATTTTTTTAATTTATATTATTTTTTATATTTAATTGGCGAATAGCCTTATATTAGAATTTCATCATAATCTAAAGTTAGTAGCAAGAGTATCTAGTGATCTTAGTGATCCTGATACTTCAGGTCTAATTTGAATATGATTGAAATAATATTTAAATATAATATACTTAAAAGTTAATAAATTAACATCAAATTTTATTATTTTATTCTGATATATTATATGTATAATTCAATTATTGATCCTAGTACAAAAGATATAGTATTTTTATATAGCGATCAAGGGTATAAAATTTTGCATAAGTATATTAATAATTTTATTAAAAACTATAAAAATAAGAAAAAGAAAAAGAAAAAACAAAAAACATATAAACGGGCTTCAAATAATAAATTTAGAATACCAGACAGCTTTCATTTACCATATCCTACTCCTAATAAATCTACAATATCAGACAGCTTTCATTTACCATATCCTACTGCTAATAAATCTACAATATCGAATGAATTTATATTACCTACCCCATTATCTAAAAATAATAAATCTAACACATTTGATAAATTAAACAATCCGTTAAACTCGGATTGTAATTGTTCTGAATCATGTTGCTCTGAGTCCTGTTCTGAGTCCTGTTCTGAATCATGTTGCTCTGAGTCCTGTTCTGAATCATGTTGCTCTGAGTCATGTTCTGAATCATGTTCTGA
>MDSY01003978.1_pt1 | contig 17865 bp, 16 predicted proteins | sample 811131 | NCBI WGS metagenome assembly MDSY01 (sample SAMN05326643, study PRJNA326480) | marine metagenome | isolation source: seawater | place: Atlantic Ocean: South West | collected 2010
GGCGCAAGGCGATCGCTGAGCCCGCCGAGCTCACCGCGGGCGAGCGCCTTGAATTTGCTCCAAAAGGCGCCCACATGGACGCCGTTGAAATCGTCCCCATGCCTCTGCTGCAGCGAAAGCAATTCCGGCAGACCCCGTGCGTGGCCCAGGTGTCTAGTGATCTGCCTCGGATCGAGCGCTGCCTGTTTCGGTTGCAAGGTACCGGCAGAGGTTGCCCGTGCGCGTGGTGCGGACATCGTTTGCATGGAGCGGCGAGGCGGCGGCGGCGGCGGCGGCGGCGGTGGCGGCGGTGGCGTTGGTGGCGGCAGCAGCGGCAGCGGTGGTGGTGGCGGCGGCGCGCGCCTTTGCCCAGGCGCGGCTCTGTGATCGCGGCCTCGCTCAGCCGAGCAGTGCGCGCCACCCTGCCACCGTCTGCCGTTGTCATGACGTGACGCTTGGTATCTGGCGGGGCTTCTCGAGTGGCGCGACCGGTACCCGCGTTCGCGACTGCGGCTGCGCTCGCGCTCACGAAACTCTGCCCACTCGTCGTGGCGGCCGCGACCAGGCCCTGGACGGATAGGCTGATCTCGTGCCGACCGCATTTTCGTAGGAATCCTATCGGATTCCGCCTGTGTCGTTTCAATGAATATGGACGTGGCGCCTGCCCTGGCTCTGAGCGCTGCGCACTGGGCGGCTACTGACGCGCCTCTGGTGGAGGGTGTGCCTCCGTGCGGTGCGGCTGCCGGCGGTGCCAAGCGCACTCCCGCCATCTCGTCCGCATCGGAAGATTGGGAGTGGGAGATCACGGCGATAGTCCGACCGTCCGCGAGCGCTACGACGGGATCGCGATGCCCTCCGGCGCAGACGGACGAGGTAGCCCACCGAGGAGGCTGCCACTGCGGTGCAGTGCGCTTCGAGGCCAAGGCGCCCTCCAAAATCATCGCGTACGACTGCAACTGCTCGAGCTGCCGAATGCGTCGGAACTTGCACTTTGTGGTGCCGGCGGACCATTTGAAGCTCATTCGTGATGAGCGCGGCGGCGATGGTGGCGCGGGAGCCCTTGCCGAGTACCGGTTCGGTACTGGGACGGCGCGACACCTCTTCTGTGCACGCTGCGGCATCACGCCCTTCTACCGCGCGCGCTCCAACCCTAGCGGATGGGCGGTCACATTCCAGTGTCTCGACGCGGGTACGGTCTCGTCAGTCGAGGTGAGGCACTTTGATGGGGTGCATTGGGAAGAGTGCTACGCTTCGAGTGGGATTGCAAGCTTCTCCGAGTCGAGAGAGGAATCGTCGGAGGCATAAACATCTCATCTATGCATTCGAAGAATTGTACATCGAGAGCGGTAGAGATAGACGTATAGAGTTAGAGTATCAGTATTCGAATGAGTACAATTAGTACACGTGTAATATATATCTCTTTCAAGATGTGAATCTAAATATGTGTACTAGTATCTCGGAGCTGCTGTGAGCGCTAGAGCCTATAACCACGCTGGGAGCTACGGCGGCGGCGCTCAAGGCTTCAGAACGATGCACAAGCCCATGCGCATGGTGAGGCCTTCAAAAGTGGCCGTGTCTTTTCCACGACAGTTCGCAAACGAGACGAGCTCACATCTCGACCCTTGGAATCTCGCGTGGGAGATATCAGCGCTCTCAAAGATGGTATGGCGTAGCTCGCTCCCGTTAAAGCTCGCATCGCTCAGATTCGCCGATGACATATCCACCGAGGTGCAGTCGGCATCGTCGAGCCGAACCTTTTGCATCTGGGCGCCGACGAAAGTCGCTCCTTTCAGCCTGCTGCCTCTCAGGTCAGCCTCTGTGAGCTTAGCCCCCCCCAGCCGAGCGAACCTCAGATCTGCGAGGCGGAGGTCAGCGCCGTCGAGCGTTCCACCGCGTAACGAGGCGCCTCGTAAGATGGCGCCGTTGAGACGGACGCGTGAGGCGGAGAGAGAATCGAGAAGACAACCCTCGAGTTGAGCGTGAGGCAGTGCCGAGCCTTCGATTCGTAAGCCGCTTGTGATTGTATTCTGATCGAAGTATGCATTGATGAGCACGCTCCGGATCAGCTTCGTCCCCCGCATCGTCGCGCTCGCAAACGAAGCATTCGGCAGCGCGCTCTCGAGAATGCTCGCACCATCAAGAGAGCTCTCGTCGAAACGGACGCTCGCGCCGCGCGCACGCACAAACGAGGCGCGCTGGATCTTGGCACCCCGCAGGCTCACCCCCTCTAGACGAACATCCACGAGAGAGGCCTGTGCCAAGATTTGGTGGGGGTGATCAGGCGAGAACAAGGGAGAGAAACCGAGAGAAGAAATGCGGCAAAACAAACATCCACAAAACGAACTGTTATGTACTAACTGACTAACACACTAAGTATGACAAGGGACGCCTGTTGGAGCTCGGAGAGTACAAACTAACTAACTACCAGTAACTCACTCACTAATGACGAGGGACGCCTGTTGCAGCTCGGCGAGCTCGAGATGGGCAAAGGAGAGATCGGCGCGGTCGAGGCGCGCGCCACCGAGCTGAGCCCACCGCAGGCTGGCGCCTCGCAGACTCGCACCAACGAGCGACGCTTTGCGGAGGTCAGCTCCGTCAAGTTGCGCACCCGATAGATTGATGCCGTCTAAGAGACTCCCGCCAAGTTTGTATCCTTGGAGCTCAGCGCGAGCGAGGGTGGGGCAAGAGCGCAAGTCGGCTCCCGGAGCGACAAGATCCAGGCAGGGGTTGGGTGGGGGCGGCGGGCTGGGCGGCGGCGGAGGCCGACTGGGCGGCGGCGGCGGCGTGGGCGGCGGTGGCGGCAGCAGAGGCGGTGGCGGTGGCGGTGGCGGTGGTGGCCGATGGTGGAGGAGCTGGCTCGCGGGCTGGGAGCCGTCGAAGCTCTTGAGCCAGCAGCTGTAGCCTGGCAGCGGGAGCGAGCTGTGTACAATGCCTCCATGCAGCTCACAGCGGGAGTAGCCGGATGGCGAGAGGTTTGCCCACTCATACGCAGTGCATCGGCGAGATTCGGCACAGCGTCGGCGGCATTCGACTTGGGAGATGCTCGTGTGCAAGGCGATGGGTGTCCTTCTCGCTTGACAGCCTCCAACGCGCCTATTGGAGGGCAGGATCCACAGGCAGGGGCAGGGTCGGAGCCCATTCGTCCAGGCCATGACCCGATTCTTCACCCGACAAGTTGAGTCCATCTTTTGTCGTGGTCCGTCGGAGTTGAGCTTGTCATACTACCTACCTCCGTGCCACAATAAAAGTAGTACATAAGATCGACCACGATCCTTGAGACCACCAAGGTTCCAGCTCCAATGTGGACGTTGGTGCACCGCACGGGGCGCCCCAGCTGTCGCGCGCTGCAGGGGTTGGCGATCCGTGAGGATCTACGCCAGAGCTGCAGGCAGCTGCAGCAGCTCGCCTTCAGCGGCCGCCTGTCGCAGCCGTCGGCTGCGCAGCTGCTCCGAGCTGCCGTGCCGCCGTCTGCTGCGGCGCGGCTGCTCACGGGAGGCGCTGCGATCGGCTTGGGCAGCGTAGCGCTGAGCCGACGGATGGATCTTGCCGCGCACTCCCAGCCAGCTGCGCCCACCGCGCTCGCGCTTCCGCCACCGCCCACCGAGTGGCAGCCACACGAACCTCGCACGTTGAGCGAATGGCTCTGGCAGCAGCTGCTCGCTGCGGCGCGCGCGACGCAGATGCTCACGCGGCTGCTGCCGCTGCTGATCTCAGCCCCGCTCCTCCTCCACTGGAAGCTCGGCGGCCACGCAGGCGCCGAACGCTGGTGGCGCCACTGCGTCAGAACGTCGGAGAGTTCTGGCGCGCTTTTTATTAAGCTCGCACAATGGGCATCGTCTCGTCCGGACCTCTTCTCGGAGGCGTTCTGCTCGCGTTTCGCGCATCTGCAGGACCACACGCCGACACACTCGTGGGCACACACCGAGGCCGCACTGGACCAAAGCTTCGGCCCGCAGTGGAGGGAGGAGCTCACCCTCCAGAGAGATCCGATCGGCTCCGGCTGCATCGCGCAGGTGCACCGTGGCACGCTGGTGGTGCGCGACGCGGACGGGACGGAGCGCTCGAGTGCGGTGGCGGTCAAGGTGCTCCACCCGGAGGTTGAACGGTGGATCGAGGCCGATATGCGTATCCTCAGGCTCCTTTCCCGCCTCCTCCAATTAGTGCCGACGCTCAAATGGCTCAATCCAGCAGGCATGGCCGACGAGTTCGCTCAGATGCTCATGATGCAGCTGGACCTGCGGCTCGAGGCGCACAACCTGGAGCGCTTCCGCCGGAACTTCACACCCTCGCATAGTCGAGCCGCTCCGCTCGCCCACTTCCCGCAGCCACACGCGCGCTACGTGTCCGCGCGCGTCCTCACCGAGGAGTATGTGAGCGGCGAGCCCATCCTTACGTGGGCGAGGCGGCAGCCGGCGGACTCTGAGATGCGCGCGGATGTGTGCAATCGCGGGATCGACGCCGTCTGTCAGATGCTCTTCGTCGACAACTTCACCCACGGCGACCTCCACCCTGGAAATATGCTCGTCACCGACTCGGGCGAGCTCTGCATGATCGACGCCGGGATCGCGCTCGAGTATACGACCAAGGAGCATGAGGACATCTTGCGCATCTTGGGCTCGTTCATCCGTTATGACGGGTACGAGGGCGGCAGGCTGATGGCCGCGCAGGAGCAGCCCCATGCCGACGTGCGCGATCTCGATGGCTTCTGCAAGAAGATGCAGAAGATGGTCTGGATGGCGAGGGATTGCCCCACCTTTTTTGATAAGGTTGGCGAGTTTGTGGCGACCATCTGCGCGGCCGCGTGCGAGCACCGCGTCAAGCTGGCGCAGGGGTTCCTCTCGGTCGCTCTCTCGGTCAAGGTGGTCGAGGGGGTCGTCATACAGATAGACCCCCACGCCGCCGTCGCACCTCGCGCAAAGGAGATTGTGATCCAGCAGCAGCTGCGCCGCAGGTTATTGCCGGCAAGTCTCGTGAGCGCCCCTGCCGAGCCGCTCTGGGAGGAAGTCGACTCTGGACTGGCGTACCCTTCTCTGATATAGGCGTGAGCGAGTTGGGTGCATCCTCTCACGTGAAACTATAGAGATATATATTACACGCAGCGATAGAGACGGCTTTGCGTCTTCGTGTTTCTGTTTGTTGCCGGGTCCAAGTGGAAATGTGTTAACTGTTCTTGCCAGTCTGTGATGTGAATCGTCATCTCGAGTGGTCCTAGTGAATCTGGCAGTCCTCGAGTGGTCCTAGTGAATCTAGCAACCCGTTCCCGTGTGTATATCGAATGTTATAGGATAGTGTTACATGAACATATCACTGGGACCACAAGATACCTGACAGTACAGACGCACATAGACTTTAGACATACTGATACTCGACTCTAGACGATATACTCGATCACCATGGAACTGCAACAAACTGGAACTACGCTAATTACAAAGGCATCGACACTGCCTTGAGCTCAGCTCCTCACTTGGCCGGCGTGAGCACCGTGACGAATGCGCCGTGCGGGATGGGCACATCGCCCACATGCATCTGGCGCTTCTTTTTTCCCGCCTTTTGCTTCTCGAGCAGCTTCTTCTTTCGCGAGACGTCGCCACCATAGCACTTTGCGAGCACATCCTTCCTGCTAGCGCGTATGGTCTCCCTTGCGACGATGCGGCTGCCGATCGTCGCCTGGATCACAATGTCATACACCTGGCGCGAGAGCTCCGCCTTGAGACGCATAGCCATCTCCCTGCCCATCCGCTCGGCGTTCGGCCGCCGCACGATTCTCGTGAGCGCCGCGACGGCGTTCCCGTTGACTTTGAGCCCGAGGGCGACAACATCAGCGGGCTGGGTGCCCGCGGACTCGTAGTCGAGCGACGCGTACCCCTGCGAGAGCGTCTTCACGCGGTCGTGGAAGTCGGTGGCGATCTCGGCGAGAGGGAGCGTGTACTGGACCATCACGCGCTCGGGTCCCAGGTACGACTCGCCGCAGAGCTCCCCGGAGCGGCCGATGCAGAGCTGGGAGATGGCGCCCAGGTGAGCAGTCGGGGTGATCAGCGTCACCTTGACCAGCGGCTCTCTCAATTCGAGCGCATCCTTGCCTTCGGGGAGCGCTTCCGGCGAGAGTATCGATACTATCGAGCCATCTGAGAGCGTCGCTTCGAGCGGAACCGTGGGCGCGGTGACGATCACGTCGACGCCGTGCTCCTGCTCGAGGCGCTGCTGGACCACCTCCATGTGCAGCATCCCCAAGAAGCCGCAGCGGAGACCCCGACCAAGAGTAGGGCTATGCTCCGACTCGACGCGAACCGAGCCATCCTGCAGACAGAAGCGGCCCATTGCGTGTTGGAGCGCCTCAAAGCCCTTCTCGTCGCTCGGGTAGAAGCCGGCGAAGACCATCGGCTGGGGCCGTTTGAAGCCCTCGAGGGGAGCCTGCGGCGCGCTCGGCGCGCTCAGCATGTCGCCAACGTTGGCCTCGACGATGTGCTTCATGCCGAGACTGATACAGCCAACCTGTCCCGCGTACAAGCCTCTGAGCGCCACGGGCGTCGAGGGCCGCATGAGCTCTATCTGAAGGAGCGGGTAGGTCTTGCCGGTGGCGGCGGAGAGGAGCTGGTCGCCAACGCTCAGCACGCCGTCCAGCACTTGCACAAGGCACAGCACGCCGCGGTACTCATCGTACCACGAATCGAATAGCAGCACGCGGAGGGGTCTATCCCTGCTCGCGGCCGGCGGCGGCGTGCGCTCGAGGAGCGCGCCGAGGAGCTCAGTGGTGCCGAGGCCTGTCTTGGCCGAGATGGCCACCACCTCCTCCGCCTCCACCCCGAAGACGGCTTCCATCTGCTCCACGGTCCCCGGTATGTCAGCGTGAGGCAGGTCGACTTTGTTGACCACCGGCGTGATCGAGAGGTTCTGTTCGAAGGCGAGCCAGAAGTTGGCGACGGTCTGGGCCTGGACACCCTGGCAGGCATCGACGAGGAGGAGTGCGCCCTGGCACGCCGCGATCGACCGCGACGTCTCATAGGAGAAGTCCACGTGCCCTGGGGTGTCGATGAGGTTGAGCAGGTACGGCAACCCGTCCGAGGTGTTCTGGTGGATGAGAGAGACGGTGCGTGCTTTGACGGTGATGCCGCGCTCCTTCTCGACGGTCAGATCGTCCAACAGCTGAGCACGATCCACGCCAACACCAACCGCGCCACACATCTCCATCAGACGGTCGGCGAGAGTCGACTTGCCGTGGTCGACGTGCGCCACGATGCAAAAGTTGCGCACGCGCTCGGGTGGCATCTCATCCATGATGCGGACGAGCTCGGCGGAGGTCTGCGGCTGTGCGGATGACGATGCCCACCGGCGGCCCAATAAGCCAGCACCGCGGGAGCGGTGGCTGAGGCGCCACATGGCATTGCTTTTGAGGAGCGCGAGCTGGCCAAAGTGAAAACACTTAAAGAACTAGGAAACTAGGAACCTAGGAACCTACTTAAAGTGAGGGTGCTTCCTGCGCCTCGGTTTGTTTGGTTTGCGTCCCTTGCCCCTGGTTGGTTTCCTTCCCCCGTTCATTTTATATAACCTAAGTCGAGTGGAATAAAAAGTTGACCTTGACTGACAGAATACAGACTTGACTCACGTTGTAGTTGCCCTCTAAAGTCAAGGTGTGGCTCCACTCCACAACTCGAGCACTACCATCCTATCTAGACTCTCGCGGCTACAATGGATCTCACATCCCTTTGCCATAGCTAACGCCTCCTCCGTGCAGTCTCTAAACTCGAGCCGGTTCTTCTTGAGCTCATCCTCAAAGACAGCCCAAGTCTCCTCTGAGCGTCTCTCAGCCGCGATCAATGCAATCGGCCAGTGGGGCCCGGCACTTGCCCTCGGGGGGGGTAATACATCTCGTCTAAGGAGCCTCCGCAATGTTCCGACAAGTGGAGCGAGTAGCAGCGGGTTATAGACCAGATCTGCACATACAATGAGCTGTGACTCTGCTAGCTCTTCTGGAATTAGCCGAGTGAGTTCATCCTCGTTGGCAGCAACGACCTCGTACCAATCAAGTGGCGCAATCCTCACAGCTGTCCCTCCCAGTCGACCGCTCTCATCGCCGCTCGCACGGCCGCCTCCATCGAAGCCTCGTGAGCAGTTCCGGTTGAGATTCCGGTTGAGATTCTCCTCCAGGTTGGCCATTGCGACTGCGTCATTGTCTGTGAGGGTCACCCGTGCTGGTAGAGCACTCTTCGCGAGTGCGAGTCCAGGCAGACCGACGCCTGAGCCCAATTCGAGCACATGGATACCATCGAGCACTTGACGCCAGCTCTTGCGAGCGGTCGTGCTGCCGACTGGTACAGAGCTCTGCCCCTCCTCCGCAAGAAGATATGCTGTGAGAAGGCGGGCGGCGGGCCATAGGATGCACCCGGTCTCAGCACCGCCACCAATGTGGTCACGTACCCGTAGCCGGAGCAATCGACTGCTGCCATGGCCGCTGATGCTATCGGTGGTCTCAATCTCGCCTTTTCTGGAGGCGAGCGGAAATGTAAGAGTATACCAATCCTTCTTCTCCTCCTCCTCCTGCTTAGTGCCAGCAGCTGCACCGGTGGTGATTCCGTCCTTTAGCGCAAGGTACCCCATCAGCAACTCCTCGTCGATCTCCTCGTGCTTGAGAGCATCGAGCAGCTTCTTGAGTGCTCGCTGGCGGTATCGCTTGCTCACTGCGAGGCAGTCAGCATCGAGCAGCAGGGCCTCCATCAGGGCGCGCTGGCAGGCGAGAGTAGACCAGTGTGGAACGGCCTCACAAGCACCAAGCAGCTCTGTCACCGGCGCCATCTGACACACCAGACGGCGAGCCAGCCGCCCAAGATGTGCTGCGTGGTCCATCGTCCGTTACTCGTGGCACACCCACTTTATTACTTAAAACATTTTTTATCAAAATATCGCCGATTGCGAGCGAAACAGCGATGTCGCTGGCCTTCGCTGGCCTACGCCAGCATCTCGCGTGCAAGCTACTGCTCATCGACACGCGCGCGCTGATTCGGCACCATTTGGAACCGCAGGCGATACGCAAGGACATCGACCCGTGGGGTCGTGACGCCGCGATGCTCCTCCGCGACCCAGCCTCTCTCCTCGCTGGAGGCAACGTCAAGAAGATGTTGCAGTCGGAGATCCGCGAGGCTCTGGGCGAGCGCAAGCTGAGCGTCGTAGGCAAGCGATGGGAGCTTGAAGCACGTCTCGCAGATGCCATCAGGGAGGAGGAAGCGACCAGTACGTCCGCGGCGCCACCGGAGCGCAAGAGCTGGCTGGACGCGACCTTCCCGCTGCAATCATTCTCGGATGGTACCGAGGTCTTATCCGATGAAGCGGCGCATGGCGCTCGCGACGGTGGCGACGGAGGCAATGCACACGGCGACGGAGCGCCGAACGCCAATCCATCCATGGAGCTTCCCGCCACCAAGCAGCAGATGCTGAACAAATACGCCGCAAAGCTCGCGGCGAAGCGATCAGTCATCACACCAGCAGCGGTGGACACACTCTCTGGCGGTGGTGCGCGTTGGGCGATGCGCGCGGGCGCACGCGAGTTGTTGCAGTATGTGGATATGCGTGGCATGGCGCGTGGCCTGCTCCTCGCGGACGACATTGAGGAGAGCGCCGACGCGGCAAGTGGGAATGCTGCCAAGGGCGGTCATGCAGAGCGCGGTCATGCCGAGGGCGACGGCGCCGAGCGAGACGCGGAACGTGCGGCGGCGGCGGCGGAGGCTCGAGCAAACACCCTCGTCGAGAGCTTGCAGGTGCCCGCTTTTGACCTGGTGCTCCCAGCAGAGGCGAGCGCTGCGTTACGCTCTGGCGATCCGAGCGGCCTGCAAGCGCTCACGGCTCGGCTGCAGCTACCGCCAAAGGAGGCTATGCTCGTCACCTGCGATACGCAAGCGCTCGCGGCCGCCAGGCGCGCCAATTGGCTCGCGTGCTACTTCGATCGCAAGCTCCCGGGGGGGGCGGGGCGCGTGCCCGCTGACTTTTGGGTCGGCGATATGAAGGGGCTTCGCTTTGGGATTGAGGACCTCAATGGGATCACATATCGAGAGCAATCGACGCATATACGCACGCGCTTTGGGGTATGATGGCCAACGTGAATATTGTGGATCGATTGTAGGTGTCGATATTGATCTATGAAAGGTGAAGCATTCAAATTGAAATTGGAATATAGTCATAGTGACTATATCGCTATACTTATCATAAATCATCAACAAATCGCAATGCTGGATTTCCATTTTTGGTCGTCGCAAATGCAAGTGTATACTACCACACACATCCACCTCAAAGGACGTGGTCCTGTGCGAATGCTCTGACAATGGAGTCCGCGCTCTCATCTTGCGGAAGCCCGAGTGAGCGCGCGCGGCTGCCGTCAGCAACAGGACCCATGCCCGTGACGACTGTGGTCGCCCTCTCCTGTTCGTAAAATCGTGGGGGAGAATGGCGGTGATACATGCTAAACACTGGCGTGTGTGACAAACGGGGGGAAAGGTGGGTGCGAGACTTACCTGCGGTTTCTCGTGCATCTGCCCAAACGTGAGCCCCTGGTTGTGAGATTCAGACCAAAGAATCGGGTGATGTGTAGAGAAAATGGGGGTGTGACAAATGGGGAAAAAACGGGGGTGAGAGACTAGGTTAGGTTAGGTTAGGTTAGAGTCTAGGTTAGAGACTGACCTCCTCTTCTGCGAGTTTCTGGGCGGCCTGATGGAGCTCGAGGGGCGAGAGGGAGAGCGATGGCAGCGTGAGTGTACGATCATGCCCAAGCGCCTCCCCATCAATGTCTAGCAGCGCATGCTCCATAGCTTGGCAAACCATCTGGTAACTCGCCACAGGCAGCCTCACCCCGCCAGGAATTGGGATGGTCGTGTCTTCACCCTTGAGGGGTTCCCTCACGGCAGAGGACCAGCAGGTGGTAAGCGCAGCATTCGGCGCGCCCGGGCGCACCACGATCACCGGCAGCCTCAACCCGCGCCCATCAACCCAACCGCGGCGCGAGTACTCGTTGATGAGCATTTCACAGACAACCTTATTGAAGCCGTACGTGTTCTGCGGCAGCTGCTTGCTCATGTCGCCAAGCGGTGGGTCGCCTTGGTTGATGGGTCCGAATGTTGCCGTCGACGAGGTGAAGACCAGACGGGAGCCCGGCGCGTGATGACGGATCGCCTCGAGAAGAGAGCGTTGCGCGCCCACGTTGACCTCCCACGCACGGTCTGGATCTGCTTCCGAGTCCCCGGAGACCATCGAGGCGAGGTGGATGACGGACACGTCGGGATATTCTTGCAAGCCCTCGACGCCATGAACCAGCTCGCGCGTCACGCCATCCATCGTGATGTCGCCGGTCTTGATGCGCACGCGCTCATCCGATGTGAGCTCTGGCGGCAGCTGCAGCTGATCGGGCCAGTCGATGTCGAAGAGCGTGAGCTGACGGAGAGGCTGGAGGCTGCCCGTCTTGGGCGACCACAGCGCCCCGCGGCGGAGGAAGTGCTGCGCGAGCTTGATCCCGAGGAAACCCAACCCGCCAGTGATCACGAGCTGCATGGCGAACGAAGCTTGGAGAGCGAGGCCACGAATTCAGCTTTTATTGACAAGCCTTTAGCTAGGAAGCTACTTTCTGGTGCGGGATGAAACGAACAAAACTGGGATTTTAGGCGCGAGTTTTTTGCCGATGGTCAAGCACCTAGCGTTCCCAGCCGTCTTCCCTGACAAGGCGCCGGCGGCGGCGCGGAAGAGTGGTGTGGCGAAGAGAGCGAAGCGTGCTCCCGCCGCGAGCACCACCGCCGCCAAGAAGCCAGCGGCGCCGCGCGGCAAGCGCTCCGCCAAGGCCGACAGTGGCGGCGCAGTTGGGCTGATGTGTATCCCCGGGGTGTACGCGGGGCTGATGAGCCCGCCGTTGGACAATGGATCGCGGATGGGGGCGCTTCCAGGGACTGTGCGTGGCGAGAACAGCCGCGCCAACCCCCCTCCCAGCCCGCCAAAGAGCTCCATCAGCCTAGATGAGAACCGGCAACCGAACGCGCGCGCGCAACCAAACGCGCAGCGCAAGGAAGCCGCCGGTGCGCCAGCGAGAAGCCCGCTGCCCACAGCGCTGCGCCATCTTGAGGATGCATTCATCGCCCTCGAGGGCACCATCCGCCTCTTCCGTGCCCGCGATGTGACGTCCCTGCTGAGTACGCTACGTCCGCAAGTGGAGAGAGCCACTGGCCGCGCCTTCCCGATCGGCGCCTTCCGTCAGATGATTGGGATCTGGCCGACGGCATACACGCTCGAGGCTTGCTGCCCAGTACGCCGTGCCCGACCCGGCGACGAGGCGCCTCTCCACCATGAGGCCCAACTCGATTGGGTCGTCATGCCGACGGGCGTCACCGGCAAAAGCGCCATCCGCGGTGGCGGCACAGAAGCGGCGGTCCGATCTCGCCGTGCGGAGATGCGCGAGCGGCTGCTCGCACACGTGCGTGCCTTTCATGAGCGATGGCTCGCAGAGGGTGGACGACTACCTGCACCGCAGCCATCAGCGCTGCAGCCGCCCGCCGCTCTCCAAGCCTCTCTCCAAGCCGCCGAGTGGCCATGGCAGCCACGTTTCCCGCTCGAGGATTGTCCCCCTCCGCGGGAGGGAGAGATGCCGAGGTTGAGAGGGCCCGCGAGTCTTCTCGCCGCTGATGATCAGGCCACTCGATCAGCTCCTCCTCCTCCTGCGGCCGCCGTTGTACCGCCGCCGCCCGTTGCGCCCGCCGTGGCGCCCGCCGCGCCCGCCGCGCCTGCGGCCGTTCCGAAGGGTTGCGAGGGTCTTTCGGCGGCGCTGATCGCGAAGATCCAGCAGCGTCAAGAGGCCGCTGAACTCGACGAGCAAGAGGCCCCCGAGCGCCTTCGGATGCAGCAGCTGCACGCCGCCTGTCCACTCGCGCTCGCCGTCCGCGGGTGCATCCACACGGAAAAAGGTTCTCAGCGTGCTCAGAGCGTCATGTCGCTGGCGGAGCTCTTGCCGAGGCTGCAGCGGTGCCGGGAGCGCGACGGCGTCGTCGCCTCTCGCGATGAGCTCAAGGAGCAGATCGAGGCGTTGGCAGTCGCAGCGCCAAAGTGGCTCGAGTTGATGCGTACGAGTAATGGCGTCTTTGCGCGCATCAGCAACAGGCTCGATTTTAGCATGCAGCTGCGCGAGTTGAGGGAGCAGGCGGCGGCGTGACCAGGCGGCGGCGTGACGAGGCTGGATATAGATGTATTCGGAAGATGTCCACATCTCTCGAATTGCACCATTCTCATAACTGTATATGGAGAGAATCATGGTCATGTACCTCGGATGGATATTTGCGATTTGGCGGAGACTGTGCACGAATATGGCAAATGACCGCGAGATTCTGAAGACTTGTAGTTGAGGCGCGCCTGCAGGCATAGTATTTCAATTATTTATTATTACATGTATCCATGTATTTCTATTTAAATTCATGTATGTGTGAACAATGAATATCAATATCCAATGTGAATATTATATACTTAAAATTATTATTATATGAATAATAGTAGTATTTAATGTGACCACACGTCTTCGTAGATTCATGTACCTTGTCGCCATGCATTCGCCTCAGAGTCCTCTCTCGCTCTCCGCTCCTTGCAACTGCTGCTGCACCTCTCCGAAATCCTTAATGGAGAGGCGAAGCTGTCGCGAAAACAGACCCATGTACCCAATCTCGTCTTTGTCGAGGACCGAGACGACGGTGCCGCTACGTGCGAGGCTCCCGCCGCGGCCCACGCGCCCCGCGAGGTGCACGTACCGATCGGCGGTCAGCGGCGCGTACAGCAGCACCACCGCGTCGAGGAACGGCAGGTCGAATCCTCTCACGGAAGCCTCGGTAGTGAGGAGTACTAGCGGATCTTGGGGCGTGCTCTGCTCGGCGCTCTTGCGGAGCGCGGCGAGGCTCTCGTGGAGCGTGCGGGCGCGACGGCCGGTCGGCCCCTCACTGCGCGTCGGAAAGCCCATGGCATCGTGGAGCGTCATCAGCTGGGGGAACCCCGAAGCGCGGAGCTCGTCGAGCCACTTGGAGACGGGGCCGTTGATCGGGAGGACGATGAGCGCATTGCGCGGTCGGAGCGCCTCGAGCGCCTTGGCGACGGCCTGAGGCTTCAACGACTCGGGCGCCTCGATCCGTAGGTGGCGCAGCGTTGGCGGCATCACGATACTCCCCAGACCGCGACGCGCGCCGGAAGCGCCTCCCGCGTCGCGTCCGGAACGTCCGAGCTGTTTGCGAGACTCTTCCGCGGCCGTATGTGTTGCACTCACGACTCGGAGCGGCTCACGGAGGTTGAGGACCGCCTGCAACATCCGCGCGACAGATTTGCCCAGCGTTGCCGAGACGCCAACGACCTGCACCTCGCGATGCTGACGCCCAGCACCGCGGGGGGGAGAGCCCGCGGGTGAGCGCACAGGAGCATCTCTTCTAGAGCCCCCTTTAGCGCCCCCTTGAGCGCCCCCTTGAGTGCCCCCTTGAGCGCCCCCTTGAGCGCCTCCTTGAGTGCCCCCTTTCGCGCCCCTACGCCCGCCATCGTCGCGCCCATCGCCACGGACCAGCTTGAGCGCGCGCTGCAGCTGCTTGAGGAGAGAATATCCTACGCCGGCCCTCTTTCTCGCCTTGGAACGATCGCCGCGTTCTGCCCTCGCCCAATCCACCTTGCTGTAGAAGTCAGCGCCCGCGAGCTTTGGTCTCGGCAGCAGCGCGTCGAGCTCATCGAGCACCAGCGCGTCGAGGCTCTCCGCAAATCTGAGCAGCAGCATCTCGCCGCTCGCGCCCGGGTTGCCGGCGCCGACGCGAAAAATCCGTAGGAGCGTCGATGGCGTCGCGACGACGACCTGGGCTTTCTTACGGGCGACCTCCATATTGAGCTGGCGGTGGAGCTCGAGCTCTGCACCAGGCGCGATCCCTCCCACCAGCAGCGAGGTGTGCAGCCTCTCGTCTTCTGTGGGTGGGGCGACCTCGTCACCCGTCGGGTCGAGAAGCTCTTTGAGCTGCAGCGAGAGCTGAAAAAACAAGAATACAAGGTGAGATATGGGAAAAGTGGGGTGCGACATATGGGAGAAATGGGTGGGTGGGTGGAGAAATAAAATACCTGTAGTGCGAGCTCGCGTGAGGGTGCGAGTACGAGGAGCTGTAAGGGCACCCGTGGCTCTAGGCGGGAGAGGAGTGGCACCAGATACGCTAGAGTCTTCCCGGAACCGGTCGCCGCGTGCACGAGCGTGTTGGTGTGGCTGGCAATCACGGGGATGGCGGCAGCTTGGATAGGGCTCGGTGTGGAGAAGCGAGCAGCGGCGAGAGAACGAGCGAGCCATGGACGGACGCGATCGACGCCGAAGTGACGCAGCGTCGCCGCGACGCCACCCTCCACGCCGCCCTCCACGCCGCCCTCCACGACGCCCTCCACGACGCCCTCCACGACGCCGTCCATGCCGCCGGCGGAGGGCGCCGCTGACGAGGAGGGCGCCTCTGAGGAAACGGGCGCTGCTTGCGCGGCTAGAGGGCGTGAGACGATGCTGCTCGTGCAGAAGTCGCTCCTCGCCATCCTCGCGCTTAGACGCGGCAACGACCGCGCCGCCGGCGTCCGCAGCCGCGACACAAGTCGCGGCGCGAACATCTCTTTTGGGAGACAAGCGGCACCCGTATAAAATGCTCTTGGAATCTGTTACGGATACAGGTATCCGTCCAAGGAGTACAGTTTTGCGACACCAGGGGCTGCCTCTCTCATGTCGGCGCGGAGCGCGCTCAAGATGGGCGGCGCTGGCGTGGCGTACATTGGCGGGATGATCGCCACGTACGAGTTCACCCGTCCCAAACCGCCGCTGCCATCGTGCTCAGCGCGCTGCTGCACCTTCGCAAAGCTCTCGGAGGATTACGACAAGGAGATCGAGCGCGACGAGGCGTCGAGCGGGATCATCGCGCTGCGTGAGGAGCTGGCAAAGCGCGCGCGAGGGCGCGTACTCGAGGTGGCCGCTGGAACCGGCCGCAACCTCCCCTTCTACACCTCGGCCGCCACAGAGCTCACGATCGCAGACAACTGTAAGGAGATGCTTGGCGTGGCTGCACAGAAGATCGCGCGGATGCGAGCGGAGCATGCGGAGTGTGATCGGCCATGCCTCTCGAATGTGACCCTCGCCGTGATGGACGCGAGCTCCCTCCCCGTTGCCGATGGTAGCTACGACACCGTCGTCGATACGTTCGGCATCTGCTCGTTTGAAGATCCCGAACGAGCTCTCCGCGAGATGTCTCGATGCTGCCAAGCTGACGGCGAGGTACTTCTTCTCGAGCACGGCGCGAGTTGGATGCCGCTGCTCCGGTGGTGGCAGGACCACAAGCTCAATCGGCACGTCGAGAAGTGGGGGTGCTACTGGAATCGAGATATTGAGGGTATTGTCGAGAGGAGTGGACTGAGGGTCAAGCAGATACAGAGAAAGCATCTAGGGACGACGATGCTCATCAGATGTGCGCCGGCGGAGCGGGAAGCAGTAGAGCCAGCAGCAGAGCCAAGCGCATCCACAGCTGCAGCGTGAAGAGATCACGAAAGGAAGAATTGCACACAGACAAAGTCGAACTTTGCTAGATGCACTCTGCACTATCACTATGCAGTATGCACATGCAGTACATGCATTTGCACGCCATATCCATTATGGTTATATGCGGATGAGTGATCTCGCGTGTGGGAGGCTATGCGAATCTCAATCGAGGTCCTCGATGTGAAGAAAGCGCCATATACTACGGACTACTAGTACAACAATTTCAATGGTACACGGTGATAGCTGATACACGCCAAGAAGAGATACACCTAAATACAAATAGTTATAGTAAATATATGAGAGAATTCTATCTCTAAATTACAAAAATGTGTTATGGTGATGGTCTAGTCAAGCGACGAGTACGAAAAGTCGAATACCCAGTACAGCTACAGGCATTATTCTTATTGGCTCAGGATTTCACGATTTCGATTTGGATGACTAATATAAATATATGCGCGTACATATCAAAAGTCACGCAGATTCAGATTGGAGATGGCTTGTGTGGGTATCATCAGTTCTTCTTCCTCATTCGTCTTCAGTCATTGGCCCGATCGGACGGCTGCACCGTCTCGGAATGCCAGGCCCCGCCCCGGGGGTTGGTCCGTGCCGTCCGGCGGCAGAAATCTCAAGAGGCCTCGTCGACAGCTGGGGCGGCGCTCGGCTCGGCCGCAACCGTCGCAGGCAGCGCGTTCTGAGGCTCTGGCGCTGCGGGTTCGGCAGCATCCATGGCGGCTGCTGCGGGCTGAGCAGCCTCCTCGGCAGGCGGTGCGGCGGCAGCGGCTGCAGCTGCGACGATGGCGGCAGCGGCGGGGGCCATGCTGGGGGAGAGCGTCACGCAAAGAGGCAGCAGAAAGTGTGCACCCTCTCTGATGTGTGCGCCCACCGCATCCGCATCGGCCTCGAACCCTTTGACGAGCGCCTCACACGTTTGCGGAAGCGCCGCAACCTGAGCGGAGATGGCTTCAGGCGGCGGCGTTCCGACGGCGTCGACGGTGCGGCTGAGAGCCGTCTCGCAGCTGCGCGCGTAGAGCGCTCGCATCTCGCGAAGCTCTCTGAGGAGCCGCGTGGCCGCCGCCGCCACGAGCCCTCCCGCAGAGAGAGCAGCGCTCGCTGGGTCGGCCCGCCTATTCTCGAGCGCCCCCTCCATTGCGAGCAGAGCCTCGAGAGCACCGAGGCATAGCTCGGCCAGAGCGGATACGGAGAGGGAGCCCAGCTGTGTGAAGAGCGTCTCACACCCATCGAGCATCGCACGACGCGTGTATGTGGCCATCCGCAAGTCGCCTGGGAAAAGGGAGAGGAGGGGGGGGCGAGGGGTTAGGGGGGGTTGGTCGCGGCGGGGGAGGGGGGGGCGGGGTTACAAA
>MDSY01023812.1_pt1 | contig 17856 bp, 12 predicted proteins | sample 811131 | NCBI WGS metagenome assembly MDSY01 (sample SAMN05326643, study PRJNA326480) | marine metagenome | isolation source: seawater | place: Atlantic Ocean: South West | collected 2010
AAATTCTCTTTATTAAGTTCTGTGGTTTGGCTAAAACAATAACAAATTAAAATCATGATATATAGAACCTGCTTGCAATATCTCATCGTATTCAGTCCTTATGTTTTAGTTAATGGTTTCGCCTTCGCCAACAAATCCATCAATGGGTTTACACACAACGACCACCTGGTCTTCTTTAACATTAACGTCCCAAACCATACTTAGCATTATATATTCACCGGTTGTTGCGTGTTTCCATCTTTGGATTGTGCTATACCTTGACTCAGCTATGGACTCTGACCGACTAAGTCTTTCTTGATTGCTCTGCACGCGCACTAGCTCATCTGGGTGAATTAGCTCTTCTCTATCATAGCGGCTATTAACAAGCTGGGCGTCATCATACCCAAGAACATCTTTCCAGTTACCACCCACTTCCGTAATAACCCCATCTGAGACTCTCCCACATATTAACAACGAATCTGAAACAATTCGATCAATGAAGTCTCCTTTTGTTGATGGTGTTTTCAAGCGAGAAACTTCACTCTTTAGAGAATCTATTTCGTTTTTAAGGCTAATGTTTTCTCTCATTAAATAATCTATTACAGCCTTGGGTTCTTTCTGTTTATCTTCTTCTTGTGTTTCTCCGGGTTGCTGATGAATCGATTCTCTATCCTGAATCAACTTAAGAAGATGCTTTGGCGGAATTTGATCTTTTGCAATCCAAAGGCTCAGGGCCTGCGGTGAAACTCCAAAATAATCCGCAACATCTCTTTTCCGGCGAAAACCCTGTTTTTCCATCAGGTTATTCAGTATTTCTGAAATTTTTTGTTCCATTTCTTTCCATTATATAGATTTATTTCTTGTTTTTTAATTTTTGCTTAAATAAAATTAAGCATAGATTAAAATTAATCAAAACAATTTTTATAAACTCTAAGGAAAATATAAAATGAAAAAATATTTAATAATTTTAGTTCTTTCTTTTTCGGTTGGCGCATTAGCCCAGGAAGAAGGTATCCTGTCCCAGCAAAAAACCGCAATAAAGCGCCTCGCCGAAAGAACCGGTATGTCTGATGAATTGCTTGATGATTATATTCGTAAAAATTATGGTGTCGGGCTTGACATGCTTTCTCGAAATGATGGCAAAGAAATTATTGATGGTTTTCAAAAAGGGAACATATCGCCATCTGAAAAAACTTTAGAACAACCATCGAGAAATGTCGAACCAATTTTAGAAGCAGGAATGCAAAAACGATTTCACTTTAGAGATGGCACCGTTCGAGAAGGAAAAATTCTTTCTCTAGAAGGTAATGTTGTTCAATTACAAACTGAAAATGGCACCTTCCAAGTTCCCAAAAACGAGTTCTTATCAGAATCTGCGGAGATTACTAATAAAAAAGGTGAACTGTTTAAGGGAATGGTCCTTGGGGAGACACCTGAAGATTTTATTATACGAACAACTTTTGGTGATGCTATTGTACAAAAACGGGATATCTTATCAATGAAGCGATATCACGGAGGCGTGCTTGATCGTCGCACAGAAGAAAGAAGAAAGTTTTACCAAGGTGAAGCCCAGTTAATTAGCGTCTTTTTAGACCCAACGGCTTTCCCCTTAAACGGAAATACTTTTTATATGAGCGGGCTATCTATTGGATACGGCCTTACCGATCGTTTTATGATTACAACAAAGTTTGGGTCTAATTTTAGCGGGGATCTAAATCTTCACCCTCGCTTACGTTTTTTCCATAAAAAATCTGCAGAACGGGAGTTTGCTGCAGCGGTGGGCTTTGGGCTCCACCGCGCATATCCAACCCGTTCTATTATCGGTAAGTACTCCCACGCAATTTCAGTGACTGGTAATGAAATCAATACCTTTCTCAACGATGACAGTCTAGATATTCCATTAGACGATATAATAAACCGGGATAAAGACAAAACTCTTTTTGCTCAAGCCTTTCTTGTTTTTTCATCTCGTAGAGTAAACCCCACGGGCCGCGGTAAGATTGGCTGGTCAACGGGTATTAAAGTTTCAAATGCATTCATTGATCGGGATTTGTATCTCAAAAAAACATATTTAGAACAAATATCAGATAATCAAACCGATACGCTTTCTCTTTCTTGGAGCAATGAAAATAAATACGTTGTCCCATTTCGGTATTGGCTTTCTCTTGAATATGATCTAAGAAAAGACCTGAAGTTTGTTGGCTCTGCCTGGGTTGATAATGGCTATAAAACAAGCGACCTTGAATCTGTGGTTCAAGACTATCTCGGAGATGATGGAAGCCCTAGTTTTGCCCTAGACTCACCAACTGGAGATGTCAGTATGATTGATTTTGATTTTGGGATCCTGTATGCCGTTAATGAAAACCTTCGTATCGGTATTCACTTTCAACAACCCTTTATTGATATTTATTGGGAGTTTCTTGAGTTTTAATATATTAATGAACATGAAAAAACTAATTTTAATTTTCATCGTGTTTGTTTCTTCCTTTATAATAGGACAACACTCTGTGGAAATTCCAAATTTAAAAGAAGTTCGACTCAACAAACTAAAAGAAGGGTATATGGGTCAACCAATTCGGTTTTTAGATAAAAACTCTCTTTCAGTAAAAGGTGTTCTGCTAGATGTAACAAAAAACAATATCATTATATCAGAAAGAGGGGTCTCAAAACCCTATGATCACAAAAACATTTCATCTGTTTTTGTTGATCCAAAGCCAAGCGATCTATTTATCGTTTTTGGCTTAGGGGTTGTTGGAGCCTTAGGTGGCTACTTAACCGTCATCGTTGGGCATCCCAACCCTGATGCTAATATGAAAGGCGTTGTCTCAAGCATTGCTGCGGCAGCGACTAGCCTTTGGGGGTACCAGTCTTTTTATAAGCCTATTCGCGTAGATGTCTCAAGGAAAACCTTGAGTGAATAATTATTATCTTTTCTGTTCCCTCTTTATTTTTCTTTTAGTTGGGTGCCACAACAACTCCCATCTGCGCACCCAACGAATACTAGAACCAAATCAAAAACTGATTTCGGCTAGCGTTGTAAACAATCTTGGCGCTGGAGAAAGAAACTACAACAACCGATATATGTTTACACAGGCCGGTGTCTTGGGCTCCCGCGTTGAGGTGTCATCTCTTCAGTCTAATGGTCAATCCGAGTATGGACCATATGTGGGGGCGGGTTTTGATTTTGGGGGCTTTGATGGACAATCTCTTGGTGCCTTAGTTGGATATGATTACAGATCCTATTTAAACCAAAACCAAGATCGGCCACTGAAGTTCGGCGGGCAAATTGAAATAAACGCTGTAGACTCCGATGTTGGCCTTAACCTAACGGCCCACATGCGCCCATCCCTGACAACCGCATCAAAAGACAACGATTTTTTCTATCTGGGGGTGCACGGCATCCTCGCTTATGGCCGCCTCACCCAAAGAATTCAATGGGATCTATTAAATGGAACACACCAAGATGAATATGCTCCATATACTGTCTCAAGCTTAGGAGGTGGAGCTACGATCGGTTTTGAACAAGCTATCAGTTTTGGTGTCTTAAAAAAAATATTTCCCAGCTATCAGTTTCAGGTTGATGTTTCGTTTGTAAAAAATAGCTTTAAAACAAATTTCGAGCTTCCCGATGGCGCAACATCAATTTCTTCGAATAATAACTATCATAATATCGACGATCCAATCTTTGAAAGAGAGTCTGATGGCCTCTTGTTAGTTACCGCTGGGCTCGGGATGAACTTTTTTAATTCAAACATAAAAAAAACTAAAAACATCAACCCAGCCCCGGCTCCATGGCCCAGTAACAATATTAATGGACCTCATCAATATTTTGACCCAGAAACTGGGCTCCCAACAAAATCTGAACCAAATATAGTCTTTGACCCAGAAACCGGACTACCCATAACCCCATCCACAAAAGAGTTGTTTGATTCAGAAACGGGGCTATCCATAAATACAGCGCCAAAAAAGACTATTACACCGGCCTACTATACAGACCTGGAAGTGACAAGCTTAGCAAAGGAGGCAGCACAAACTAAATACAACCACAGCATGACCACTACCAATGGCGCTCTGGGGATCGCATCTTGTGTCTTTTACCCCATTGGAATTCCATTATCAATTGCGTATACTGAATTATTATTAAATTCTTCATTTACTGAATTTGACCCTGTTTATGTTAGTTTATCTACCGAACAAAAACAGCTTTATGAAAACGAATATCACAAAAAAGAAAAAATACTTCGCAGATCAACTATTTACAAAGCCCAGGCCACCTGCGTGGGGATCTGGTTTTTATTATTTCTTGCAAGCGGAGCATGATTTCAATTAAAAAACTCTCAATCATTACATCTTTCAGAAAGGTGCCTAAATAGTGTTACAAAAGTTTCTAGCTTGGTTTATTCAACTTGCGCCCAGCACAAAGCGTGCTTTTTGGAAGTGGTGGTACAATTTTTTTGCAAAAAAAGCCCAAAACCCAAAATTCCAATTTATGAATTATGGCTATAGTGACGATGGTTTTTATCCAAAACTTGAAGACATCGACGAAGCAGAGCGGTACCCCATTCACCTATACCACCATGTTGCATCACAAATTGATCTAGCAAAAAAATCAGTTTTAGAAGTTGGGTCTGGCCGAGGTGGAGGGGCATCATATTTGGCTCGATATTTAAAACCTTCATCAATAATCGCCATTGATATTTCTAAAACCGCGATTGATCTTTGCAACGAAATTCACTCTGTGGAGAACTTATTTTTTAAAGAAGGAAGCTCTGAAAATATTCCATCTAACGAAAGTGCTTTTGATGTTGTTTTAAATGTTGAGTCTTCTCATTGCTATGGAAACGTGGATGTTTTTTTTTCTGAGGTCTTTCGCGTTTTAAAACCGGGGGGAAGTTTTGTCTGGTGTGATTTTCGACATAAAAATGACATTGCTAATTTAAAAAAACAATTTAATAATTCTGGCCTGCAGCTTGTTAATCTAAATGATATTTCAGTAAATGTTCTTTCTGCTCTTAAAAAAATGAGCGTAAAACGAAAGGCGTTGATCAAGCAGCGTATTCCTTTCTTTTTAAGATCTGTCTTCGAATCTTATGCGGGGGTTGAAGGCAGCAAAATAAATGACCTCTTTCAAAATGGCGATTTAATATATTTAAGCGCTTTATTACAAAAACCCGAATAAAAACTCACCCTTCTTTTCTATTTTTATTATTTTTGACTCTCTAATTTAAAAGGTCTACAATGAACACCCGTAAGCTACAATCTTTTGTAAATAATTTTTGGGACGACCACATCATCCCGGCTCTGGTGGAGTATATCAAAATTCCAAACAAGTCCCCGTCTTTTGATCCAAACTGGAAAGCCAATAAACACATGGATCGGGTCTTAAAATTGGCATCTATCTGGGCAGAAAAACATATGCCTCTTGGATCCAAAATAATTACTAAAGAGACAGATGGGCGTACTCCGGTCTTGTTTGTAGATATACCAGGAGAAACCGATGGTAATATTTTAATGTATGGACACCTTGACAAGCAACCCGAGATGGTCGGGTGGGATGACGGAATGGGGCCCTGGGATCCCGTTTTTAAAGATGAGAAGCTTTATGGTCGTGGTGGGGCAGATGATGGGTATGCGCTGTTTGCTTCTTTGTGTGCTGTTCGAGCCCTTAAAGAGCAGGGTGTTGCTCTACCTAGAATTTTAGTGCTCATTGAGTTTTGTGAAGAAAGCGGATCTCCAGACCTTCCGCATTATATGGATTTATGCTCTGATATTATTGCCGTTCCCGATTTAGTAATCTGCTTAGACTCTGGAGCTGGAGACTATCGACGTTTCTGGACAACAACATCACTCCGTGGTTTAATCGGAGCAAAGCTCCGCGTGGGAGTTTTAACAGAAGGAGTTCACTCTGGAGGGGCAAGTGGACACGTCCCGAGTTCTTTTAGAGTTGCGCGCCAGCTTTTGTCTCGCTTAGAAAATGAAACGACTGGAGAAGTTTTACTAGATGAACTTAAAACAAACATACCCGATTATCGAAGAAATGAGACCGAGAAGTTTATTTCAATTTTAGGTAATGAAGTTGTAGATGAGTTTCCTTGGGATGGGAAAATGGAACCATCCACGCACGATAATGTTGAAGGCGTTTTGAGAAGGTCTTGGATGCCTGCATTATCAGTGGTTGGTGCTGGTGGTTTACCCCCATCGGACAATGCAGGAAATGTTTTGAGGCCATACACCGAGCTACAGCTTTCTATAAGGATTCCTCCTTTAGTGGACCCCTTAAAAGCAGTAAAGGCAATCGAAACGACCCTCTTAACTAACCCCCCTTATCATGCCAGTGTGTCTGTTGATTTTGAAGAAGCTGCTTCTGGTTGGAATGCCCCAAAAACAACAGATTGGCTTTCAGAATCAATGAACAAAGCATCTCTTGAGTTTTATGGAGAGCCGGCTTGTTCTTTAAGTGAAGGCGGAACCATTCCGTTTATGGCTATGTTAGGTAAACAGTTTCCAAGCGCCCAATTTGTTATCACTGGTGTTTTGGGCCCCGGCTCTAATGCCCACGGCCCAAATGAGTTTCTTCATATTCCCTATGCAAAAAAACTCACAGCCTGCATCGCATCTATTTTAAAAGATTATCCGGCCTAAAATGACTTTACGGCTTGGGTTTATTTTAACTTTAGCTCTTCTATCTATTAGCTCTACACCCCTAGTGATTCGTTATGTTGTTGGCGTCCCAGCAATTGTGTTGGCTTTTTGGAGAATGCTTACAGCCAGTGGTTTGTTGTGGGCTTATAGCGCCGTCAAACACCAGGGCTCTTTAACGCTACAACAAAAAAAACTAATTATCTTAGCTGGAATATTTTTAGGGTGTCACTTTGCTTGTTTTTTTGTTGCTGTGCGCAATACTTCTATCGCAAACGCAACTTTTTTAGGTTGCATGGCGCCTGTCTTTACCGTTGTAATTGCCTTTTTTCAAAAAAAACCTAACACTCTTTTTACATATCTCGGTCTGGCGCTGGCCCTTGTTGGGGCAATAATAATCCAAGCATCTGAATTATCCATCGGCGCTGATAATGTTTTTGGAAATTCTATTGCCCTCCTTGGTGCATTTTTTATTTCTTTAACTTTTGTGATCGCAAGAGAAATCCGAAAAAACACCGACACAATTACATATAGCCGAATGCTGTTTTTCATTGCGGCCCTAACTCTTTTGCTTATTTCATTTTTATCTGGGGATTTTATTTTCCAGTTTCAATTTTCACATTTACCCTGGATTTTATTTCTTGGATTTGTTCCGTCAATTTTAGGGCACAACCTTCTTAATTATGGATTAAAGTATATCACTCCAACTGCGATCACATCTATCCCTCTTGGGGAACCTATTATTGCGTCCCTTTTTGGAGTTTTACTGTTTAATGAGTCTGTTCCTGGGGGAGCTTTAATTGGTGGACCCATCATCTTAATCGGTATCTTAATCGTTTTATTAAACGAGCCTAAAGATCAATAAATTTCCTTATGGTAAAAAACCATTTTGACTTTGGTAGCCTACAATCGTCTTTTCACCCTTACAAACACCGTGTCTGTTTTCTGGTAACAGGGCCCCTATTCTACAAATAAGTTGGTGGCCTATTTTTTCTAATTGGGACGCCTTCTCTTCTTTACTTCCTTTAATTTCAAAAGGGCCAAATGGCTTTCCTATATTAATTTTCACACGTGGTCGTATCCCGCGAAAAAGGTCTTCCCATGCTGTTTCTGCGCCATAAATAGCCATGGGAACAATTGGAACACTTTCCATTGTTGAAAGAAATACTGCACCGTTTTTTGCTTTTCTTAAAGCCGTTGCGGTTGATGCACCTTCAGGAAAAATCCCTACAATCTCTCCATTTTTTAATGCTTTTTTTGCTTTTTTTATTGTTGATGGTGCCAGGTTTTTTCTATCAATAGGAATAAAACCATAAAGAATCGGCGCCCACATAAAATACCACTCTATTGTTTGGTCACTTGCCCCTAAAAAACTAATGGGTTTTCTTATGGCATATTTAAAAAAGGGTGGATCAATATAGCTAAAGTGATTTGCGGCAACAATATAGGGTCCTTTTTCTGGGAGATGCCACCGGCCTCGAACCTTGATGTTGGCAATAACAGATCCCAGAAATAAATTAATGTATCCAAGTTGTTTTCTAATCCATCTCTGTCTTGGTGAAAACGTTTTTAAATAATCTGGCCCCGCCACTAGTTCTTTAAAAAGGTAAAGGTTTTTATTCTTTTTTATTTAAAAAGGAAGATCGTCGTCGTCGTCTTTGTCATTTTGTGGTGGTGGTGCCGGCTTTGTGCTTCCCGCTGCTCCACCATCACCTCTTTTCCCTAACATTGTAAGGTTATCACAGATGACTTCGGTTGTTTTTCTTTTTACTTGGTTCTGGTCTTCCCACTCTCGGGTTTGTAACCGCCCTTCTATATAAACCAATTGCCCTTTTTTCATATATTCATTCGCTATTTCAGCAATACGCCCAAATGCAACAATCCGGTGCCACTCTGTTTTATCTTGAAATTCACCACTTTGGTTTTTCCAAGACTCACTAGTTGCTACACTGAAATTTGTTACTGCTGTACCCTGGGGAGTAAATCTTGCTTCTGGGTTTTGCCCTAAATACCCAACAAGAATAACTTTATTTACACTGTTCTTTTGCATGCATCGGCTCCGTGTTAAGCGTTCTCATATTTTAAATTTTGTAGGTATTATCTTACTCATATATTATTTATATCTAAAACTGTTTTTAATCCGGAAATTCTTCAACCAGTGATTAATAAAAAAGGGAGAAACTAGTTTTTAGCCCCTCCCTTTTTCTTTCGCACTATTTAAGCACTAGTTTTATTTCATCAGAATTAACTTTTTAACACTCACAAAATCACCTGCTTTAATCCGGTAAACATACATACCTGAAGCAAGAGACTGCCCTGTATCATTTGTCGCATTCCAAACAATTTTGTATCGACCTGGTTCTTGCTGGTCGTTAATAAGTGTTCGGACTTTCTGTCCTGACATATTAAATATTTCAAGAACCACATCTGCAACCTCTGGAATATCATAGGTGATATTTGTTATTGGGTTAAATGGGTTCGGGTAATTATTGTGTAGTGCAAACACATCTGGTGTGTTTATGTCATCTACACCTAATAGCCCAGAAATATCAAGGATAAGCATCCTTGGTCCATCGTTAGATAGGGTCGTGTCTGATCCGTCATGTGCTCCAACGTTCCAGTAATAAACAATATTACTTACTCCATCGTTTGCCGCATCTTCTGACATAGAACCATAGTCAACAAAAATACCCGTTTGTGAGCTTGTTGTGTCATAGTAATATACTTCATCATCCGACATTGCCGCCAATGTATAGAACACTACATCACCATCAACATCTGCTGCTGGTGTCCAGATAAACGCTAGTTGCTCATTAATATTATCGGGGGTTACTGTCGCTTCATAGCCGTTACCCGGTGAAATTAAAGAGAAACCAAGCGGTGGGTTATTAAACAAATCAACATAAACAGTGTTGGATGGTTCTGACTCACCACACTCGTCTGTATTATTATACATCGCTGTTACTACATATTCATGGACTCCCCATGGGGCGTCTATATCATCATAGGCCGTAACATCTACTGCTGTTTCGCTGAGTAGTTCACCATCGCGATACACTTGATAATTAAGTAGTTCGCGTGAAGAGTTTGATTCGTTTAATGGCGGTAAAATTACACCCATGTGTTTAAGCTCTCCTTCATTTGTACGAACCTTCTGTGGGAATGATGATTCATCAATCTCTGGCATTAGAGCAATGCTTCTGCCATCTGCAAAAGTTACATATCCTTGAATCGCCCAGTTAAAGTCTAATGCTGCGTTCAAGTCTGTAAGGTTAGCCCATGCACCACTCCATAGAATTTTATTGCCCCAACCATTTACAGCCGGACCCGCATCAGTACCTGCAGGGTAACCTGCTGTTGTTGTAACGCTATAACCAAACCATAATTCGGTTGTCCAATCAATTGATATTGGAGCCACGAGGTCTACTATGTTGTAGTCACCCATCACTAGGTCTGCCCCCGAAAGAAGCTCAGAAGAGTCAATAGCAACCGGTGTTCCATTCGTTGCAGCGGTCCAAACCATCACCCTATATGTGGCTGATGGTTCATTTGGTATAAACTGAACCCTCGTAAGACTCATACCATCATAATCAATAAGTTGATCCGGTCCAAAACGAGCAGCAACGGCAAAAGATGCTTCTCCGCCAGTACCAATCGCCGAAGAAAAAATACCATCTCCATACCCTAGCCATCCTGCTCCACCTTCCGGAGGAGACCAGGCTAAGCTTACATCATTACCACTTGCTGTTGCCGTTAAATCACGTGGCGCATTACAGCTTGGTGCCGCACCTGAAACTTCAACATCTACATAGTTACTTGGAGCAGACTCACCAAAAATATCATAAACGGCTGTCACAGAATAACTATAGGTACCAACTTCTGTCTGATACTCTGAAAAGGATTCATCTTGAACACCGCTCGCAGCAAGTTCTTCATTACCCGCGCTACCACGATACACGTTGTAGGATAGTAAATCATAGTCTGCCGGTGCTCCCATTTGAACATTATCTATCGCCCAACCAGATGCCCAGACACCATTATCGTTTGAATGAAAAACAACTCGAACATCACTCTCTCCTGAGTATGCGCTTAGATCAACCGAAACATCAGTCCAGTTGTTCGCTGTTCCTACGAGATAAGCTTCATCATAAGTGTTCCCACCATCTGTAGAAACTAATATGTGTCCGGTTTGACCATAGGCCCCATCAAGAAAACTTGAAAAAAGAAGAGCAGTTTCGCCTCCACCGCTCATATCCATAGGAGGGAGGTGTAAGTAATCTTGGCTACCATCTTGGTTACACTGGTCATCGTTAGAGACAGCGTAAAGACCGTCTCCAGCAGGAACGCTCCAGTACTGACTTGAACCGTCCTGGGTAATGATCCAACCAGCCCAATCAACTCCATATCCATCGGGGCAGGATGTTGCAAGCGTGGTCATATCCCAATCACCTGGGAATTCTCCGCTTTCAAAATCTTCTGCTCCACCGGTACCACCACCACCAACATCGGGTGCTGTCCAGTTTAGAACAACCTGCCATCCGTCTGCTTCACCAACAAGGTCTGTTGGTGTTGGAACGTCTACCGGAGCAAGTGGTGTTGCACAAGCATGGTTTGATGTATCTGATGGGGTTGCTCCTTCAGAGTTAACCTGTTGCACAGTATAACAATATTCAACTTCCCCCGTTAAGCCTTCATCTAAGTATTCTTGGCTCTGTGATACACCAACTTCAGTAAGGTCTCCACCTGCTTCTGATCTCCACACTGTCCAGGTTACACCTGCAAAAGGATCAACAAGCTCAATATTTTCTGTAATTGTATTATCGTCTTCATTCGACTCTTCGATTTCACATAAGTAATCAACCATGGCCCCCATTTCATAAGTACCATAGCCTCCCATGTATGCTAAGATTCCAGGGCCAATGCCAATTTCTGTAGACTCTCCCACCGCTAAACCGTCAACAAAAGAATAACCATCGTAGTCTGGATTCGCACACTCTCCGCTTGTCGGAAACGTCAAGTAGTAGGTTACATAAAAACCTCCCGCGTTAAAAGTCCCATCATTGGTGACGGTAACAGCAACAACATCAGACTCATAATCATAATACATATCTGATAGAGTTAGGTTTGCAAACTCTGTTTGTTCGCCAATAAAAAATGTACCGGATGCAAAGTCTCCACTTTCAATGGTAAAGTTGATATACTCTGTTCCGTCGTCTCCTGTCACCGTAAGCGTATTACCGTTCCAACCATCTCCCCAAGCATCGTAACCATTAACGGTGTAAAATCCATCATCTAGTACAGCTTCAACGGTTGCGGGTGCGCCACCATCAGCAACAAGATCTCCAGCTTCATTTAAAATTTCCCAAGAAACTTCAGACTGCCAATCTCCTCCATCACAAACAATAGTAACGTTTGTGTTGCGCGTGTCTCTGTTTCCTTTAATATATACTTCAGCATAACCATGTGGCTCCATTGGAAGTACGGTCTCTGCTTTTTTAGCATCATACGCATCTAGCTCATTCTGAAGGTTGCTTCCAATTGAAGTTAAGTAAGCATCAGAGTCACCTCCGCCAAGAGGAACACCTTCCCACATGAGGTACACAGACTCTAGGCCTGCTTCAGCTGTTAAGTTCTGAGGTGCTGTTGGGGGAGCAGCTTCCAAAACATGAAACACAAATGGATCTGCACTCCAGGACGCTGCCCAATGAATCTGATAGGTTTCTCCTGCCGTGATTGGCATTGTCACTTCTGAAGGACCATAATAACCACAACAGTCATCATTATTGGCTAAAGGAGCTTCAGCGTCACAGCTACCGTATACATATAAATCTGTATCCCATTCTGCGTCGCCAGTTTCATTTTGTGAAGAAATCGTTAAAAATCCATCCATTGTAGTTGTATAAGAATACCAAGCTGGGCCAGCAGCAGCATTTTCTCCTGCTACCGCAGCTAATGCCACGCTACAACTATCTCCATCATAATAACAAGAACCATCATCAACCGTTGCTTGACCATCATAGTTTACTGCGCTTTCATCTGTACAGCCTAAGACATCATTAGACTCACCCAGTTGCAATACATCTTGAAATGGCGCACCACCAGCTAGAAGCTCAGTACCATCCACATCATAAATAACCCATGAGACTTCACTTTGGTACGAACCTCCGTCACATACAACAGGATAGGTGCCATCTGCTAAACAAAGACCCGCATCTGCGTAGCTCGCCTCAGGCCCCCAAAGAGTGTCTGTTCCAATGGCTAAGAAATTACCATTCCAGCCGTCTCCCCAAGAATCAAACATCTCTACAAATAGTTGGTTATCGTTACAGGGTTCCGTCTCTATGATATACATAGAGTCAATTGGAGCAACTTCATACATACCATCAGCATCATAAGAGCTTTGGCCCACCACTCCAACCATTTCATAGTGCGCCCCGAGAATTGGCTCATAATCAATAAACGTATCTTCTATTTGGACCGTTCCTGAATCATCAGAAATATCCCACTGCCCATAATCAGAAACGTCAGCATCTGTACAAACGCCCATAACATGAACCAGCATTCCTTCGTGGGCTTCATTGTGAACGTCTTCTAAATCCATTATTTCAATAATATCAACCGAGCCACCCGCTCCGATGGTGGAAGCGTCCTGTAAAATAATTTCTGTTAATAAATTATATTCTTCTACTTCACCAGTAACCATTACAACGTCGCCAATACTTGCGTCGCTTAGCAAGCCCGGCTCATCATAAACCCAAATTCCACTCCAAAGTTCATTAGAGTCTTGGATGTTAACACCGTTGTACCTTACTGCGGTTACAACACCTGAAACCGTAACTGTTTGTCCGTCCAGTGGACTTGGGTAATCATTTTCTGCGTCATCAGAAAACTGGATATCATAAATTGATGTTATATTTCCGCCTAGCGTGAACGTACCCGAAAAGGGGCCCGTGGATCCGTTTCCAGAAAATAAAACACCGTCTGTTGTTGACACAACCCACGAGTTTTCACCCGGCCAAGACCCTTCTGTGTACGACCATGAGTATGTTCCGTCATCAAGGTCAACGCTGTATGTTGCTGTATAGCCATCGGTAACCGTATAATCGGATCCGGCAATAGACAACACCGCAGTGTCCCACCCATCACCGTACGAATCATCAAGCTGTATAGATAGGGTTGTTTGAGCAAAAATTGTTGAAAAAACAAACGCAGCTGTATAAAACAGTGTTAACATTTTTTTCATATTGGAGCCTCCAACTTTTTAGTGTTTAATATTTAACTAAACGCGCCTTGTTTAGATTGTTGTGTATGTAGAGCGCTTTAAAAGAGAACAAGTATAAACCTGTGTCGCTTGGCTGGTTTTAATATAACCCACACTTTTATAATTTGACAAGAAATAGATATTTATCAATTAAAACCTAAATTGATGCAATAGAAAGACTCAATTCCTGCTTTAATGAGTTAATTGTTTTTTCAATGCGTTCGTCTTTTGTTCTTTTTTTGTCAATTGTTTTTACCGCATGTATAACCGTGGTGTGGTCTCTCCCTCCAAAATAAACACCTATGTTGCTTAGCGATGTTCCGATAATATCACGGCACAAATACATTGAAAGTTGTCGGGCTTCCGCTATTTCCATTTTTCTACTTTTGCCAACAATTTCTCTTTCTGACACTTTCGAAATCTCCGAAACTCGACGAACAACGTCTTCAATGGTAACATCTGAAGAAATAACGCCCCCAACTCTTTCTTTGACCACTTCTCTAACTAAATTAAAATCTATTTCTTGATTTAAAAGAGATGACCTCGCAAGAATTCTAATTATTGTTCCTTCTAGGTCCCTTACATTACTTTTAATGTGCGTGGCAATAAACTCAATGACATCATAGGGTAGATTAACACCATTTTGTTCTGATTTTTCCATTAAAATAGCAACCCTGATTTCAAAGTCTGGAGGTTGAATATCTACAGAAAGGCCAGACTGAAACCGTGAAAGCAGGCGGTCTTGAAGCCCGCCCATTTCTCCTGGAAATCTATCAGCTGTCATCACAATTTGTTTTCCAGACTGATAGAGTTCATTAAATGTGTGAAAAAACTGTTCCTGGGTTTGTTCTTTCCCTCTAAAAAACTGAATATCATCAATTAATAAAACATCTGCGCGCCTATACCTCTTTGCAAACTCTATCGATTTATTAACCCGGAGACTGTTCACAAAATCAAGAGTAAATTTTTCACTGGTTGCTAAAACAATATTAGACATTGGGTTGTTTTTTAAAACCTTATTTCCAATTGCATGAAGGAGGTGTGTTTTGCCTAAACCCACGCCTCCATATATAATAAGGGGGTTAAATGAGCTGTTTCCAAGTTCTTCAGCCACTTTTTCAGATGCTGTTTTTGCAAACTGATTATTTGACCCTTCAATAAAAAGCTCAAATGTATAGTTTTTATTTAGGTTTATTTTATTTTTAGGTTTTTGCCCTTTTGCGGTTTCGTTTTTTGGACTAGAAGTATCGGTACTTAGTTCTGATTTTTCCGCAGAAACAATAAAGCGATAGCGCCCTCCATCACTAATTGATGCTACAACCGCATTGATCAGCTGAGCTTTATAATGGGACTCTATCCATTCATAAAAAAACTGGTTTGGAACCTCAAGAACTATTTCATTATCCGCTAAAGCAATTGGCTTAATTGGCTCAAACCATGTATTCATAGCGTGATCAGGCAGCGTTTTCGTTAAATCCCCATATATTTTTTGCCAAAGAGACGTATAATTCATTTAAAAGTTATCCACATGTTATCCACACACAATCATTCTCCTTAATTTACATCTTTTTTAGGTACAACAATCAAGCCTTATCTTGGAAAAACTTTTCTTATTTTTTTTTATTTTAATTTTTGTGTTATTTAATCCTCTTTAGTATTTTTCCGGGCTTTTTTGGAGAGAAAAAATGAAGCGTACATATCAACCAAGTAAAAGAAAGAGAAAGAACAAGCACGGTTTCCGGTCGCGAATGGCGTCGGTTGGAGGGCGATCTGTGTTGCGTAGGCGCCGAAAAAAAGGCCGTAAGCGCATGGCTCTTTAATAGGGTCTATACGTGATTCTTTTAAACCTGCTCGACCGTTTGGCTCGGTCTCTTTTTATTTATATCATAAAATTTTACAGGTTTGCTTTATCCCCGGTGTTTGGAAATCGCTGTCGGTTTAGCCCAACCTGTTCTAATTATGCCCTAGACGCCATGAAGTCAAAATCTGCTTTGGTGGCCCTAAGGCTTATTGTTGTTCGTCTTTCTAAATGTCACCCGCTACACTCAGGCGGATATGACCCGGTGAAATAAGAATGGATAGAAACACCCTTCTCGCGTTTTTTTTAATAGCTTTGGTTTTGGTCTTAACTCCTTATTATATGGAGACCTTTGCCCCGGCTCCCGTTCTTAAAGAAACCCCATCAGACTCTTCTCGCGTGTTTGTTGCAGACACCCCAACTCCGCCAACACAAAAAAATAAAACAACTATAACACCCGCAATTAAAAATACTGTTCCTGAAAAAATATTTACAATAAATACAAATCTATATACAGCTCAAGTTTCTTCGAATGGCGGGGGAACCATTAAGTCTATACAATATAATAATTATTTTTACTATGATAGTTCAAACATTGAACTAATAAATAAAGAAGAGGAAACAAACCTCTTAATAAAGTTTGTTAATTTAGATGGCGAGCGCGTTGATTTGTCAGGTAAGTGGTCTGTGTCTGATAGTCCTGGTGAGATAAATATTGAAACATCTAAAAACCTTAAGTTTGTTTATGACCTCCCAAATGGGTCAGTTATTAAAAAAACCCTTTCGTTTCACCCCGACTCCTACATTATTGATATAGAAACGGATCTGTCAGACGCATCTCAACAAGTTTTTTCAGGAGTTTATTCTATCGGCTGGTCTGGGGGACTGTTACCCACGGAAAAAAGCACAAAAGAAGACCAAACTTATTTTAATTCATACGCCTATTTAGGCGGAGAGCTAGAAGAACTTAAAACCGCTAAGGGAGAAACCGATTCTCTTTTTTTTAATGGAGCCACTGACTGGGTAGCTGTTCGCACAAAATATTTTCTAGCCAGCCTTATCCCGCAAGAAAACAACCCCGCTGTTTCTAGCTCAATTTTTGGTAGCTATAAAAATAATGAAGTTTATGGTGCTTCTTTGTCTTTTCCTTCGGCGTCTCCTTCTAGTTTGTCGTTGTATCTCGGCCCACTAGAGTATGACAGAGTAAAGGCCGCTGGTAAAGAACTTCCTCGGGTTATGAATTTTGGTTGGGGCCCAATTAGGCCCATCGCAAAAGGTATTTTATATGTCCTTAAAACCTTAAAAAGCTATATCCCAAACTATGGGTTTGTTCTCGTTCTTTTTGCTATAGCTGTTAAGCTGTTGGTTTATCCATTAACAAAAAAAAGCTACCAATCAACCGCGGCTATGCAGCAAATCCAGCCAGAGGTTTCTGCTCTTCGTGAAAAACACAAAAACAACCCTCAAAAACTAAACCAGGCAACAATGGAACTTTATAAGGCTCGAGGGGTCAACCCTTTAGGGGGTTGCTTGCCGATGGTTTTGCAAATGCCTCTTTTACTCTCTCTTTTTATCGTTTTTAGAACAACCATTGAGCTACGCGCAGAGCCCTTTGTGTGGTGGATTAAAGACCTTTCTGCGCCTGACGCAGTTATTGCTTTGCCCTTTTCAATACCTATTTATGGCGCCCACATTGCCATACTCCCTATTTTAATGTGTGTTTCAATGTTTATTCAACAAAAGCTAATGAGTGGGGGCGCTGCCCAACAACCACAGCAAAAGATGATGCAGTACTTTATGACTGGCTTCTTTTTCTTGATTTTTAATTCCTTTCCATCGGGTTTAAACCTTTATTATACCCTGTTTAATGTTTTTTCAATTATTCAACAAAAGCTAATTCCCCCAACCGAACCCTTAAAAAATTAATGCTTCCTGAAACCATAGCCGCCCCCGCGACCCCGCCGGGACATGGTGGGGTTTCTTTGATTAGAGTCAGTGGCCCGAAGTCAAAAAAAATTGCCCTTTTAATTACGGGGGCCCGTTCGCTAAAAACAAGACAGCCAACTCTTTTACCAATTTTTAACGGCGGCGGAGAAATAATTGACCACCCTCTTGTTACTTTTTATAAGGGGCCTTTTTCTTACACCGGAGAAAACATTGTTGAATTTTCTTGCCATGG
>MDSY01149840.1_pt1 | contig 17844 bp, 13 predicted proteins | sample 811131 | NCBI WGS metagenome assembly MDSY01 (sample SAMN05326643, study PRJNA326480) | marine metagenome | isolation source: seawater | place: Atlantic Ocean: South West | collected 2010
AATTAAGCCTTCAGACCCTAAGTTCTGTAGAGTATAAACTACAGTGTTGTAAGTGCCATTGCTAGCCAAACGCTGAGAGAGTATGTTAACCCCATCTAAGCTTCCATCGGTAATTTCCCAAGCGTCTACAACTTGCTCAACAGGTGTGCCGTAGGGGGTGAGTAAACTCCACGCAAATTGAAAATCTTCATCATAGAAAACCACATAACCTCGCACATTTCCCGAACCATCACTGGAGGTAGAGCCTAAAACATAAGTCCCATTGTCAACTGGCAATACGGTATTCGCTTGATCTACTCCTGATCCGCCAACAATTCTGAGTTGTATCTCACTTTGAGCACAAACGGGCATCGCAAAAGAAAGTAACAAAGAGGTAAAAATAAGAGCTGATTTCATGAGCGCACGACTTCGTGTATTTTAGAAAGTGTTTTGAGTAAACTGGAAAAATGGTCAAGGTGGAGCATGTTGGCACCATCAGACAAAGCTTCTAAGGGTCGAGGATGGGTTTCAATAAATACCGCATCAGAACCAGCAGCTACTGCTGCTCGACCCAAAGTCTCAATAAAATGTGGACTTCCACCTGTAACCCCAGAGGTTTGGTTTGGAAGTTGAAGACTGTGGGTAAGGTCCATTACAGTGGGTGCAAAAGAACGCATAATCGGGATTCCACGCATATCTACCACGAGATCTTCATACCCAAATGTAGTTCCTCTCTCAGTAACCCAAACATTCTCATTGCCCGAATCTCTGACCTTTTGTACAGCGTGAATCATAGATTCTGCGGATAAGAATTGGCCTTTCTTGATGTTAACGATACATCCAGTATGAGCAGCTGCAACAAGAAGGTCTGTTTGCCTACACAGGAAAGCAGGAATTTGCAACACATCGACAAATTCAGCAGCCACAGCGGCCTCTGCAGCAGTATGAACATCTGTAATAACCTGAACACCATACTTTTCTCTTACCTGACCCAACAAATCGAGTGCCTTAGCATCACCTATACCAGTAAAACTATCTATTCTAGATCTGTTGGCTTTTTTATAGGAAGCCTTGAAAATGATGGGTAGATCCAAATCACGACATGTGCCGATGACCCTATCAGCCACTTCGAATAGCTCCTTTTCACCTTCAACAACGCAAGGACCGGCAATCACGAGAAGCTTCCCCTTGGAAATCTGTGTGAAAGACTTCTTCTGCTCAGCAGATTGTTTGTTTTCAAATGTCTGTAAATCCATACCCTATCTTTTAGGAGCGATCCGTGCCAAGCTAAATGTCACACCTCTTCCATACGTGTTGTTTGAAATCTGTTTGTTAAAAAACAATCCCAATGGAGATTCAACCTGAACGACTAACATCCTGCGCTTGCTGTATCTCCATTTGGCCCATACCGCAGACCGAAAACCTCCCCAACCACCATATCTACCTTCAATTCCTAGTGCAATTTTATCAGAAGGAATCCACCCCATTCCTGCAGAATAGAGCAACTCTGGCATCCAGCCTCCACTTTTTACAGACAAGTTAAACATCAACATCTCCGATGGTTCGTAGATGAATTCTGCAGAAAGCCTTGAGGGAAGCAGGGACATCCTTTTCGCAGAACTCCCAGTCAATAAAAGTGAATCCACTGACAAATCTCCATTTGAGAGCGATTCGATCGAAAGACTGTCACCATATAGAGGCAAACCTGTCGTCGAAAACCCTTCTTGAAACCAAGCGACACTTGAACCTTCTTGCTCAAACAGAACTCCTAAGTCCTTGAAAGCAATCTCAAACCTAATCGGCAAAGTTTCAGAGGCTAGTGGAAACCTACCTGAAATTCCCAGACCATAAGATGGCAGAAGGCTCACCGAAGGATCACCACTGATTGTTGTATCTATGAGCGCGTGTATTCTACCCTCAGTTTGGAGATATGAATCAATCGAATCAGCATCTTCTGACACCCAAAAATAACCATAAGGAATACTCCACTCTGCCCCTGCCAACCTCTGAACAACCGACACTTCGAATCTTTGCTGTGTCGTGGAGTTCTCAACACCCAAGGCAAATCGATTAAATACTCCTGCCCTTACACCTGTTCCACTAAAGACATCAACCCTGCCAGTATGTCCTCCATTTCCATACCACAACAATTCGAACATATCATCCGTCCACCTGACATCATAAATTGCCTCAGACCCCATGGATCCACAAAGTGACAATTCACTTTCTTTAAAAGGACTTGCAGTCCAAATTTTTTCCCATCCGACACTTCCACCCACATACCCAAATCCACCCTGATGAGATGCTAAGACTGGATCCAAAATGTCGTGATCGATAAACCCCCCATCAGCAAGGTTGTTTAAAAAACCCGTTGAAATGACATTGCCGGTTTGCGTTGCCCAAAAGTTTAACGAAGCTCGTCCACGTAAACGATCTGCTTTCGTGCTGTCTGTGTTTGCCAACTCTGGCAAAACATGTGCATGTAAACCAACAGAACATAAAGCTAGTACAGCTGTAGAAAAAACCAATCTATAATCAATCATTGTTACTCTACTTCTATAAGTTGCGTTCCTTCAATTCGAACTTGGACGCGGACATTTTCGTACCCCGTGAATGTTACTGCTCCAGCGGTACTTGCAATGAGCTTAACATGCACACTTCCACCAGGGCTGATAGTCTCTTCAGTCATGGGAATCACCAACAGCCCATGTTTGCCCACCTCAGGATAAGAACTTCCAGCATCGATGTTGCCCGTCATGGTCACAACAGTGCCTTCTTCGTCATTTACCGTGTAGATGATTTCTGCTAAGACCTCAACGGGGAATGTACTTGTGAGATCAACCAACAGACTGCCATCAAACTTTGGGAAATTCAGCGGATCTATGACGTACGTTTCGTCCAACACAACACCATCAAGTCCCAATTTAAAAGGTATTTCTAATTCTAGGTCCAACTGCGGTGGAAATGCATTGTTGATATAATCATGCCCCAATGAAACATCTCCGAAAGGATTGAGCTGAACGCTTCCTGACATGGAGACATCGGTAGGAAGAGTCTCAATTAAATCAAAGACATTAGAACCCGCTTCTCCCAAATCAATTTCAATACTGCTTGGATTGATTAAGGTCTCATCGTTCCAATGAGCTCTTGCAATGTCATTTGCGCCAAATATAGAAGGGTGAACTAACTGTTGCCCGTCCATAGAGACTTCATCGAATTTCAATCTCAATTCAGCACCTATGTAGTTTTCAATTGTTAATTTTGCACGTCCTCCTTCCAAATCAAGAATGGGGTTAGGGATTGCAATTGTGTCTAAAAGGGTCACGTCAGAATTGAATTCAATATCTACTTGACCAAAGTACCCTTTTGCCGTTTCAATTTTAAGATCAAGAAGTTCAATCTCAACCAACATACTGTCTGAAGGTGTCAGATAGAAAATATCAGTATTTAAGACCGATCCTGTAGTTGTAAAGGTCGATATCATGATGTTTTCACTCAAACCATTTTCACCTGACAAATTAAAAACTGCCCCAGTTAAATCAATCGTTTCCGTTGCAAACCCACTTTGACCATTTTCAGCTGCTGGAACTGCCAATTCAATGCCAGAAATCACACCATCTACAGTAACACTGTTTAAATAATACGCCATGTCTAAAATTCCTTCGACGGAACTTTCTACAGACAACCTCATTGATCCAGAACTGAGGGTTATTTCCTTTAAATATGCATCAGAATTTTCACCAAAACTTGTGAAAAATATCTCATCGGTTTCATTAATAAACAAATCACCCAAAGGCACAGGTACTTCAAATGGCAAACTGCCTTCCATCGCCATATTCTCCTCAATTAAAGTGTCTGGAAGCGTTGGTAAATAATCTGCTGAAAATTCACCGAATGGAATTTTATATAACATTCTAGCTGGTTCGCCTCCCTCACCTAACTCAAGCAATGAGTCTGGAAATGACGAAGACCAAGTAATATTGTCATCCACCAAAGGAAGAGAAATCTCTGTATTCCAACTCAAGGTCTCTCTGTCCTCACAGCTTACAAACAATGCAGCTAAAGACAATAGAACTAAAGAGAGTTTTATTTTAATCATTTTTAATTAAGTTGAATTCTTTCCTGAAGGGTAGGATTGTCAAAAATACGGCGATACAAGCGCATCTCAAAGCAAGTGATGCAAATTGAAGTTCAAATACACTAAAAACGAGGTATGACAAGCACACTATAGAAGCAATCTTTCCAGATGTTTTCTTCAACCCTGAGGATATGGGGATAAAGTAAACCAAAGCAGGTAGCGTCCAGATCAGATTCATGTTTGCCCAAGTATCCGTGTGATTTGTGAAAAACCACATACAAAGCAGGAGCAATCCAAGCAACGAAGAAGAAACAGCGACCACAGCTCGTAAAGATTTCGTAAACCACCATGTCTCTTTTTTCATAAGTATCAAAAAAAGCAACATGAAGGAAAGTAAGACCATTACGACAGAAGGTATCTCTAACACAGATTCAGGCAACCAAGATCCTTCATCAAAAACAACAAAACTTTCACCCTTAATCAGCAACAGAGGAATTCCATCAACTGTCATCTGACTTAAAGCCAACGACAAATCATCGGGAATGAAGGCATCTCCACAGGGCGGCATCATCTGGTCAGATTTAGGTCCCAAAAGAAAATTAATACTGAATGCTGTCCATGGAACCCCAGACATATAGGGCTGCAACCCATCTCTGAATGTTCTACCACTTCCTACACAGTGTGCCTCAAAGGACTTGCCTAAAGATTCTTGCAACAGATAAATCAGCCTGGTTGCACAGTTATCTCTAAAAAAGTCGTAGCTGTAAACAGCATTCTCCTCTTGAAGATTCCAGGCAAGATATTCTGCTACTTGTTTAACCTGTAATGGAGTTAGATTAAGCTTCTGTTCCTTCACACCTCTTCCATCCTTTAAATATTGGGTTTGAAACTGATAAAATGGCAATGCTGAAATATGATAATCTAACCTGCCAATCATAAAATTGTAATAAAAATCTTCGCTGAAAGAAAATGTTCCGTAGTTAAATACCCAATCAACGATAGGCACTTGAGCAGGATCGTAAATGCGAACAGCTGCATGACCAAAAATAGAGTAGGCGTCATCCCCAGGAGAAGCAGTTAAAATACTAACTTCTGTATCTTTACCTAAGCTTTCATACCAATTTCCTTGAACAGAAATTGGAGAACAAAACCAAAGTAAAAAGAGACTCAAGGCACCAATTATCCCACGAGACAACTGACTCGCAGCACCAGAAAGCCAAACGTTTTTATACCCCCCTTTGCCATCTTCAATAAATTCAACAAACAACTTTCCTCCTGGCATATGAACTGTCCTCTTGGGAACACCCCCATTGAGCGAATAATCCACAATTGAAGCAGCTACAGCTCCGGTTCCGCAGGCCTGAGTCTCAGCCTCTACTCCTCTTTCATACGTCCTCAAAGCCAGCCCATCTTCAACCGTGCAAAGTGCATTTACGTTCACACCACCTTGATCTGAATAAGCATCGCTGTACCTGATTTGACGACCAAAAGCATCAATATCAATCTCACACAGTTCGTCAAAATCTTTCACCAAATGAACATAGTGTGGAGAACCTGAATCGAGAAAGAAGTCCTTCGAGTTTACCAACTCAGGACCGACAACAGGTCTAAATTTCACACTGGGAACATCCTTATCAGCATGATGCCTTACACTGTGAAGACCATCACATGCTTCAAAAATTGCGCTATCTCCAACCAGACCTTCACTGCGAGCATAAACAAAAGATGCCCTTGTTCCATTTCCACAAAATGAGCGCGAACCATCTGAATTTCTGTAATCACACTTGAGATCAGCTTCTTCAACAAATGATTCACAGATAACAATGAAGCCATCACAGTTTTGCTGACAACATACATCCTTTACAAAAGCATCGTCAAGCTGGGTTAAATCTTGACTCCCAGATAGCTTCAATCCATTCACAATCACGAACGTATTACCAGTTCCTTCCCACTTTTGGAATTCGATTTGTAAGGCATCACTCATGCCTCGAAGGTAACGTACCTTTGCTAGGATGGCGCAACACTCTACCACTTCAATATCCACAAATAAACTTGTCGCAGCTTACCGAACAATGCGAACCGCCCGAAGCATGTCTGACTTGTATGAAGAACACGCAAAACTGACTTCAAAATATGTTCATGCATGTTCGAATGGACACGAAGCCATTCAAGTTGCAGCTGGTTCATTGCTGAGGAAACAAGATTGGTTGAGTTGCTATTATCGTGATGACAGCATGTTGCTTGCAATGGGATTGAAGCCCGAAGAGCTGATGCTACAACTTTTCGCAAAACGAAATGATCCGTTTTCAGGTGGAAGAACTTATTACAGCCACCCATCACTTAACCGAGAGGACCTTGCAAAAATACCACACCAAAGTTCAGCGACTGGAATGCAAGCCATTCCTGCTGCCGGTGTGGCAATGGGTATTCAGCACAGGGAAAAATTGGGCCTTGACACGCCGGCTCTAGGTGAAGCACCAGTTGTCATGTGTTCTATAGGAGATGCAGCAACTACTGAAGGTGAAGTAAGTGAAGCACTTTATATGTCTGCTCTCAAAAAATTACCCGTAATTTGGTTGATACAGGACAATGAATGGGACATTTCAGCTCACGCTCGGGAAATTCGATTTGGAGATGCCACCACCATGGCCGCAGGATTTCCACCCATAGAGGTACGCCAAGTGGACGGGACAGATTTACCAGCTTGCATGAAACTCATGGATGAAGTTTTTGATTTGGTAAGACAAGAACGCCGGCCCTTCCTGATACACGCAACTGTGCCTCTTTTAGGTCACCACACCTCGGGCGTTAGAAGAGAATTCTACCGAGACGACCTAGAAGAAGCAAACCAGCGAGATCCCCTTCCTCGTATTGAAAAGTATCTTCAGGAATCAAATCTTCTAGACGCTTCTGAGATAACACTTCTCAAGGCTGAAATAGATGCAGAGGTAAATGAAGCCTTTGACAACGCTCGCAATGCTGAAGAACCTGTATTTGAAGATTTGCTTGCCCATCGTTTTGCACCAACAGAGATCATTGAAGAAAAAGGCGTTCGTGAGCCTGAGGGAGGAGAACTCACCCTGATGGTAGACTGCGCTCTTCATGCCATGCAGGAGATTATGTCGAAGCACCCAGAATCTTTACTTTATGGTCAAGATGTTGGAAAACGTTTGGGGGGTGTTTTTCGGGAAGCTGCAAAACTTGGCGATAAATTCGGTGAAGACAGAGTCTTTAACACGCCAATACAAGAGGCATTTATTGTTGGATCCACACTTGGAATGTCATGTACAGGTCTCAGGCCCATTGTCGAAGTACAATTCGCAGACTACCTCTGGCCAGGACTCAACCAACTCTTTTCTGAGCTCTCAAAATCTTTTTTCTTGTCAAACGGCCAATGGCCTGTTCACTCCCTAATCCGAGTTCCTGTTGGCGCTTACGGATCCGGAGGACCTTATCACAGTTCATCGATAGAGTCTGTCCTTTCCAATATCAGGGGCATAAAGGTAGCATACCCCTCTAATGGAGCAGATTTAAAAGGACTTTTAAAAGCTGCATATTACGACCCCAATCCGGTCATTGTGCTTGAGCACAAAGGCTTATACTGGTCGAAAGTTCCAGGCACTGAAACTGCAAAATGCATCGAACCTTCAGAAGATTATATCGTTCCCTTAGGCAAAGCACGAATTGTAACCCATGCTTCAGAGAAAATAGCTTGCACATTAATCACCTACGGAAGAGGAGTCTATTGGGCTCTAGAAGCAGCAAAACAATTTCCTGGCGCAATAGAAATAGTGGATTTAAGAACGATTGTACCTGTAGATTTCGACACCATTTCGAAAAGCATCAAGCGAACAAATCGTTGCATCGTTGTAACAGAAGAACCCGAAAACAACACATTCGCCCAAGCTCTTTCAGGCAGAATCGCAAAGGAATGTTTCGAGTATTTAGATGCTGCACCTGACCTCATCGGAAGTGCCGATTTGCCCGCTGTTCCGTTGAATGAAAGTATGGAGAAAGCCTACCTCCCGAATACAGAAAAGGTGGCAAATCGTATAGACAAACTTCTTAAATTCTAGATCATTATGAAATGTTTTTTCATGGTAGTCGCGGTTTTATTTACAGTAGAAATTGCGGCACAAATCACTTCATTTACAATCTCTTTTTCTTGTATTCCCACACATGAAAATGGCTTTTCGCCTTCCAAAGTCGAAGTGATTTCACATGCCGGAACATTTAAAATTACGGAACACTCGGAAAGTGGGAAAACCCAATCCTTTCTTCTTTTAGGCGAGACGCTAGGAAGCGTAAATCAATTTACCTTTTTCGGAACACAAGTCGCTCTGACTGGACCGATGCCTAAATTACTTGAAGAAAATCCGAACAACTCGAAACTCATCATCGACTCAGGGGAAAGAGAGGTTGCTGGCATGCGTTGCATTTCTTGTGGAGAAAACAATTGGTGTTCACCTTCTTTGGGACCTCCTCCGGCTGGCTGGCCCGGCACAAACATGCCCCTTGAAGCCAACATAAAGTACGGAGACACATCCTACAGAGTACTTGCAACCTCAGTCACCATATTAACAGACAACGACTTCCGACGAAGTGGTGAATATGCCAATGCCTTCAAAATTAACAAAGGAAGAACTGTTGTAGATGCCAGAGGTTTTGTTGAATTGTTCCAACTCTCTCCACCTACTGACGTGATCAGATATTAGCCCATGAGCAGCATGAGGTTAAAAGGAAAACTCTAACTGCGAGCGAGCTAGGCAAGTGTCTTCCATCTCCCCTTCTAGAATCGTTAAAATCTGCCTGCAACTTCAATCTGACCCTTCTTACAAGAAAATTTGTTTCAACGACATCTCCTTTCACTTGAAGCAATCCAAGGGTTTAAATTCTGCCTGAAAAGATCATTGCAGTGGAATTCAAAACTGTTTGAGCAGACATATTCTACGTAAAAATTGGAGCGAAGACAATGACAAGGAAAATAAAAAATTTATTCATATCATGTAATTTACTCCTACAAAAGATATAAATTATTCTACTGTAAATGGTAAGCTAAATGTAAGTTAGGGTTAAGGTATCCCTAAATATTTATGTGTCTGTGTGCTTAAAGACCAAGCACTCCCTACTTCGCTTGCTAAATATTCCATCAAAAACTCATGGACCTTGTCTTTTCTATCCCATTCAGGCTGAAGATAAAGAAGCGTCTCCGCTGTGACATTTTCCGCTTGCTCTGTAGCCCACTTTAAATCGTGTTTATTGACGACTACAACTTTCAATTCGTTTGCTTTTAAATAGCTTTCCGGGAGGCAGGCTTTGAATTTTTTAGGAGACAAAGTAATCCAGTCAAAATCTCCAGAAATAGGATGGGCTCCAGAAGTTTCAAGATGAATTTGAAGACCCGCTTTTTTTAACGCACTTGTGAGAGGCTCTAGGCCATGCATACATGGCTCTCCACCCGTCACAACCACCATTGGCAAACCACTTTTGACTGCCCCCACAACAAGTTCATCAACTTGAACATGTGGGTGATCTCCCGCAGGCCAACTTTCCTTGACATCACACCACGAGCAACCTACATCACAACCGGCAAGCCGAATAAAATAAGCGGGAGAGCCTGTAAATCTTCCCTCTCCTTGCAAAGTGGGGAAGACTTCCATGACGGGGTATGAAGTGAGTTCTGCCATGTGATTAACCAACTAACTCCCCATCCAAATCGAAAGAGGTTGCACCTGTAATTTTTACTTGAACGAAATCACCTATTCTTAAATGAAGATCATCTGAAACCGGAATTCTAACTTCATTGTCGACATCCGGAGAATCAAATTCAGTTCTACCTAGCCAAAAACCACCTTCACAACGGTCTATGAGAATTTTAAATTCATTCCCAAGATAACGGAGGTTCAATTCTTCGGAAATTCCAGCTTGAAGGTCCATCACTTCCTCCACTCTTTTCTTTTTCAGTTCTTCTGGAACATCATCATCAAGTTTATAAGCATGAGTGTTTTCTTCATGGGAATAAGTGAAACATCCCAACCTCTCAAATTTCATACGTGCAACCCAATCTAAAAGATTTGCATGATCCTCATGGGTTTCGCCAGGAAAACCAACAATAAGTGTAGTTCTAATAGCAATACCTGGAACTGTTTGTCGAATATCTGCAAGCAACTTTTCAGTTTTTTCCTGTGTAATACCCCTTCGCATAGATTTTAAAATGGAATCACTTGCGTGCTGCAGAGGCATGTCTAAGTAATTACAGACTTTGTCTGATTCAGCCATGACTTTCAAAACATCCATGGGAAATCCAGAAGGAAAAGCATAATGCAACCGAATCCATTCGATGCCTTCGACTTGTTCCAATGCAGAGACCAAGTCGGCCAAACGTCTTTTCTTGTAAATATCTAGACCATAGTATGTCAAATCCTGAGCAATCAGTATCAATTCACGAACGCCTTGAGCGGCAAGTGCTTCAGCAGACTTGACGAGCTCTTCGATTGGTGTTGAAACATGCTTGCCTCGCATCAGAGGTATGGCGCAAAAAGCACAAGGACGATCACAACCCTCTGCTATTTTTAAATATGCATAGTGTGCAGGTGTGGTAAGTAGTCGCTCCCCAACCAATTCTTTCTTGTAATCTGCTCGAAGGGTTTTTAAAAGACGGGGAAGATCTCTGGTTCCAAACCACGCATCAACCTCAGGAATACCATCAGAAAGCTCATCTGCATACCGTTGAGAAAGACATCCCGTGACATAAACTTTTTCAACCGAGCCTTCTTTTTTAGCGTCTGAAAAACGCAAAATCATGTCAATACTTTCTTGCTTGGCGGATTCGATAAAACCACATGTGTTAATCACTACGATTCCAAAATCATCTTTTTTTGCCTCATGCTCAACTTCAAAATCGTTTGCTTTTAATTGAGTCATAAGCTGCTCAGAATCATACATATTCTTTGCGCAACCTAGGGTTACAACGTTAACTTTTCTGGGATTGGATGACCTAGCTCTCATGTTGAACTTGTGTGGTTATTCCTAGTCTAATGACTCGGGGAGTAATGAATCAATGAAGTCTAAAGGATGGAAATCTTGAAGATTCTCCATCTTCTCACCAACTCCAATATAATGTACTGGTATTTTAATCTGATCACATACCGCAAGCACAGCTCCTCCTTTTGCGGTTCCATCAAGCTTCGTCAAAATGAGTCCTGTAATGTCTGTTGCTTTTGCAAATTGAGTGGCTTGAACAAGAGCATTTTGGCCTGTAGAGCCATCGATTACTAACCAAACTTCATGGGGAGCACCTGGGACAATCTTATCCATCACCCTTTTTATTTTTGTCAATTCCGACATCAGCCCCACTTTGTTGTGCAAGCGACCTGCTGTGTCAACAATCACAACATCCATGTTTTGAGCTTTTGCTGATTCTAGCGTGTCGTACGCCACAGCAGCAGGATCGGCACCCATACCTTGAGAAATAACGGGGACACCAACGCGTTTCCCCCAAATAATTAATTGGTCCACAGCTGCAGCCCTAAAAGTATCTGCGGCTCCCAACATGACTTTTTTTCCTTCACTTTTAAAGCGGTGAGCTAGTTTTCCAATACTAGTAGTCTTTCCGACACCATTAACACCTACAACTAAAATCACAACAGGGCCATCACCTGAATTGATATCATCTACAGAAAAAACAGCATGATTTGTTAATGACTGGCCTAAATCCTCCCCGACTAAAAGGTGAGCGATTTCTTCTCTCAGCATATTCACAAGCTCTGATTGATCGAGATAAGCTTCCCAAACAGCACGCTTTCGCAACCTCTCAATGATGCGTTCAGTGGTGTCGACACCAACATCTGACATCATTAAGGCTTCCTCTAAATCTTCCAATAAATCTTCGTCGATTTTGCGACGTCCGCTAAAGACTTTCGCAATCCGACTGATCACACTCTTTTTCGACTTTTCGAGCCCAGCATCTAAGGATGCCTTTTTTTCAACCTGATCATCAGATTGAATCTTATTTTTCCCGAATAGTCGTTTAAAAAAACTCATGATCGTCCATTTTCAAAAAAAAAGGCTGACTCAAATAAGAGCCAGCCAAAGTCAGTAAAGCATGGCATTTGCCATTGATTCATCTATTACTTCGCGAAGAAGTCTTTTACTTTATCGTTGTGAACGACTTGCTCTACAAATGAGTATGCACCTGATTTCTCACTGCGTACCATCTTAATCACTTTCGTGTGTTGCTTTCCTCCACCAGTCTGGAGCGACGCTACTACTTTTTTAGCCATAGTGTTACAGTTTCAGGGTTATTTAATTTCTTTATGCACTGTGTTCTTGCGCAACACAGGATTGAACTTTTTAAGTTCCATACGATCAGGCGTGTTCTTCCTGTTCTTAGTTGTCACATAACGTGACGTACCTGGCTTGCCTGAGTCTTTATGCTCAGTGCATTCGAGGATCACTTGTACACGGTTGCCTTTCTTGGCCATAGCTTCAATAATTGGAGGGCGAAGATAGTTAAACTTTACTTGATTCACCCATGATTTCAACACTAAACTTTCAACCACCAGATTTGAACACTTCCCAGTGGACAAGCACTCAAAAAAGTACGAAAGACGACTCCAGTACCGTTTATTTTTACAGCTCAGCATCATGCGAACCTTATACTCCTCCTCTTCAAGTCCCAAAGACAAACCAGCTCGCAACGTTCGCAAGTCTGAAATTTTACAAGATACCAAGAAAAAGTCAACAAAAAAGAAGAAACGACCAACCACACAATCAAGCAACATCAGCAAGCTTTCTGCAGTGCCACAATATCTATCAAATTCATGGGAAGATGAGAGAGTGAGATCTGCAACAGGATTGCTTCTCTTGGGTCTATCATCTTTTTTATTTCTCAGCACCATTTCATCTATTTTTTCTGGGGCATCCGATATTCTGCTTGTGAGCTCTGACAGCACCACAATTCCCGCAAACAATCTTGGCGGAAAACTTGGCGCCCTTGTGGGGCATCATTTTGTGAGAAACACCTTTGGCTTCGGCTTTCTTGCGATACCTACAATCTTGACGCTACTTGGAATTAAAGCACTTACAGGTAAAATGCTACTCCCCTTTTGGAAGACCACAATCTGGTTGCTAGCCTCAATGGTTATTTTACCATGGTCGTTAGGGTATTTCTTACACGAGCAAGTTCTAAAATCTGTTGAACTTAACATCCTTGTTGGAGACCACATTGTCGGAGAAGCTACTGGATTTTTACTTAAGACAACCGTTTTTTATTTAGGTGAAACAGGCAATGCCCTTGTTATTTTTGGAATTTTCTTATTTGCGATTTACCAATTCTATCCTGGGTGGCATCAGAATATCAATGTTAAGAACTTGCGTGTTTTTAAAAGGGTAAAATCTTTTTTCTCTGATGGTCATGAAAAGTTGATCGAAGACGAAACAGAAGAGAAAGCCGTCATCAACACCTTTTCTGAGACGACAGAAAACAAAGAATCACTCGACCGGTTGGTTGACGACTTGGTCAACGAAACCGAGCCCTCGAGTGAGACTACTGAAACACTTCAGCCAGAAACCATTACGAAAACAACACTTGATAAAACGACAGTCACCCCTAAAGACATTGTAGAAAAAGGTGCTGAAAATACCGAAGAAGGATTAGAATTGGAAGTGAAAAAGAAGCAAGAGGAAGCGTCACTTGGAAACAAAGAAGTCAATAAGCTTACCCAGGAATTTGGGGAATACGACCCAACACTAGAACTTGGATCTTTTAAGATGCCAGACCTGGCACACTTAGCAAACCATGGCGATGGCAAGTATATGGTGAGTGATGAAGAATTAGAAGTCAACAAAGATCGGATTATTGAGACGTTGCTGAATTTTAACATTAAAGTTGATAAAATTGGTGCTGAGGTAGGTCCCACAGTAACACTGTATGAAATTGTCCCTGCTCCTGGAATACGAATTTCTAAAATTAAGAATTTAGAAGATGACATCGCTTTGAGTTTAGCTGCTTTGGGGATTAGAATCATTGCACCGATTCCTGGTCGTGGAACCATCGGCATTGAGGTGCCTAATTCTAAGCCTGATGTGGTGAGTATGCTTACATTGATCAAATCTCAAAAATTCCAAAACTCGGACTATGAATTGCCCATCGCACTTGGTAAAACCATCTCCAATGAGACTCATGTTTTTGACCTAGCGAAGATGCCACACCTGCTTATGGCTGGTGCTACAGGTCAGGGGAAATCGGTCGGATTGAACGCAATGTTGGTTAGCCTCCTTTACAGAAAGCATCCCAGCGCCCTGAAATTTGTTCTTGTTGACCCAAAGAAAGTAGAGCTGTCTGTTTACAACAAGATTTCTAGACACTATTTAGCGCAACTCCCAGGGGCTGAAGAAGCCATCATCACAGATACTGACAAGGTGGTCGCGACGTTAAACTCGCTGTGCAAGGAAATGGATCAACGCTATGACCTTCTTAAAGATGCACAGTGTCGAAATTTAAAAGAATACAATCAAAAGTTTATTTCCAGGAAGATTATTCCTGAAACATGCAAAGACTTGCATCCTGAACGAGGTCATCACTACTTGCCTTATATCGTTCTTGTGGTGGATGAATTTGCTGATCTGATTATGACAGCTGGGAAAGAGGTGGAAACACCAATCGCAAGGCTTGCCCAATTGGCCAGAGCCATCGGGATTCACCTCATCATCGCCACTCAGAGACCGTCTGTCAATATCATCACAGGAACCATCAAGGCAAACTTTCCAGCCAGAGTTGCTTTTAGAGTTACCTCAAAAATAGACTCCCGCACCATATTGGATGCAGGTGGAGCTGACCAGCTGATTGGCCGTGGAGATATGCTGATGAGCACTGGTAATGAACTCATCCGATTGCAATGTGGTTTTGTGGATACACCAGAAGTGGAATCAATCTGTGATTACATCGGTGGCCAAAGAAGTTTTGATGAGGTTTTCGAACTGCCCGAATTTGTGAGTGAGGGAGCTGCAGATCGCGGAGCAACCTCAGTAGATGAAAGAGACAAACTCTTCGAGGAAGCAGCCCACATTATTGTCATGCATCAACAAGGATCAACATCTTTGTTGCAAAGAAAACTGAAGTTGGGATACAACAGAGCCGGACGTTTGGTTGATCAATTGGAAGATGCGGGAATTGTTGGACCTTTTGAAGGATCGAAGGCCAGAAAGGTGTTGGTGCCAGACGCCGTAAGTTTGGAACAGATTTTGCATAGACCATTTGAAGGCAATGAATAAACAAACAGTGATGAAAAGAATTTTTACAAGTATCCTACTCCCTTTAATCTTCATTGCTTTTAGCAATGCCCAGGATGCTGATGCTTTGCTCTCAAAGTTGAGTAAAAATGCAAAAACATATGGCACCATAGATGCAACATATACATCCAAAATGGTCGATGTTAAAAGTGATTTCGAAGAGACGATAAATGGACATATACAAATTGACGACAAAAAGTTCCAACTTGATTTGGGGGAATTTGTCATCACCTCTGATGGAGGTACAATTTGGACCTACGAGAAGGAATCGAACGACTGCTATATAGAAGATGCTGAAATGCTTGTGGAACAGGGGATGGATCCGTCAAAAATATTCACGATTTGGGAAGATGATTTCCAAAATGAATGGAAAGGCGTTAGCACAATCGATGGCCGAGAGTATACCCAAATAAACTTGTACCCGTCTGGAGAAGATGCTTCTGAAAAGCCATATCACACGATACAAATGTTCATTGAGGAATCTGATTTAGAACTCGTGAAACTCATCGTAAAGGGAAGAGAAGGTGTGGATACAGAATACCTGATTAACACCTTTAAAACAGGCGTCAACATTCCCGCTTCCACGTTCTTGTTTTCTGCACCTGACTTTCCTGGAGTGACAATGATAGACAACCGAATTTAATCTTTGGCTTGGTCTTTAGCTTGAGGGTTTCGAGGGTTGTACTTCACAAATGGTCTGAGGGGGTCAATGAAGAACCCGTCAGCATCTACCTCGGGTGCAACAAAATCATGGAGCGTTTCAAGTGTATCTGTTTTACACCAATGGCCAGCATGAAAAGTTTCAAGGCTCCAGTTTTTATTTACATACCCGCTAAACTTTCTGAGCTGGTGCCAATCGAAATTGGTTTCGATTGGCTGAGGAAGAACAGAATAATCCATGTCTCCCAGGTCTTTTTCTAACTTTCGCTTAAAGGCATCTAAAAACGCATCATGCGCTTTTAAAACATACTTGGACGGGTCGGTTTGATACATGACCCTAAATAGCTTCACCGCTTGTATTGTAATTGAATCAGTCCAATCAATCGCAGATCCAACAGAAACAGTTAAATGAGTGCGTTCTAAAAACTTGACATCTATAAACCGTAGATCTCTTATCTCCGAGTGAGAATAGACATAGATTTCTGTGGAATCATTCATTTGAACCTCGACCTGAAGATTTGAAAGCATCGATCTTGCTGAACGACCTGAAACAGATACCACAATATTTCTTCTGTAAAAATCTATCTTTTCAGCTAGAGAGCCTACAGAATTACGTGTTCCGTGTACGGTATCGAAGCCGAGTGTGTCTGCCACAATAGCTACTAGAGTTGAATCTGAGACGAAACTGTCAAGTTGCCGATGCAAGTTGGAGAAGAAATAATCTTCATACTTTTCATTTGTCCCACCTGTCATCACAAAAATAATGTTGTCTTCAGCGTGCTTTTCTACCAGATCTTCAATCACTAGATCGATGGCAAATGATTCCGAGGGCGCAATAGATCGAATGGCATCAGAACCCAGTAAAATATCTTCACTGACCTTCGTTAAAATGACGTGATCCACGCCCGCACGCTCGATGATTCTTAGACTTCGCGAAAGTTGGTTTTGTTGAAGTGGGCCAAAAACAACGTCTTGCCCCACCACATCCTCACTGTGCCACAATGGAATTCCTAAAGAATCATAGACTTCATCAAGAAATGAAAGTTCTATCATGTAACCCTGATTTTTCAACCTTTCAGAGGCCCATTTCATACCATTGACATTGTCTATGGCAATTTCACGCATTCTCATCTCTCTTCTTGGAGTAGGCATACCTGAATCAACAACCAGTTGACTGAAAAAAGGTAAAAATGCTACAGCTCTAAAATCAACAGAATCCACTGTAGATGAATCTTGCCCCCACTGTGTTTGTGACACTCCAGTGTTGTGTGCAAAATAACACAAGATAAAAACGAAATAAAATTTCACTACTCCCATTCTATTGTGGCTGGTGGTTTGGAGCTAATATCGTAAACAACTCGGTTAACTCCTCTAACCTTGTTAATGATATCGTTTGAAACTTTTGCTAAAAACTCATATGGCAGGTGAACCCAGTCTGCTGTCATACCATCTGTAGAAGATACAGCTCTGAGAGCAACTGCATTCTCATAGGTTCTCTCATCTCCCATCACCCCCACCGATTGGACAGGCAAAAGCATAGCTCCTGCTTGCCAAACCTCATCGTACAATCCTGCATCCTTCAGACCATTGATAAATATCGCATCAACCTCCTGAAGAACGCGAACCTTTTCTTCTGTGACATCACCTAAGATTCTGATTCCAAGTCCTGGACCAGGAAAAGGATGACGGGCTAGAAGACTGGCTTTAATACCTAAAGCTTTACCCACTCTCCTCACTTCGTCTTTAAAAATTAAGCGAAGTGGTTCAACAACTTTAAGTGTCATATAATCTGGGAGTCCACCCACATTGTGGTGGCTTTTAATTGTCGCTGAAGG
>MDSY01001995.1_pt1 | contig 17838 bp, 19 predicted proteins | sample 811131 | NCBI WGS metagenome assembly MDSY01 (sample SAMN05326643, study PRJNA326480) | marine metagenome | isolation source: seawater | place: Atlantic Ocean: South West | collected 2010
CCCCCCCTCGTCGTCTTCACGCTCTGTACAGTGATCCATCCACCGAGACTGCTTCCTAAAAAAAAAGACTGCCTAGCCTCCACCGGCTACCGAATGACGCCGCGCGCATTAAATCTGAGCGTCACGCGTTCCGTGGCGCGGATGCGCGCTGGCTGAGAAACAAGCTTGCCCCACAAGAAATGGTCACCGCGTCCGCCTTTTGCGGTGACCGGGCGACGCGGGTGGAGACAGGGCGTCACAATATAACTAGGACTGCAAAGACGATCGATTTGACAGCAACTTGCGCCGTAGGCGAGATATAGGCTGCATAGCTAGATAGGCAGCAGCAGCAGAATTTCAATAAGTACAAGTAGCTTAGTACTATCACTATGTACATGACGAGTGCTCTGCTCTGCTTCATGACCATCTTATTATGTACCAGGCTGAGTTTTTAACGCTTGATTTGGCGTCCCCCATGCGGGTGCTCTGCCTTGGGCGGACGCGGCGTCGGAAGCCGCCGGTCAAGTCGCTGACGCATGCGCTGAGCGAGGGTAGCGCGCTGAAGCGCGGCGAGGCCGCCGCCGCACTGGGCAGGCTCGCCTACAACGACGCGCTCAACAAGCAGGCGATCGCGCGCGCGGGCGCCATTGAGCGGCTGGTCCTCATGCTGAGCGACAGCCTGAACAGCAACAGCGAGTCGAAGGCGCAGGCTGCGCACGCGCTGAGTATGCTCGCCTGCAACAATGCCGACAACAAGCAGGCCATCGCAATGATGGGCGCCATTCCGCCCCTCGTACTCCTACTCTCGCCAGCAGACGCCAACCCCTCGGGGCCGGCGGAGGCGGCAGCGGCACTGCGCAACCTGGCGTGCAACTTGGAGAACAAGCAGGCGATTGTGGAGGCGGGTGCGCTTGCACCGCTCGTCGCACTCCTCCGCGAGGGCAGCGCCGAGAGCAGCGCCGAGGCCTCGGGTGTCTTGCGTAACCTCGCGTGTAACAACGCCGACAACCAGGAGGCGATCGCCGCGTGCGCGATCGTGCCTCTGGTAGCGTTGCTCGGGGACGGGAACGGGAAGGCGCGCGCGGAGGCTGCGGCGGCGCTCAGCAACCTCGCATGCAGCGCCAAGAACAAGGAGGCCATCCAACGCGCCGGCGCCGTCAGCCCGCTCGTCCATTTACTCAGCGAGGGCACCGCTGAGGCGCAAGCGGAGGCGGCGGCGGCGCTGGGGAACCTCGCATGCAACTACCCGCGGAATCAGCAGGCGATCGCGCGTGCAGGTGCGATCGCCCCCCTCGTCCGCCTCCTCAGCGAGGGCACCGCCGAGGCACAGGCCGAGTCGGCGGCGGCGCTCGGCAATCTCGCTTGCAATAACCAAGGCAACAAGCAGGCGATCGCCAAGGCGGGCGCGATCGCGCCGTTGGTGCGTCTGCTTGGGGAGGTGAGGAGCGCAGAGCGTGGGGGGGAGGCACCCACCACCGGACTCGGCGAGGGCGTCCTCGCAGAGGCAGCCGCAGCCCTTGCCAATCTCGCATGGGGCGCCGAGAATAAGCAGCTGATGCTCGAGGCTGGCGCTATCGCGCCTCTGGTACGACTGCTGAGCGAGGGGAGCGCGGGGGTGCGTGCGGAGGCGGCGGCGGCGCTGGGGAATCTGGCCTACAACCACGTCGAGTGCGGCGTCAAGATCGCCCAGGCCGCCGCCATCGCGCCCCTCGTACGCTTGCTGACCGAGGGCGCGTCGGGCGCCACGCGCCTGCCGGCGCCCGCGGCGAACGCGCTGCGTAACATTGCATACAAGAACTCGGACAACCAGCATGCAGTGGTGGGTGCGGGTGCGGTCGCACCCCTCGTACAGCTCCTCACCAAGGGCTCCGCCGAGGCGCGCGCAGAGTCCGCCGCCGCGCTCGGCAATCTCGCAGACAATGCGGACCCGCCGCCGAGTGACTCGCACGCACGGCTTCCGAGCTCTCAGCAGGCTTTGGCGGAGGCCGGGGCGGTGGTGCTGCTGCCGAGCCCACAGCAGGCGATCGCGCAGGCGGGTGCCGTTCTCCCCCTCGTACGACTCCTCTCCGAGATGAGAGACGAGTCGTGGTGGATCGCCGCGGAGGCGCTCGGCAACCTGGCCGCGTCAAAGGGCAATGTGCGCGCTGTCATGGAGGCGGGGGCGGTGAGCATGCTGCTGAGACTGCTGACCGAGGGGGCTGTCGACTACCGCGGCTACGCCGCATTCGCACTCTCCCGACTCCGCGCAAAGGGACACGCCGCAGTCACGCAGAGCCTCGGCGTCGCGCCGCTCGTCAGACTACTCTCGGAAGGAAGCAGTTCGGCGCAAGAGTTTGCAGCGAAGAATCTCTGGGTGCATGCGTTGCGCGGGGAGTACAATCTTCCCGTGGCACCGCTCATCAAGCTGCTTGGCTCGCGCGACGAGATGATGCGCGAACACGTGACAGGGCTGCTCTTGCTCGCCATCTCTATATCAGCGAAGAACCAGGCAAAGCTCGCCACGCCCGAAGCGGTGGCGAATCTGAAGCAGGTGCTCTGCCCGTCGATCAAGCCCCTCTCAGAGAAGCGCGAGCGTTCAGCCGCCGCGCAGGAGTACGCCGCGTCCATTGTACTTGTACTCTCGGCGAGCGGCGGAGGGAGGGGGGCCATTTGTGCCATCGCACCTCTCGAGCAGCTCGTCGAGTCTGCCAGGCGGGTGCTCGCGAGGGGCGGCGAGGGGCGGGTGCTCGCGTGGGTGGGTGAAAGCGTGGCTGAATGAGATGTTCTCAAGTAGGTTTATATTTAAGCTTTAGCAAATCTGATCACGTAGATCTAATAGGACACGCACGCGTTTAATGTATATATATATAATTTTAACATTTACATTAACATTTAGATTAACAATAACATTAACATATCCATATATGCATATCGCTATCCATATGGATATGCCATATGCATATGTATATACATCTATTATTATGATTATCATAGTTTTAGTTTAAGTTTGCTATACGTTACACACGTGATGCAAAAGTGGCAGTGCACTGTACGTGTGCGGCACACACAGCAACACACACCTAGTGTGGATTTCGACTGAAGCGCCTCTACCGCCCAAGCCGGTAGCGGCCAGCGTCATTCGGCTCCCTTCCCTTGGCAGTTCTCGGCGGCTTTCTTTGACGGAGGGCACCACGACCTAAGCGCACATATATGCTGTGATGTGAATGTGTGGCCTTCGTCTCCCCCGCTTAACTCTTCTTCGTCCGATGGCCGATGTTGGCACTTACGTCTTCGGGCTGAGCGCCGGCGCGACTTGCGCCCGCAGCCTCCCAAATTGTACTAAAACGTGGTCGATGGAGCTTCTCCGAACGGCCCGTACCATGCAGCATGCACGTATAAAAAACAAGAGGCCCCTCTTCAAGATGAAGATGGACCCAAGAAGGACTCGACGCACATCGGTGCACTCCCAAAGGCGTCAAGGTGTGGTCAGTGGGTTGCGCCGTCTCACGCGACCCTTCAGAGGGGAGGGGTGGGGTGGTGGGGGTTGAGCACAAGATGTGCCTCGCCCCCGCCGCCCTCACGTCAAGCAGGGCGCTGCCGCATGTGGCGCGGCGAGATGCAATAGCTCCTGCGTCGCGAGAACTTCGGCCTCCCGCATGGCCGAGTATGCCCCCGCGGCAAGGTAGTGACTGTCTATCGGCTGGTTGCATTTCTGGCACGGATCCCGTTGGGATGGATCTCGTTGAGAAGGTGGCTCACCATGGAGGCACGAGGCTACGAGGAGTGCCCTGCCGTACCCGTCTGCCCCAAAGCTCGAGGTCTCTCCCGTGCTATCACCCGACTCGTGCTTGAGCTGCTCGCCTAGAGCAGCTGCTGCGTGCAACGAGACCGCGGCAGCGAGCGACGCCAGCGGATGTGTCGCCGTCACTGCGTCGGCTCGTGAAGCCGACTGGACGCGCGCGCGCGTGGCACGCGGTCCGTCGGTTCGCCGGACGACGGGGAGCGCACGCGCTGTGGGCTTCGCCTGCTCAAGGAGATGCTTCTTCCGAATCCACTTGCGTAGCTGTACCTGCGGGCGCAACGAGTGGGCCGCCAACACACGATCAGCGCTGACGGTCAGGGTGGGAAGTGGAGGCGGCGGTTGGGCGAATGCAACCGCCACGTGCGTGTGTGCCACGTGAGTGAGGCGGGGGCACCCCTGCGGAGTGGTGGGATGGCACGCACCGGTGTCACTTGTGTATACACGCGGCAGATTGGCTTGATCCGGTTGCTCTCCGGTCGCATGAGTGCCTCGCGGACAACTCTTAGCTTGAACTCGGCGGTGAAGGACTTGCGCCGTTTGGTGGGCGGCTCCGCGTCCGTTGGCACCAGAGGTGGCGAGGCGGTGAGCGATGTGTGCCCACCACCACTCTGATACCCCATCTCGTACGCGCTCGATGGGGTCATCGGAGCGACGCCCTCAGGGAGGTCAAGCCGGCTGCTGTCATATGAGTCGTGCTCGCTTTTCTCGGGGCTTCTGGCGAAAGCGACGGGCCTGCGCAAGTGGAGTGGGCGGGTGTGTGTGGTGAGCAGCGATGGTATGATTGGCAGGCTCCTCCTTAAGGGAGCGCCGCGCACCCGTCGACCATGTCTCAGGCGCCAGCAGCTTCCTCAACGGGTGTTGGCTACGACAAGACCCGAGAAGCAGCTGGAGCCTAGGTTGCCCGGCCGCTGAAGTTTCGGCACTATTCGTGGCTGGCTTCTAATGAGAATTCTAGAGAGATTTGGCAACTCGACGCTTCTATGGACGTGGATTTCCTTCGGAAATTCTCGAGGCAAATTAAATAAAAAAACTCTCCCTTTTCCTATTTAACTTTTATTTCAACAGAATTGGTCGGCGCGAGGGACCCCTCGGCCGACACCTCCCTCGTTTGACGGAGCGGGGCAAAGGCAAGCGATGAGTGTAGTCCGGAACGCGCATTTCTTCCGGAAGCTCCCCGCTGAGCTCAGCGAGGCCTCCGCCGTCGGCGGCGCCATCTCGATCGTGGCGATCGTCTCGATGTTGGCGCTGCTCGTCTCCAACACGCACGCCTACTTGTCGTCGACGACGACGCAGACGCGGCTGGAGCTGGACGTGGACACGTCCGAGTCGCTCCTCATCACCTTCAACATCACCATGCAGCGCCTCCCCTGCCGCTTCGCCTCGGTTGACCTCTTCGACGAGTCGGGCACCAGGCAAAGTCTTCCCGCAGCAGCCCCCATTCCGCCATTCCGCCCCATTTGTCACGCCCGATTTTCACCATGCATCGACTTGCCATCTTGTTGGAATTCGACGAGCAGGCGGCTCAACATCTCGACCAATGTCCTCAAGCTGCGTGTGGACGCGCTCGACGGGCACGAGATAGAGGAGGAGGAGCCCGAATTGTGGAGCGAGGAGAATGACGACGGCACATTCTCAAAGGCCCACACGCTCGCCGCGGACTCGCTCGCCGCCGAGTCGGCGGGGGCGGGTGCCGTGCCGATCTTTGGGAACGAGGCGGAGTTTGAGACGCATGTTCGCGGCAAGGATCTGGTGATGGTCATGTTCGGCGCGCCGTGGTGCCCCTTCTCACGCATGCTGGAGCCCGTGTGGCAGGCGACACATGAGAGGGCACTCGCCGATGGGATCTTGCTGGGAACGGTTGAGCTGGCGAGGGTGGACTGTACAAGAGCTACGGCGCTTTGTCAGCAGCAGCATATCCACGCATTCCCTACGGTTCGAGTCTACCGCGCGCATAATGTGCATGCGCATGAGGAGTACCACGGGCCGAGGACAGTTGACGAGCTCCACAACTTTCTGCTCGAGGCGGCTGACGAACCGGAGGTGAAGCGGAGCACACATCTGAGCACCTCCGTGAGCACCTCCGTGATCACCTCCATGATCACCTCCCCCATCACCTCCCCCATCACCTCCCCCATCACCTCCCCCATCACCTCTTCCATCACCTCCCCCATCGCCTCCCCCATCACCCCCCTCATCGCCTCCCTCGTCGCAGGCGATTGGCTGGCATCCGCTCACCCGCCTCACGCACCTCTCCGGGGAGGGCTGCCAGCTCAGTGGGCAGCTCCTCATCTCGCGAGTGCCGGGCACGCTGCGGATCGCCGCTCGCTCCCCCTCGGATTCCCACTCCATCGACCCGCTGAACCTCAACGTGACGCACCACGTTGACTTGCTCGTCTTCCGTAGTCCGCATCACGACGGCTGGCGGAAGTGGTGGGGGGACACGACTCCTACGGCGGGGGGCACGACTCCTACGGCCAAGGAGGGCTCTCTCGGCGAGGCGGGGCTGCGCTCGCAGACGTTTGTGATGCACGAGCAGGCGACCACGCTCAAGCATTATATGAAGGTGGTGCGCACGCGCCGCCAGCCGATTGGCGGCGTTCGGATCGATTCGTACGACCACTCCAACTTTTACAATGAGTACCACGATCAGCACAAATTGACCCCATCGGATCGACTCGCGCCGAACGCGCTCTTCAGCTATGACGTGTCGCCGTTCAAGGTCGTCCATCAGCAGAGTAGCGAGAGCTTTGGGTCCTATTTGACGCAGCTCTGCGCAGTGGTGGGGGGGGTGTTCACCGTCTTTGGGATTCTCGATGGCATGCTTCATGGGGTCGTCAAGGTCATCAAGCAGGACTGACGATGCGCCGAGGGATTCATCATCATCTGATATCTTTAGATTCAATTCAACATACTGATACTACACACGTTACATTGATATTGAGTGGTTCAATTCAACAGATAAGCGCATTATCATTATTATGAAAACTCAAACTGAAACTGAAGTACTGCACAACACCGCTAGAAAAGGCACAAGCCTCGCTACTACCCGCCACTCCTGCGCCTACCCGTGTCTCGAACAGATGGCAACAGAATCGCCATCGACGCTTTGCCATTGGACACGTCAACAGTGTTGGGCGCGGACGTCTGCACAGCGTCGCGAGCCTCCGAAGCCCCTACGGCGTCGGCCTCTGCTCCCGCCATCACCGTCGCCAGCAGCAGATTCCTCGGCTGCTTGGCATCGAGCCTCCACCTCGGCTGGCTCATGTTGGGCGTCTCAGAAAATGCTAGCGTGAATTCGCCAACGCGTTTGGTGTCACCTGTGCCCACCAAGAGGACCACGTGATCCTTATGCAGCTGCGTATTCCCGCCCCGCAGCTCCACAATCTCCGCCTCGGCGAAGGCGTCGCAGAGATGGTCGTACAGAGAGAGCTCCACCGCGCCGCTCTCGTCAGCAACGAGCCACGTGTGCACCTGGCCGTCGTTGGAGGGGAGTGCCCGGAGGCGCTCGAGCATGATAAATCTGAGGTTCACGTCTTGTAGCCCAGGACGCAGCGACCGGATAGGCGTCACCAGCGCCGAACCATCCTGCGAACGCTTGGTGCCCATCGGGCAGTTTTATTCCGGATCACTGGAATTAAGCTACAGGGGTGGCTGTCAGATGAGATCCTTGTACAAAAAGCCAAAAGTGTAAACCACGTCGACCTCTCCTCGAGACTTCTCGTGGCAGTCCGTCCGGGCGAGAGCCTGCGCTGGCTGCGCTGACTGCGCCAATGCTAGACGACCCATACCATGACGTTGAGGAGGAGGAGGAGGAGGAGGACGAGCCCGAGGTGATGCTAGGCTTCGCTGAGCCCGTCGACGCGCCCGGCGACATGCTGCGCTGCCAGTTCCCGAGCAAGCTGGGTGGCGCACCCGCATGGCTCGACCCCGTCTACCTGCCGCTGTCGTCGGAGCTGCGCTGCCCGGCAACGGACAGACCGATGAACTTCCTCATGCAGATCTACGCGGCCGCCAGCGACGAGGACCACGCCTTCCATCGCACCATCTTTCTCTTTGTCACGCCAAGCGGCACTGCAATCGGCAGGCCAGGTGCCATCCGCGCCTTCCGCTGCCAGCTGCCACGGGTGAATCCGTACTACGCACACGAGCCATTGGAGCGCGGCGCACGACCTCGCGCGCTCGACGCCAAAGAGGCGCGAACCGCAGAGCTGCGCTGTCCGCTGTGGGCGGGCGTGCAGGCAGCGACTGACAGCGGCGAACCAGCCGATGAGGCCAAGTGCGCGAGTGAGGGAGAGGCCGGCACGAGCGCGGCGGCGTTAAAGCCTTATCCGGAGTATGAGCTGATCGTCGAGCCGGAGCCCACGGTGGAGGAGGCACAGCCAGACAACAGAGTCAAGGAGCTCGTCGATGAGTTTAAGAAATCCGGCGAAAAGGGATTCGAGGAAAAGGGGGAGGTTGCCGAGGCAGCGGAGGCGGCTGAGTTGCTGGGGGCGACTGCACAGGCAGAGGGGCTTGCGGATCCCAACGCGGGCGAGGCTGCACAGCAACAGCAGGTGATTCAGAGCCAGTCCGCGGCGCATGATATATATAATGCACGCATACTTGTCGCGCTTCTGATTCGCGTGGGCTAGCGCCATTATGTCGGTTTTTTGGCTCACTTGCTTCTATGATTCCCTCTGGATATGGTTCTGTGCGTGGAATCTGATCAGAGCTGTAGCGTCGCGCCCGTTTTTCAGCAAAGGCCACTCACTCCCCGCTCAGGCGCTCTCGCCCGAATTTTTGAACTTCACTCAGCGCACCGGCCGCGAACCGCGGCAGTGCTTGCGTTACTGTTTCGAGGCGGGGGCGAGACCGCTCTGGGCGCATCGCTTGGGCCGCGCGCCACACCCGGTTCCGAACTGTCCGCAGTGCGGTGGACCGCGACGCTTTGAGTTCCAAGTGATTCCGCAAGCGCTTCACTTCATGCAGGTCAGCCGTGCATAGGAGCGATCGACGGCTTTCTTTTTGTATCACTCTACTACTAGCTAGTCGTGCATACCCTCCAAGGAATGGAATCCGCCCCACCAACAAGCTCATCCACGCCCTGAACTCTCTCATTCAGGTGGATAGTAGAACCGCTGAGGCGCCTGACTGGGCCACGGTGGCGGTCTACACCTGCGCCTCAAGCTGTCGCACTGGCCAAGGAGAAGTCACAACAGCAGCGAAAAATCCCGGGGAGGGGCTGTTGGTTGGTGGGCTTGTGTGCATCGAGAGGCTGCAGGGTCGAGCAGATCTCAACGGCTGCTCGGGAATTCTCCTCAATTGGCATGAACAAAGCGAACGGTGGATGGTGGAGGTCACCTGTGGAGACCTCACCGAGCAGGTTCGCTCCCTCCATACTATGTAGCACAGCAATTACCAGCCACTCAAGGGATGCGTTGCACGGGTAAAACATGAACCTCTGCACCCCCTTAATGATCAGGTGCGCATCCGAGCTGAGAATCTGCTTGCGCTGGACGAGCGAAATTCGGGCGCGGGCAGGTACGTCGAGGAGTATGTGTGGGTCCAGCTGCAGGAGCAAGACATAAACCACGTCGCTTGAGCCGAGCCTGTTGTCTCAGGGATGCAAATTTTGAGTCAGCAGAGGCAACTCCATTCTCTACAGCCGCGTGAAAACTCATACTATGAACGAGTGCAGCTCTGGTCCACATGTCACGGTTAGCCCTGCTACTGGTGCGAGCAGTGAACTGGCGTATAGTCGACCAGGTTGCCACGGTATGTATGCCAAGAGAAAGCCGGAATAGCTGGCACTTATTAAACTGGCTCTTAGATTCGAGTGAATGTCTTACTGAGCCATTGACATACCTGCGAAACTGCTCACCCCAAAAGCGGTGCCGTTTCGGGTTGGCGTGGCTTGCTGGTGAGAGCTAACAGAACGCCATGCTCCATGCCGAGTGTGGTGCTGTAAGCACCTACCCACACACTAAGTGCTCACAAGCTAGCCTTATACCTACTGCCGTTTTAGGTGCTATAAGCACCTGCCCACACACTGACACTAGCTAACAAGCTCACTGCCGCTCACTTTCGGTACTAGGTATATAGGCTAGCATGTAAGCTTGGAGTGTGGGTAGGTGCTTGAAGAATTACACCGAAGCACATTTGAGCAGGTACGTTCATAGTGCCAATCGCATCGTTTGGAGTCAAGCTTCCGAATATGTGGTGAGATGCCGTCAAGTCCCTGCATCGGATCCATCGAGCAACGCGATTGCGGCATCAACGTGCTTCTCGAGTGTCGCCGGCTCCAGCTTGCTCAGCGTCTTCAATGCCGCCACGCGCACGGCATTGGTGGTTGAATTCGGCCGTTGAGGTTCGAGCTGCGGGCATTCCGGCTTGATGGGCGTCAGAGACAAGGTCACGGCCTGGTCTGCGAGACTGCTGAAAGCCTGTATCGCAAGCCAGCAGCAAACTGGGCGTGAAAGGGTGTTTCAAGATAAGTGCGCCCAGGGCCGGTCTATGTCCTGCACTCATGGCATCCACGGAAGGCCACAGCACACTTTTCCTTGGACTGTCGTACTATTACCTACGCTCAGGCATGCGTCACCACTGCGGGGATTGTTAGGTGCCCGTAAGCATCGCTTGAGTATGCGGGAGCTATCAGAGCTCTCGTCTCCTACTAGTTTTTTCACATGTTTAATAACTCGCATGGCGGATACAAACGCCTAAACGACTCTACGATTCCAAATGCAAATAGGCGCATCATGAAGCCCCCTAGATACGCACTCAAGAGTAAATGTGGAGACTGCCGTTCTCACAAGCCTAGCAGAAGTGCCATGTCTAATGCAGGGAGAAGCTGAAAAAGCGGAGGCAGCGCCCGCCATGTAATGAGCGCGCAGTTGGCCATACCGTCTCGCATGAATACGAGGGATCGGTCAATCATGTCAAGCGCAGCGACAAACTGCGGCATGTCGGAGATGTAGGTGAAAAGCAGAGCAGCAGCATGGAGAGCAAGGAACCAGATGCATTGCTGCGAGAAGGAGATGTGCTTGTGGACGCGGTTGAGTGCCTCCGCTGAAGCATTTCCAACCTGATTTAAAGTGAGTTCCGAGGTCCGAGCACTCGCCTTGGAGGAGAGCACGGCAGCGGCTGGCGCTCCCATGGCCTCGTTTGGCAGCGTGAGCGGAGAAGGAGCCTTGGCAGCGGACAAAGAGCCTGCATCGGTTGACGTGGTGGTGCCCACGTGTGAGAGATTTGCTGTCTTAGCGGCCATTTTTTCCTGCAACCTCACACTGGCCTCTGCCTTAGCCGCAGCCCTTGCAGTAGCCCTGGCAGCCTTTGCTTTGCGGAGCCTAGCCTCAACCTCAGCACGCAACCTCCGCTCCTCCTGCAGCACGTCTCCGGCCTGAGCGCACAAGTCGCCACAGACCCCCTGCGCTTGAGCAGCCTTAATTGCTCGTTCGAGCCTCTCGGGATTGACGGGCAGAAACCAGCCAGAATGTATGGCAGCCCGCAGTTCCTGCTCAGCCCTTGTCACAATGTCCACGGCGGTTGCACGTGGTGTGGTCGTCGTCGTCGAGGAGCTAGCCGACTCTGTCGACACCGCCTGTTGCATGGCTGCGTCGGCAACGACCCAGTTGGCAGAATGCTTGGCGCCCTCCATGTGCCCGGTGTCCTTCTTCGCAGCACTGGCCACATTCTCCTGATTGAGAAACGCATGCTCCTGCGCATACTCATCCGCACTCTCACTCGCAGTCTCACCCGCAGTCTCACCCGCAGCCTCATCCTTCGTGTCGTACCCTCGCAAATCGAGCAGGTCATCTTCCAGCTCGTAATCGTGAACCCACGCGTCGCCACTCATCGGCGTGGAAATCGACGCTTGCTCCCGCCCCGGTGTCCCCTCGACCGCCGCCGCAGCGGGCGCAACCAGTGCCGCGGGCGTCTTGCTTGCCGCGTCCACTGGCTTGCCTGAGAGAGCATCCTCCCCCGACGCACTCTTCAACGTTTGCACTCCATTTGCGCACGTCGAGACCGTGAGCGCGGCGCCGCGTGGCGCCGCCGCTTCTGTGCAGACTTCGCGGGCTGTCGTCATGGGCTTGTCGACGACCAGGTCTCCATCGTCATCGACCGTATCCCAGGTCGAGGCGCGCTTCTGTCGAGCCTGGCGCATGAGAGTTGCCTTCATCAGCTGTGAGCTCTCCTGCCAAAACAGCAATGGAGGTAGGGCCATTTATTGTAACGAGAAGTGTCTGTCAATTCACCGTGAAGCGTGAAGAGTTCATTTGCACAAAGGGCTGCCCCCGTTAGACAAGGGGCGCATGCCAGGCACCCGCAATCCCAACCACACGCGGCCCTTCCCTTGCAGCGTTTCAAATCGGCGCACCGGCGGATGGCGCGTCGCGAAGCGCTCGGCGAGGTCCTCTCCAGGGGCACGGGAGGGTTTGAGCTCCGCAGCGTTGGCTGCCATTGTCGGCTTGATGTCGCGCAAAGGTGCTGGAAGCGACGCAGCAAAGATCGAGGCAGAAGCTGGCGAAACGGGGCTCGGCCTCGTGGCAGCCGCTGATGGGGCCGCCTGAGTCAGCCTCTTGGCTCCGCTCGCGTTGCCACGCTGCGTGGTTGCGCCCGGCGGTGCCTGTGGTGACATTCGCGCGGGCTGGGTTGCGTCGGGCCACGCAACCATATTCCCCGCCGCATTCTCTGCCTCTGCCCGCGCCGCTCCCTTCTTCTTCTTCTTGCGCGACCACAGCCCCATCCCGCGAACTGATGCCGATAATTTGCGTTTCGGCCAACGATTTTTCTTCACAGCATCTTTCTGCTGCGATCGAATCTATGGCCAGTTAGTAGTAAACACGTCCCTGACTTGTCTCTGCAATGCGTGACGGCGTGATCGCGACGCTGGGCGTCGCAACCGTTGCCCTGATTGGAACTGCGTACGTGCTGGTGCACGAACGGCGCCGCAAGCAGAAACCTAGGCGGCGCACTCCCGACGCTGAGGGCGCCGCTGGGGATGAGGGCGCGCTCTCAGACAACGGGAAGGTTCAGGGTGCAGCGAGCGCAGTCTCTCGAGAGAAGCTGATCAGCATCCTCGAGGCTTCATCGGTGGCGGCGTATCAGCTCGTCGAGCAGACGCGCAAGATGGTGTACACCAAGCACGAACAGACTGGAGTGAGGTGGCGTGCCGCTGGCCCTCAACATCAGAAGCCCGTCCCCACCCTCTGAGCCTCTCACGCTGTCTCTCGGCTGGCACTTGTGCTGAGCGGCTCAGCAACTGTGCTGACCGACTGTTTTTCTCTCGCCACAGCTTCGACAAGGCCGTCGAGGAGCTCCAGAAGGACTTCGAGCAAGCGATGGAGACTGTCGTCATGCAGATCCGCAGGAACCACAACGTGTCCGAGGCTCAAATGTCTCAGGCGATGCTCGCCAACCAGACGGACCCAGACGTGCAGATCGCGCTGACTGGCCTGCGCGAGGCGATGAGTGGCAAGGCCCCGCCCTCGAAGCCGGTCGCTGCAGCAGCAGAGACAAAGCGACCCGTTCGCAGGAATGGAAAGCCGCGCCAACGCAAGGGGTAGAGTGGGGGGCCTGAGGGTTTTAACATGATATTGTTACACATACGTATCCTGGATGAGTGATCAGATGGATGGATGGAGACGAGGCTCGGGACGTGGCACTTTCCGCGTGAATACAGCCTAGTATCGGTATGAATAGATAAGAGTTGGGCCTATTTACATTTTACAATCAGTTTTTGCTACAGAAGCTACTGTAAAGCTTTCAATACGAAGACCTGGCTGAGGTGAAAAACTATCAGAATCGCGCGAGTGGACGGCTTCAGCATGGGCCGCCAGGTTTCGAAGCGTTTCAAGAAGGAGAAGGCGAAGGCGGCAGCGAAGCGCCAAAAGGGCGAGGCAGCAACCAAGTGGCAGCACGCACTCACAGCCGCCATCGGCGTCTGCGAATGGGATGACGCCGACGGTGGCGAGCTCATCGGTGCGCTCATGCAGCTGCCCGAGGCAGTCAAGATGCTCTTGTTGCAGGGCGAGGCGGAGGTGGACATGGAGCGGGTGGTGGCAGCCATAATGCGCTGCCACGCAAACAAAGATGCCGAGGTGGTCCACAACTAGAAAAGCTGTGAAAACGCACCCGCATGCAGTATCGCCAACGCACCATGAGCGCCCCGCTCTTTTTGGGCGGGCAGCAGCTGTCTCGGTTTGTGTGCAACGTGCGATGTGAGTGGCGCTCTGACTGCCGATCACAATACGCGTCGTGACTGACTGACTGACTGCAAATCACCACCCGGTCACCACCCGACCCTTCCGACAGGTGGGGTTCGCCGTTTGGACAGCGCTGGGTGAATTAAGCCAAGTGAGCGCAGTTGCTCCACTGCTGGGCGACGTGACCTTCCGACGCAATGTACACAGCGAGGCCATCGCCGATTTGATCTCCCTCATGACGGCGGTGGAGACGGAGCTACTCACAGCTCCACTCCCACTTGCCACGCCTGCTGCCGCTCAGCCGGAAGAGCTACCGTCAAAGGCAGTGACCACACCGTCAGCCGCCCGCGCAAAGGGGTGGAGCAGCGAGCGAGCTGTGGGTGGGATCGTCGGCGTGGCCATGAGCTCAAAGACAGAGCTCTGTATCGTGATCCTCGAGCTGTTAGAACTCATCGCCGACGCTTGGCTGCGCTATGATGCAGATACACCCACGGCAATAGGTACGGCAGTAAGCAGCTCTGCTGAGGCAGGCGGCAGCGTCGACGTGCAGCTGTCGCCGGTGGCTGCAGCATCCTTTGGGCAGCCTGGGCAGCAACAGGTGCTGCTCGCGCATTTGCTCAAACTTGCGCGCTGGGCCGATGCGCCGGAGGGGGTAAAAAAGGACGGCGAGGGGCCAACCAGGACGGGAAGGGGCCCAACAAGGATGGGAAGGGGTTGACACTCGAGGCCACTGCAGAAGCGGCGCTCTCACTGCTGCTCGTACTCACTGGAGCGGATGGCGGCGGTGATGGCAACGAGATCGATGACAATGAGACAGGGGGTGGCAGCGACGGCGAGGAATTGAGCGACGGCGGCGGCCACGGCGGCCACGCTTCGGCTTGCTGTATTGCGAGGAAACAGCGTAGCGCCCAGATGTGCAGAGAGCTCGCCACGCTGGCCCTCGAGGAGGGAGGCTTCTTCAACGAGCTGCTGTGTTTGCCTGGAAATAGCCCAACCGAGTCGGCGCGGCGGCGCGCCGTCCAGGCCGCGGCGCTCGTGGGACATCTCTGCCGCGCGCTGCCACGCGGCGAGTCGGCATCCGCCAAGGCTCTCGCGGCTGCACATGCGGAGAAGGCGGCTGCGGTGCTCGTCGACGCGGCGTGCCACACTCCAGGGCGGGGGCTGGCTGAGCATACGGTGCTCACTCCGCCCAGCTCGCTCCTTGTGATCACCCATCACCTGCTCGTGATGAGCACGCTCTGCCCAATTCCCTCCGCGCAATTAATCCCCAATCACGCGTAATCAATCCCCAATCATGTGCTCGTGACGACCAGATGTCTGCGCCCAATCACTTATTGGCGTGGCCTCAGCCGAACGATGTCTTGTCCCACCAGGTGTGCTGCGCCCTCGACTCTCTCGCCTGCCTCCTCTCGAGCCCCGCCACCGAGACCGCCTTGGCGCCATCTCTCGACCTCTTGTGGGCGCCGCACGGTCTGCTCGCACACATCTCGCGACGCCTCTCGAGTCCCAAGCGGAAACGTGGCGAGGAGCAGCTCGTGCTCGCGTACGTGGCATGCGCTGGTGCGAGGCTCTCCACCCTCGGCCCATCCGAACTCAGCGGGCGCACGTGCACCGCGTGGCAATGGGCGGTGCAAGCGGGTCGCGCTCTCGCCACGATGCCGCCAGAGGCGCAGGCAGAGCTGCTCCAGCTTATGAATGATCTCACCCTCCGATGTGCACCTTCCGGGGCGGGAGATTCCGAAGAGGCTCCCGGAGAGGCTCCCGGAGAGGCTCCCGTAGAGACTCCCACCAAGGCAGATCTGATGCCACCGTCTCTTGCAGTCGAGACGCTCTCAGCGCCGCTTGAATGGATCCGCCTCGTGCACCCCTCCTCTCTCCCCGCGGCGGTGGGCCTCGCAGGCCAGGCTCTCGCACTCTTCTGGGAGCTCCGAGAAACCTCCCCGAGCGCACCGGTCGAGAGAGACTCCACAACAACGCAGAGCCACCCCGCGACTGAGGCGGCGCTCGCGCTCGAGGGCGAGCTCTGTCACATGGTCGAGTCCATAGGCTCTCCGCCGCTCGCGCGGATGGAGGCGGCAGCGGCGCTCGCGGAGGCTGGGCGGATGAGCGAGCGTGTGCGCCGCGCGCTCCCCGCCCTCAGGGAGGCGCTCGAGCAGGTGGAGGGCGATGAGGAGAGGGAGGGCGCAAGAGAGCTGCTAGAGGCAACGGCAGGACAGCTCAGCGACCACGCTCACGGGCCATAGAAGGGAGGCTCCTTGGTGGCATCGAGAGCTAGGCGAGTTGTCGATTGGCTGAGGTGCACACGCTTCTCTCTAGAGAGGGGCCGGGGCTTAGATTTGCCAATTAAAATTGGTGAGAAGCTACAAGCTCTGAGAGTAGTGTACGTACTGCTTCTATGTATGTACTCTAACTCTTACTCTACACGTGTTACAGAAGCAAAACTCCAACGGCCGACCGCTGGTATATCTTTTCCTCCAGGCTCTATGAATACCGAAGTCGCTTTTGTTGAGCCGACGCTTCTCCTTCGGCACTTTGCCAGCAGCTGGCCTTGCTCCGATGGGGACGAGCTTCAGCGCGCCCACGCCCGAGCCGGTGCTCAATCTATCCTCATGCTTCTCCCTCCGCCACGTGTTCTTGATCCTCGCCTCCTGGCTCCTCGCACGCTGCCTCTCCGTGGTCGTCGCCATCGTGCAGGCGACCAAGCGCAGCGAGGCGGCCCCCGAGGAGGCGGTGATGGAGTTGAGCGCGGCGTCGGGGCCGTCGCTGGTCGCGGGTGCCTCGCTGCCACGCGTTGAGACGCCCTCGCCCGGCACGCGCGTCGAGCATGCATGGTGCAAGCTCCACGCGTCCAATTTTCACGTGCGCTCTGGACCCGACTACAGCCGCAACAAGCTCAAGACGGCCTCGCAGCCGGCGCTGGGTGAAGTGGTGGCGATCGACGTGTTCCGCACGCAGCGCAAGATGCACAACCTCCTCCAGCTCAACCATATCGAGCCACCCGCGCCCACAACAGGCTGGTCGGAGCCGTACCCCGAATTCTTCATCGTCAACCAGCAGCTGCCTGTCCACTTCAACCACTCCATATTCGCGGGGCCAGACGCCGACGGCGAGACGCTCAATCTGATCAGCTATATACGCATGCGAGCAGGCATCGGGCGCGGGTGGTGCGGCAGCGCAGAGCCCCGGGGCGCCGAAGAGCTCCTGAAGCGCTTCCTGATGCGTGCGGAACAAGACCCGAGTGTGGCGCACTGCCTCAAGGAGATAGGTATCATTCTCAACCTCGCCGACGTGACGCAGAGCATCCCTTCGGCGCTCGCGCGGCTGCTCAAAAGGTTCAATGGCAAGCCAGTCCTGACGCGGCCGGAGCATACCTTTTACAGGGAGCCGACGAACCGATGGCTCACGGTCGATGTCGACGGCCACCAGTACATGTATACAACGAGAAGCGCGCTCGCGCTGGGAATAAGATCCCTGCGCGAGCTGGTGCTTGGTTATGGGCTACTGGTCGAGGCGAGGGCCGAGCAGGAGATGCCAGAGGTGATGGCCTCGTCGTGCATGTTGCTACGGCTTGATCCCGACCGTTGTCAGCCGTTCCCGCCTGAACGGTGACCGGTGACGAGTCAGTACCAGTCTGAGTCTTAGTATACCATAGCACAAAGCGTGCAATGAGCAAGTTACGCGTATCTGGGTATATGCTTCGTGTTAGATTTCAATTAATATTTAATTGAAACTGAGTTAAAACAAAACTAAGATCGAAAGATGTGGGCGGCGGATCCTCTGAATCCTCATAATCATTATCATAATCGCATATCATATATATATATTTATAGATATACATATTCTCATTCTGAATATCATATTGATATTCATATTGGAATATTATAAATTATATCC
>MDSY01022358.1_pt1 | contig 17837 bp, 19 predicted proteins | sample 811131 | NCBI WGS metagenome assembly MDSY01 (sample SAMN05326643, study PRJNA326480) | marine metagenome | isolation source: seawater | place: Atlantic Ocean: South West | collected 2010
GGTCTCAAGGATTTCCCTTAACTACACCATTAGAAAAATTTGGTGGCCCAGAATTGCCAGGGAGTGTTGACGTTACTTTTGAGGATCGATTTTATCCTAAGGCATGGGGGCATCCTAAATTGCGTAATTCTATTGTTGATTACTATAACTCACGTTATAATTCAAGCATCGCACCAGAAAATGTTATGATATTTGCTGGAGGTAGGCCTGGTATTTTCACCGTGATGGCATTCTTAAAAAAGCATATAAAGGTGCGAATTGGGAATATAGAATGGCCTGCTTACCTTGATATCATGACACAAACTAATTCTGACTATGAGACTGTACCTTTCACAAAAGAAAATAACTTCCATCCAGATAATGTAGAATATTTTAGTAGAAATAATTTAGATGATGAAACAGCGATTTTGTCCATTATATCAAATCCGCAGAATCCTTCAGGGCAAACTCGTTCTGGAGAAGAGTTACGTGAATTAATTGAAATTGCAGAACAGCCTGGCAATGGTATCTTACTTGATGAGGCATATGAAATGTTTCATTCACCATCAGTTAGTGGCATTGAATTTGTTAAAGATCTTGATAGCAGTAATATTTTCCTTTCTGGTGCTTGCACAAAAGGACTCCAGTCTCCAGGGATTAGGATTGGTTGGATTATTGCTAGCAAGACAAACATAGAAATCATGTCAAATTATTCAAGCTTTGGAATGGGAGGTGTGAGTCATCCTTCTCAGCATTATGCAGTCAAACTTCTTGAATCCGCTCGAGTAAAAAAAGCTCGGAAAGCTATTGAAGAACATTACAGTTGGCAACGGGAACGGTATGGTAATGCATTTAAGGAGATGGGTTTAGGTGTTTACACCGGCAATGGAGGTTTTTATCACTGGCTTGAACTGCCTGAAGGGATGACTAGTGATGAATTGAATAAACGACTGTTCAAACGGGGTGCAGCTATTCTTTGTGCTTTTGACTGTGATATGGCTCGTCCTCATTCAAAAGATCCTAATTATAAAACACCATATGAGCGATTTTTTAGATTTTCTTTTGGACCTCTTCTTCCAGAAAGCTTTGAATCAGATATAGAACTTTTTCATGAAGTGTATGAAGCTTACAAGAATGAGATGGGAATAAAGAGTTAAAAATGATTTTTTCTAAATTATTTAAGAATTGACTCTCTCTTTTTGATTAAATACCTTCTATTTTTTCTTTTGTAATCAAGATGGGCTTTCATTACAATTAGACCCCATTGAGGAGGGAAAATTGAATCATATGAAATTGAAAAAATGGATTTTATTTCTTTGGATTATTTTATTGTTTGTATCTTGTGTCAAGCAAGATGTTAAAAAGGAACTATACCAAATTTTTTCGGATGCACGTCAATATCAATTGATTAACAATCCAATTAGTGCCACTTATTCTGGTAATCATACATTAAATGATCGAATGCCATCTGTTTCCAATGAACAGATCGAACAAAATCTTAAGTTCTGGAAATCTATTTTATCACGTTTAGAAGAGATTCAATTAAATAGTCTTTCAAAAAAAGATAGGGTAAATCATAAGATTTTTTTTCGCATTATAAATAGTCGAATCAAAAGTATTGAATACAAAGATTATTATATGCCATTTAATGCAGATTCTGGTTTTCATACAGGTTTGGCTCGTCTATATAAAGCCATGCCATTCGAAACAGTTGAGGATTATGAGATCTATATTTCTAGACTTTTGGATTTTCCAAGGTATTTTGATGAACAGATTGAAAATATGAACATGGGGCTCAATACTGGGATTTCCATCCCAAAAGTTGTTTTGAAAGGATATGAGGTCACTATCAAAACCCATGTAGTAGACTTGGCTGAGGAAAGTGCCTTCTTTGAACCATTTCGATCTTTTCCAAATTCATTTAGTACTAAACAAAAATCCGAAATAAAAGACAAAGGGCGTTTAGCTGTTATGAATGGCGCTGTTAAAGCCTATGCCAGTTTTTTGGATTTTTTCTTGAATCAATATTACCCTAATGCACGTACAACGCTGGGTGCCTCGGAACTACCTGGAGGCATGGATTACTACAATTTTAAAATTGATTATTTTACAACATTAAATTTAAATGCTAAGGAGATTCATGAAATTGGATTGAATGAAGTGAGAAGAATAAGAAGTGAGATGGAAGAAATAATTGAATCAGTTGGGTTTAAGGGTAGCTTTTCTGATTTTTTAAATTTTTTAAGAACGGATCCTCAGTTTTATGCCACTTCACCTGAAAATTTATTGAAGGAAGCTTCATATATCGCAAAACGTATGGATGCTAAACTGCCATCATTATTTAACAAGCTACCTCGATTGCCTTACGGTGTAGCGCCAGTCCCTGATGATTTAGCACCAAAATATACTGGTGGCAGATATGTTGGCCCAGCAGAAGGCAGTAAAGAGCCGGGATATTACTGGGTTAATACCTATAAACTAGATGTACGGCCATTGTATAATCTGGAAGCTCTGACACTCCACGAAGGTGTCCCTGGGCACCATCTCCAGAATTCCATTGCATCTGAATTAACTGATCTTCCAGATTTTCGAAAAGATCTTTATTTATCGGCATTTGGAGAGGGTTGGGGACTGTATAGTGAATATTTGGGAGTTGAAGCAGGATTCTACACTGACCCTTATAGCAACTTTGGTCGTCTCACTTATGAAATGTGGAGAGCATGTCGACTTGTTGTTGATACAGGTATCCACGCAATGGGGTGGTCACGCCAAAAAGTTATAGATTATTTATCTGATAATACGGCTTTGCCAATACATGAATGTACTACAGAGACAGATCGATACATTGCATGGCCAGGGCAAGCTCTTTCATATAAAATTGGTGAACTTAAAATCAAAGAATTAAGAAAATATTCTGAACAAGAGCTAGGAAGAAAATTCGATGTAAGAAATTTTCATGATACAGTATTAGGTAGTGGCTCTGTACCCCTTGATATATTAGAGGATCAAATAAAGGATTGGGTTGCATCCCAAAAGAATTGAAAGGAAATAAAATGTCTGATTCATCACCACGTTTTTCATCACGGTTTGCCTTTTTAGTCAGTGCATTGGGCATTGCAGTAGGTACAGGAAATATATGGCGATTCCCACGTATAGCCGCTTCAAATGGTGGAGATGATGGTGCAGGAGCATTCCTAGTCGCTTGGGTAATATTTTTATTTATGTGGAGTATACCTCTTATTATTGTTGAATATGTCATGGGGCGAACATCAAGGAAAGGTACCATTGGTGCATTTGCACACTTTATGGGAAAAAAGTTTGCATTTTTAGGTGGCTTTATAGGTTTCGTGGCTGCCGCTATTTCCTTTTATTATTCGGTGGTTGTTGGATGGAACATCTTCTATTTTGGGAATATGGCACTGAGCGATTTACCAAATACAACTGAATCGTCTAATGCTCTATGGAATCAGTTTCAAAATAGCAATTTTCCAATCCTATTTCATGCGATAGCGATGAGTGTAGGAGGATTTGCAATTGTCAAAGGTGTTAAATCTATTGAAAAAGTAAATAAAATTTTGATACCAACATTGTTGGTTATTGTATTGGTATCTGTAATCAGAGCCATCACTTTGCCTGGTGCAATGTCAGGTATTTCTTATCTATTTACACCTAATTGGTCACAACTTAGTGATCCACGACTATGGCTAGAAGCGCTAACTCAAAATGCTTGGGATACTGGTGCCGGTTGGGGGTTGTTTCTCACTTATGCTATTTACATTCGAAAGCGCTATGGATTAATTAAAAATGCATTTACAACAGCCATTGGAAATAACTTAGTATCTTTACTGGCTGCCATTATGGTATTTAGTACCGTATTCTCTATATTAGGAAATGAGATGGGGATGGCTAAAAGTGAGATCTTAGAAGTGATGAAAGCATCGGGGCCAGGCGCTACGGGCCTGACCTTTATTTGGATGCCACAGTTATTTGCAAAAATGGCTTTTGGAAAACCATTGGCTATTTTATTCTTCCTAGGCCTTACTTTTGCAGGCTTTTCATCATTGATTTCTATGCTTGAATTGGCTGTAAAGAATCTTCGAGATATGGGAATTGAACGCAAAACAGCTGTTGGTTGGATCGTTGGTGTTTGTTTTGTTATGGGAATCCCTTCTGCAAAAAACTTAGATATCCTAAGTAATCAGGATTTTGTTTGGGGTGTGGCTTTAATGTTAGCTGGCGTATTCGTAGCGCTGGCGGCAATCAAATATGGATTGTCTAGAATTGTCAAAGAAATTAGTTTAGATAACGAAGATGATTGGTCATTTCCATCTTGGTGGCAGCCAGTTATTAATTATGTGGTACCTGTAATCGGTGTGGTGATTTTTTCATGGTGGATGTGGCTTTCAGCTACAGTATATGCACCAGCAGACTGGTATGACCCAACTTCATTGTATAGTGTTGCAACTTGCGTTGTTCAATGGTCCTTACCTATGACCGCATTTTTTATGCTAAACAAATGGATGAATAATCGACTTGAAAATTCTATAAAATCTTAATCAAAAGGGATGAAATGAAAAAAGTATTTACAGGACTAATTCTATTAATTTTATCAAATAGTATTTTTGCACAAGTGGATAAAAAAGGTGTTCAAAATTCTATAAATAAAAGAGCTAAAGAATATGAAAAAATTGCAAAATCTATTTGGGATTGGGCAGAGATGGGTTATCAAGAAGAAAAAAGTTCAGCTCTTTTACAAAAAACATTGTCTAATGCTGGCTTTAGTGTTGAGTCGGGTGTCGCTGAAATACCTACAGCTTTTCTAGCTGAATATGGGTCTGGAAGTCCAATAATCGGAATTCTAGCTGAATTTGATGCATTACCTGGAATATCTCAAGAAGTTTCAACAGAACGAAAACCTATTTTAGGCCAAGAAGCAGGACATGCATGTGGCCATCATTTGTTTGGAACTGCATCAACAGCTGCTGCAATAGCTATCAAAGATCATTTGAAAAAAACAGGTCAAAAAGGTACTATTCGCTTATATGGAACACCAGCTGAAGAAGGTGGCTCAGGTAAAGTTTATATGGTTCGTGCAGGTTTATTTGATGATGTAGATGTAGTTCTACATTGGCATGCTGGAGATCGAAATTCAGCTAGCCCAAGTACATCTATGGCAAATCGATCTGCAAAATTTAGATTCCATGGATATTCAGCTCACGCTGCTGGTGCCCCAGAAAAAGGTCGTTCATCCCTAGATGCTGTTGAAGCCATGAACCACATGGTAAATCTATTACGCGAACATATTCCAGATGGTTCTAGAATTCATTATGTTATAACCAGAGGTGGATATGCACCTAATGTTGTGCCAGATTTTGCAGAAGTATTTTATTATGTGAGAGATTTCAATGTAGATATTTTAGAAGATATTTGGGCCCGAGTCGTAAAGACTGCTGAGGGAGCTGCTCTTGGAACAGGAACTCGTTTAGAATATGAGATCATACATGGGAATAGGCCCGTCTTAGCTAATAATGCTATTCAAAAAATAATGTATGATAACTTAGTTTCTATTGGTGGCGTACCTTATACTCGAAAAGAAAAATCATTTGCAGAAAAAATCTATAAAACTCTTCGTAATCCAAGCTTAAGTATAAGCTCAGCTCAAGAAGTTCAGACCTATCAATTTACAAAAGGTAAGGGCTCAACGGATGTTGGCGATGTTAGTTGGATGGTTCCTACTGCTGGTTTGCGAACTGCGACATGGGTGCCTGGCACTTCAGCTCATACATGGCAAGCTGTTTCAGCTGGTGGTATGAGTATTGGTATGAAGGGCATGATGAATGCAGCTAAGACTATAGCAGGTACTGCAGTTGATATTTATTCGAATCCAGAAGCAGTGGAAAGTGCAAAGAAAGAGTTATTAGAAAGAAGAGGACCAAAGTTTAATTATTATTCACTTCTTGGCGAACGTAATCCACCTTTAGATTACAGAAAATAACTTTATATATTTCCTTTTTTAAATACTGATACATAAAACATTAATTACGATTAATAATCAGGTAATTTTTATATGTCAAAAAATGTAGTTGTAGTCGGATCTGGACTAGCAGGGATGGCATGTGCTTCCTATCTAGCAAAAGAAAAGCATAATGTAACTATTATTGAAAAAAACAGTACTTATGGCGGTCGGTTACAAACTATAAACAAAAAAGGGTACACTTTTGATTCTGGACCTAGTTGGTATTGGATGCCAGATATATTTGACTCTTTTTTTGCAGATTTTGGTAAAACAACTAGTGATTTTTATAGCCTAAATAGAATAACTCCTGGCTATAGAGTTTATTTTGGAGAGGAAGATACTTTTGACCTAGTTGATGACCTTGATCTATTAAAAAGTAGGTTAGATGTTATTGAAAAAGGAGCTGGAAATTCTTTGCAGAAATACTTGGATGATGCTGAAGAAAAGTACAACGTAGCTGTTCAGAAATTTATGTATAAGCCAAGTTTATCTCCTCTAGAATATATTAAGTCAGATTTAATTAAACGGATTGGTCGATTAAATTTATTTCGTCCAATAAGTAAACATATCCGCAATCACTTTAATGATCCAAAAATCATACAAATGCTTGAATTTCCTAGTTTACTGCTTGGTGCAAAACCATCAGATACGCCTGCGCTTTATAGTATTATGAATTATGCTGATATCGTATTGGGAACATGGTATCCTAGTGGAGGTATACGTTCTGTTGCCACAGCTGTTTATGATGTTGCAAAATCAGTGGGTGTAAATTTTTTATTTAATAATCCAATTGATGAAATAATAATAAAGAGTAAACAAGTAGTTGGTGTAAAGTCAAATGGAACCTCTTATGATGCTGATATAGTCATTGCAAATGCTGACTACCATCATGTTGAACAAGAAATGTTGCCAAAAAAGTATAGAAATTATTCTAAAGCTTATTGGTCAAATAGAACAATGTCCCCAAGTGCATTATTATTTTATATAGGCTTAAATAAAAAAATTGATATACCTCATCATGCTTTATTTTTTGATTCTGATTTTAATCAGCATGCTAAAGATATTTACGATGATCCAAAATGGCCGGAAGCACCACTTTTTTATACTTCTTGTACATCAAAATCTGATTCTAATGTTGCCCCTGATGATGGAGAAGCACTTTTTATACTAATTCCAGTCGCAACTGATTTAACCGATACTGAAGAAATTCGAAAAAAATATTTTGAACAAATAATTGCTAGAATGGAATTATTAACGAAACAAAAAATTAATGACCATATTGTTTTCTGCAAATCGTATGCACATAAAGATTTCATATATGATTTTAATTCATTCCAGGGTAATGCTTATGGTTTGGCAAATACTTTGTTCCAGACTGCATTTTTGAAACCAAAAATAATAAATAAAAAAATCAAAAATTTATACTATACTGGACAGTTAACAGTACCTGGTCCAGGAATGCCTCCAGCTCTTGTTTCTGGCAAGGTCGTAGCAGATCAAGTAATGATTGATATAAAATGAATAATTCAGAAATATATTTAAATTCAAGCTTTCAGGCCTGTAAAAAGTTGACAAATAATTTCAGCACTTCATTTTCTATGGGTATATATTTTCTTGGTAAAAAAATTAGGAATCCAATATATAGTATTTATGGATTTGTTAGAGTAGCAGATGAAATTGTTGATACATTTTTTGATATTGATCAGACTAATGAACTAAATGAATTTCATCAATTAACAAAAGATGCAATCACTAACTCTTATAGTTCGAATCTAATTTTGCATGCATTTCAGCATGTAGTAAACAAGTATAATATTGATAGGGATTTAATTGCTGCTTTTTTTGATAGCATGAAATCTGATTTAACTGAAAAAAATTATGATAGAGAATCATATAAAAAATATATTTATGGTTCTGCTGAAGTTGTTGGGTTAATGTGTTTATATGTTTTTCTCTCAGGAAATAATAATAAATATAATGAATTAAAATATTTTGCTCGAAAGTTAGGATCTGCGTTTCAAAAAGTAAATTTTTTAAGAGATTTTCAGGAAGATTATCAATTTAAAGGGCGCGCATATTTTCCTGAATTAAAAATTGATGGAGAATTAAATCAAACTTTAAAAGTTCAAATTGAATCCGACATTCAAAAAGATTTTGATAGCGCAAAAGAAGGAATATCAAAATTACCTAGATCAAGTCGTTTGGGTGTTTATCTTGCATATCGATACTATACAAAATTATTAAAAAAATTAAAGTCCACTCCTGTAGATAAATTAATGACAACTAGAATTAGGGTAAATAATTTTGAAAAATTTTTACTATTCCCACCAGCATTATTATTCACAATCTTTATGAGGAAAAGTTAATGAATTTTTTTTTATTTCTGTTTCTTTTCCAAGATAACAATTCAATTGACAAAATAGATGTGCGTGAAATGTATCAGGAAGCGACAAGTAATGAAAAGGCATGTGTAGTCCTTTATGAATTATTAAAAAATGATTCCAACATAGATTTATTTTCAAGCAAATCAGCTTTTTATGGTGGAGCGTTATCATTAATGGCAAATTATTCTAAAAACCCGTTAAAAAAGTTGATGTATACTAAACAAGCGGATCAAGTGTTAGATCAATCTGTTAATATGGATCCAAAAAATTTTGACGCAAGAACCTTAAGAATATTGTTCAATTCAAAAGTTCCCTCTGTTTTTTCAAATAAGAGTGAATTAAAAGAAGATTTATATGTTTTTAATCAGTTGAATAAAAATTTAAGTAAAACGAGTACATATAATGAATGGATTATTTCAATTATAAATGAAGTCCAAACTAATCCTGCTCCGTAAATTCCCCCTTCATAAACCAGTTATCAATACCATTAAATATTCAAAACAAACTTTATTATTGTTGCTCGCCTTTTCAATGCTTTTTTCGCAGAATGATTCTGACAATGGAAAGCGTGCTATAATTACAAAACAAATATCAAAAGGCAAAATTCAATTGGATGGTTTGTTGAATGAACCAGAATGGAAAATGGTTTCACCTGCGACAGATTTCATTCAGCGAGATCCAGATGAAGGTTCACCTAGTTCTGAGAAAACAGAAGTATATGTTATTTACGATGAAGAAAATCTTTATGTTGGTGGAATGCTTTTTGATAGTAACCCGGACGGTATTCTTGCATATCAGAAACGTAGAGATCAAAGCTTAAGAACTGATGATCGCTTTATGTGGATTCTAGATACTTTTCTAGATGGTAGGACAGGTTACTTTTTTGAAGTTAATCCAGCTGGACTTATGGGTGATGGCCTGATCATTGGCGGTGATTCATATTGGGGAACAAATAAAGATTGGAATGGAATATGGGATGCAAGAGTTGTTGTTGTCCCAGAAGGATGGTCCGTAGAAGTCGTCATCCCATTTCGAACATTGAACTTTGATCCAAATCTTGATACCTGGGGAATTAATTTTCAACGTACTATTAGACGTAAAAATGAGGATGCAAAATGGGAGGGGTTTGAGCGAAATAAAAAATTAACACAACCAATACATGCAGGATATATAAAAGGTCTAAAAAATTTAACGCAGGGAAATGGAATAGAATTCAAACCTTATCTAAGTACCAAACTACAAGAGATGGATCTAGAAAAAGATAATCTAAATGATTTAGGTTTTGATATTTCTATGAACATCACTTCAGGACTGAAAGCTTCAATAACCTATAATACAGATTTTGCAGAAGCCGAAGTTGATCAAAGGCGAGTAAACTTAACGCGCTTCCCAATGAGATATGCTGAAAAGCGAGGTTTTTTCCTAGAAGGAGCAGGTGTTTATTCGTTTTCACCTAGAAATGGTGTTAGTCCTTTTTTTAGCAGAAGAATTGGTTTATCTGAAGGAGAGCAAATACCAATAAATTATGGAGGTAGATTATCTGGCCAAGTTGGAAATTATGAGATAGGCGTTATCCAAGCTCAAACTAGTTCTAAAGGAGATATGTCAGGTGAAAATTTTACTGTTGCAAGAGTTAAAAGAGCATTTTTAAAACAGTCCTATTTAGGACTAGTTTATACTGACCGTTCATCAAGGACAATGAAACCAGATTCAAATGAGCTAGATCAATCTCTATACGGCGCTGATCTAGAACTTAAAACTTCTGAATTTATGGGTGATAAAAACCTCCAGTTTCAGACATTCTTTGTATATCATACTGCTCCAAACGGTAAACCCAATCTAAATATTTCTGACCTTTCTGTGAGAGGCTTAAGGTTAACCTATCCAAATGATATAATTCGTACTCATGTATCTTACCGTGAATTTGGTGACAACTTTGATCCTGCAGTTGGTTTTAATAGACGTAATGGTTTTAAACGCATACAGCCAAGCTTTAGTTATCATCCCAGGCCTGATAAATTTGAATTAATTAGGCAATTAGAATTTGGTATTCAATATGAGTACATGACAGACTTAGATAATAATATGCTTAAGAAGGAAACAACGATAACACCATTTAATATAAGATTTGAGAGTCAAGATGAAGTAGGACTAAAAATTGTAAGTTTGATTGAATATCTTGATAAACCTTTTTTGATTTATGAAGATATAACAGTTCCAGTGAATGAATATACAAGCGAAGAAATTCAGTTTAAATTTGAAACTTCTGAAAAACGAATGTTGTCAACTGAGTTAGAATATCAAACAGGTGACTTTTGGACTGGTGAAAAACAAACCATTAAAACTCAACTGTCAGTAAAACCATTTTCTGGTTTTAATATTCAAACAGAATATGAAAAAAATCAAGTCACCTTGAATGGAAAAAATTTCAATACTGAATTATATAATTTTGAATTAGGAATCTATCCTACTCCTCGAACAGCTATTTTTAGCAATGTCCAATATGATAATGTATCAAATGCTGTTGGTCTATTTGCAAAACTTCAGCATACAATTCGTCCAGGAAGTGATTTTTACTTAGTGTATACTCACAATTGGATTAGTAATAGCAATCAAATTTTCGATTTTGATTTAATGACTATATCCAAGGTGACCTCTTTAAAAATTAATTATACCCTACGTTTTTAGTTTATCAATCAATTAAATCATAGAGTATATAAAAATATAATCATGTTTATTGAAAATAATGTTAAAGCTGGAAACATTTTATGAAGTTTATTTTTTACGCGAAAATGTGTAAAAATTGCTCCAATCATCAATAGTGAAATACCTCCAGAGCCAATTAGAACTATTGTGCTTATATCTGAATGTAACATTACCGCAAAAGAAATTTTTAATATTCCGACAATATCTCTAAGCCAGTTAGGTAAATTAAACTGTTCAAATTCTTTTTGAATATTGTTGTATCTAACTACCCAAACAAAAAGTATAGACACTAGAACAATTATTTTAAGTATTTCGATTAATACTTCCAGATATAGGTTCATTATGAACTCCTTAAAATTATTTTTGTTAAAAACCCTCTTTAATTATTTAAAAAATAAAAAAGATTTGATATTGATGCGCTGACTTTATGCAATAAGTTTCGATAATAGCCACCAATTATCTACTAAATTTTAAAAAAAATATATTTTTCTTGCAATAAAAAATTATTGTATATAATATCGCTCATAACGCTCAATTAATATTTATAATATTTGTTAATGGAAAGGTATTTTTATGATAGACAAAATTGAAAAGTCGCTAATCGATCGTATTGGATCTAGTATTTTTATAACACTATTTCTTAGTTTTTTATTTACAGTGATTTTTCAACCATATGTTTCAAAATACAGCCAAGCTTTTTTAGGATTTTTTCTGGGGGCTCTTTTAGTAGGAGTATTTCTGGTAACTACCTGGAGACTTAAGGAAATTTTAGAGAAGCATGAAGAATAAAAACTTTTCAGAAATGTTAGTGACTTTTGTATTAGACACAAAATTTTTTCTTGTTGTCCTAATTATTGCTCTCTTTTTGAAGTTGATGCAATGGTAAAGTTATTAAATAGATTCTCTTCTTCAATTATTGGTTTGCTAGATAAAACAATTGGAGTCTTTATAACATTATTTTTTACAGTATTAGTATTAATAATGATCGTTTATCAATTACAAAATGGATAAAAGGAAGGAAACAAAATGAGTTCAAATAGTTGGTACCTACTAATGATATTTTCAATTTTATTTGCCGTAGCTGCGTTTGTTTTTGGAACAGCAATTTTTGGCTATGAAAGTGATCAGCAAGCTCGGGAGGTAGGTATCTTTATCGGACTATGGGCACCAACATTTGGTTCTCTAGGAATAAGAGTTCAGTTTAATGAACTCAATAATATGAAAGGAGTAGAAAGCTAATGAATTATATATTTCTTGCCGCTGATCTAAAGGTTGGCGATACCATTGGTTTTACATTTTTCTTAACAAGCATAGCTATGCTTGCAGCTACAGTATTCTTTTTTATTGAAAGAGGGGCAGTTAGTGAAAAGTGGAAATTATCATTAACAGTATCAGGCTTAATAACCGGAATTGCTGCTGTTCACTATTACTATATGAGGGATGTTTGGATAGAAACTGGGATGAGTCCAACAGAATTTCGATACATAGATTGGATATTAACAGTTCCGTTGATGTGTGTTGAATTCTACTTACTTACAAAAGTAGGTTTAAAAAAGATGGTTACAGCTTCAATAATTATGTTAATAACAGGCTACTTTGGTGAGGCAGGGCTTTTTCCAGTTGGCAATATTGGTCCCGCTTTCTGGGGTTTATTAAGCGGACTGGCTTATTTCTATATTGTTAATGAAATATATCGCGGGGATATAGCACAAGCAGCTGCCAAAGCAGGAAAGAAAATAGTAAATGCAAACTCATTATTATTAAAGTTTGTTGTAATCGGATGGGGTATATATCCATTAGGATACCTTATTGGTACAGCAGACGGTCAATGGTATGGTGCCTTGAGTGGATTTGTATCAGCAGACTTCAGAGAAATAATTTATAATATTGGTGATGCTGTAAACAAAATTGGTTTTGGAATGGTAATCTGGTCTGTCGCCAAAAAATAGTCATATGGATCATAAAAAACCTTTATCGTTTATTGATCATCTAGCCATTGTTGTAGATAATATTTCTAAAGCAGTGGGGTACTATTGTCTACATTTTAATTGCAAAGTAAAATATCAGGACAGTAGTTGGGCGTTACTTTCGTTCTCAAATATAAACTTAGCTTTAGTAACCAAAGATGAACATCCGAATCACTTTGCTATCGTTGATAAAAAAATAAACAAAAATAAAGATATCCAATTTCACAGAGATGGAATTGGATATCTTTATATCCAAGACCCAGATTCAAATTATATTGAATTAATAGATAGAAAATCATAGGTACAAAATGTCTTCAGTGAATATTAATAAAACGAAAACATACTGTTTAATATCAGCTTTTTCAGCTGATGCTGAAATATTAACCACTACAATACATTCGCTTATTAAGGATGGTTGGATTTTAGCAGGTGGAATATCTGCTTCTAACAGTATGCTTTTTCAGGCTCTTTACAAAAATGAAAAATAATAATTTTATAATTGTTGGTTCTAGCGGGGGAATAGGCACTCAACTGGTTGCAGATTTAGCGAAAAATAACAGGCTCCTTCTTGGTTATCATAATGAAAAGCCAAATGATCGCTTGCCAAATACTATTTCTGCACCAGTTGATGCTAGATCTTTTGACTCTGTAGCGTCATTAATTGAATTAGGAAAGTCTGAGTTTGAAAAAATAGATGGCATTGTTAGTCTTCCAGGATCTGTTATTCTAAAACCTGCCCATTTAGTTACAGAAGATGAATTTAATTCAACAATAGAAATCAATTTAAAATCCGCATTTGCAATTGTACGTGCTTCTGGAAAGTTTTTAACAGATAGTTCAATAGTGCTAATGTCAACAGCGGTAACAAATTTAGGTCTTTCAAATCACGAATTAATTGTTAGTGCAAAAGCAGGAATTGAGGCTATGGTGCGATCAGCATCTGTTAGCTACTCAAGGAAATCATTACGTTTTAATGCAATAGCGCCTGGTTTAGTTGATACTCCTTTGACAAAAAAAATTACAGGAAATCCTGCAGCTTTAGAAATAAGCAAAAAAATGCATATCTTAAATAGAATTGGTAAGCCAAAAGATATTTCAAATATGATTGAATTTTTAATCAATCCAAATAATAACTGGATAACAGGTCAAACATTTCGAGTTGATGGTGGTCTTTCTTCTACAAAAAAAACTTAGAATAAGTGAAATAAGAAAAATGCAAATATTTTTACCTTACAAATCATTCAAAAAATCTGCCGAAACTTTAGATTTTCAAAGATTAGGTAAACAGCGTGTTGAAGCATTACAGATTATTAATATAATTGAAGGTAATCCTAGAAAAGATGGATTACCATATAAAGGATGGCTCAATCATCCATGTATTATAATGTGGAGAAAATATGTTTCAGCTTTAAAATTATATCATAATATTATTGTTAATGAATGGATTAAAAGAGGCTACAAAAATAATATGTCACTATATAAATTAAATGACGTAAAAATTTTATATCCAAATTGGTTGGGTAACAAAAAATTTCATTTATCTCACAGGTCAAATCTCATACGGAAAAATTATGCTTTCTATAAAAAGTTTAAATGGCATGTTGACCCTATCGCTGGATATATATGGCTAGACAAGGATGGAAATTGGTATGAACAAAATATCACTACAGGGGAGAGAATATATTAAAGAAATAGCTCATAACGCTCATAATAGATTATGATTTATTAAATTATATTTCTAAATTATTAATATGAAATACCTATCTTCAAAAGACGTTTCCAGTATTCTTGGGATTAATATTTCAACTCTAAAACGTTGGACAGATACTGGAAAAATAAGTTGTGAAAAAACAGCTGGAGGTCATCGCAAGTTTACCATGCAGCATGTCCGCGAATATTTTAAAGCACATGCTGATTCTAGTAAAGCTGAAAATTTTGCGTTAAATAACAAAGAACAAAAGTTTTTATACGGTCTAATTAATGACCGGGATTATAAAGAATTAGCAGAAAATCTCGCACAGGCAAGTTTAGACGCAGACGAATTATCAGTTAACATAATTATTAACGGATTATACATGAATGGTGTGCCGATTATTGACATTTTAGATTTCGTAGTCGATGTGTCAGGACATATTGTTGAAAATCAACTTCAATCTAATGCGATCTCACATGCAGACGCCTATTTATCAAGAAATATAATTACTCGTTCAATCGATTCGCTTAATAGAGACAAACCTAACGGCTCATACAATGGGAAAAATGCTTTATGCATTAATTTTGAAGATAATCTTCCTGATATTGGTGTTGTAATGTCTGAAGTATTATTAAGACATAAAGGGTATAATGTTTTTAATACTGGTTCGCATGCTAAGTTGGGTAGTTTAAATGAAATTATTAAACGTAGAGATATAGAATTGCTAGTCTTCTACCTTTGTAATCTTCAGTGTTGCAATTCAGTTATTGAAAAAAATATACAAAAAACAAAAGAACAAATTCATGAGATCATAGCTCTAGCGAAGAAAACTAAGATTAAAGTAATATTTGGTGGAGAAGGATTAGATTTATTAAATGATTTAAAAGGTCATATCGATGATTCTTTCTTAACATATAATGATCTTTCCAAAATCGTATAATTTTTTTAACTATTTGTCCTAAATAAAAATGAAAACATTTGAATTAACTAAAAAACAGCTAATTAATAGCTCAATGGAAAATGTTTTTAATTTTTTTTCAAAACCCGAGAATCTGAAAACAATTACACCAGAAAAACTTTCATTTAATATTCTAACACCCACACCGATTAATATGGGAAAGGGTACGGTAATTGATTATACTATAAAATTATTTGGGATTCCAATTCATTGGCGAACTCTTATAACCAACTATAATCCCCCCTATGAATTTGTAGATGAGCAAATAAAAGGTCCTTATAATTTTTGGCATCACACTCACAAATTTAAACAGGTTGATGGTGGCGTAGAAATTTCAGATAGGGTAATTTATAGTATCCCAATGGGAATTATTGGTCGAGTCTTACATTTTATATGGATAAAGAGAGATCTAGAAAAAATTTTTTCACATCGAAAAAAAGTTATTGAAGATATCTTAGTGAATAAAAATTCAGTGGAAAAAAATGATTTTGAAAGGAATGCCTAAATGAAAATTGCTGTCTTTGGTGGAACCGGATTCGTTGGATCATATATCATAGATGAGTTGTTAAATAATGGTCACGAACCGGTAGTTTTAGTTAGAAAAGGTTCTGAATCAAAACTTAGTAATTCAGAAAAATGTGAAATTGTTTTAGGGGACCTTTCTAATATTGAATCCATTGAATCTACAATTAAGGGTACAGATGCAGTTATATATTGTGTTGGTATCATTCGCGAATTCCCCAGCAAAGGTGTGACTTTTGAAAAGCTACATTTTCAAGGAGCAAAAGAATGTATTGATATTGCCATCGCTATGAACATAAAAAGATTTATCATGATGAGTGCAAATGGAGTTAAAGTTGATGGTACAGGATATCAGAAGACAAAATATCTAGCTGAAGAATATTTAAAGTTTACAAATTTAGACTGGACGATTTTTCAGCCATCATTGATATTTGGTGATCCAAGAGGTGAAGGTAGGCCCGAGTTTTGCTCACAACTAAAAAAAGATATGTTAAGTCTTCCATTCCCTGCACCTAATTTTCATTCAGGTTTAAATCCAATGAATGCTGGAAAGTTTGCAATGTCTCCTATTCATGTTAAAGATGTTGCTCAGTTTTTTGTCAAATCAATTGAATTAAAAGAATCAATCAAGAAAACATATACTCTTGGAGGTGAGGCATATTATTGGAAAGATATTATTACGACTATTGCAAAATCGTATGGAAAGAAAAAATGGACTGTTCCAGCTCCTGCGCTAGGAGTTCAGATGTTAGCTGCGTTTTTGGGTAGATTTTCATGGTTTCCAATTACAAAAGACCAAATTACAATGTTAGTTGAGGGCAATGTTTGTGAATCTAAAGAGTTTTATAGTTTATTTAAAATTGAACAAACTGCATTTAATACTGAAACATTATCTTATTTAAATAATTAGGCATATCAAGATAGATGATGAGATTCTTTTCTTTAATATTTATCGTTTTGCTTGTTGGAGGAATTGCATTTCTTTTCGCATGGAATCAACAAGGTACGAGTGACCAATCAGTTAAGCTAACTGAAGGTGATACAGCTCCCTATTTTGAGTTGAAAGATCAAGATGGAAAGATTCGAAAATTGACTGATTATAAAGGACAGAGATTAGTAGTTTACTTTTTCCCAAAAGCTGATACTCCTGGATGAACAAAAGAAGCTTGCGGGTTCCGCGACATCTATTCAGAATATGAAAAAGCAAAGATAATGGTATTGGGTATTAGTTATGATTCCCAAAGAGGATTGAAAAAATTCAAAATAAAACACAGGTTACCATTTAATTTCTTATCTGATTCTAAGAAGGAGGTAGCTCCAAAATATGGATCTGCAGGTTTAGCTTGGCCAAAAAGAATGACTTTTATTATTAATAAAGATAGCAAAATTGAAAAAATTTATAGTGAAGTAAATGTAAACACTCATGCGGAGAAAATATTAGATGACTTACTTGGTAAATAAAAACAGATTATTATTTTTAACATCTTTATTTTGTATTAATCTGATATTTGGTCAGTCTGTACCTCAAAATAATTCAAATCAGATCTACGGATTTATAACTGATAGTTTATCAGGAGAAGCCTTAATCGGAGCCAATGTTTTTGTTGAAGAA
>MDSY01044018.1_pt1 | contig 17837 bp, 14 predicted proteins | sample 811131 | NCBI WGS metagenome assembly MDSY01 (sample SAMN05326643, study PRJNA326480) | marine metagenome | isolation source: seawater | place: Atlantic Ocean: South West | collected 2010
AATATAAGCATATAAGGGGATTAGAGCTTTGAAGATACTAAGAATAATACTAACGTTACTTTTAATACCGGCATACGCTATAGCCGATGAAGATGCTGTAAAAGCAAAAGAAGAGAAAACAGAAGTTAAAGAAGAAAAATCAGAAGATAATTCTGAAAAGGTAGAAGATTCTTCAGGCGGTCTTAATGCTAGTGATATTGCTAGTTTGCTAGCTCTAGCCTTCGGTGCAGGAATGTCTGCAGATGAAGGAGATGGCGGTTCATCAGAACAAACTGGACCATTTACACCTCCACCAGATCCTACACCGGCACCAACACCGGCACCAACTCCGGCACCAACTCCGGCACCAACACCGGCACCAACTCCGGCACCAACACCGGCACCAACACCTGATCCAGGTACTGGTACTGGTACTGGGACTGGAACTGGGACTGGGACTGGAACCTAATATAAATAAAAGAATTAATATTTATATTTTCTTGTAAGCTTGTAGAGATTATCTTTTCTAATTAGCTTGGCCCCAGGATCTTTAGTTAGAGGTCTCCAAAGGAAATTAAACCAATCTCCTGAAATAGGAACTTTAAAATATATACCTTTATCAAAACTACCCTCTCCAAATTGCTCTGCAGTAACATTAGTCTTAGTAAAAAATGCGCCCATTACGACTCCGTTTTCAAACCTTCTTGATAAATCGAAAGTATAACCCTTATCTCCAGCTAAATATTCTCCATAAGAAATATGTAAAGATAAAGGAAGAACAATATCATTTTCATAATAAAAATTTATATGGCTAGTAGTATTTGAATAGTCCAATAAACCAAATGCTAAATCGTAATCTCTCTTATAAACTTTGAATGCTTCAAATCCAATAGCAAAAGGGTACTCATTATTATTCCATAAATACTCCATACCATATCCTGTAAACATTTCTTCGAATATACCTGCAGATAGTTGTATATGATGATTTTCAAATAAGGTTTCAAAGTAGTCTAATTGTGATCTTCCGAGTATTAATCTATCTCCAAAATTATTCAAATAGTCTTTTACATCAGATCTAACTTGATTTGGGTATGTGTAATCAGGAGGTATATATAGATCATCAAAATTTTGCCATAAAGCATACTTTAAATTGGTGCTCCAAGTTAACTTATCACTAAAGATGTACTGCGAATTAAGTTCTGACATAAGTGCTACTTTTAGAAAATCTTCCCTTCCAGCTATGAAAGGTCTTAAAACTAAATTTGGAGAATAAATAAATACTGGCTTTTTTTCTCTTGAGTATATTGTTTCGAAAGAAACATTACCGTTCTTTGCAAAATTTGTTTCTGCAGCTTTTGTATTTAATCCAGCAGTTGTATAACTTATTACTACTTCTTCAATATCTAAACCAGAATCAGTAATAGCTTTTTGAATATTCATATCTAGGTTTTTAAAGTCTGTATAAACATATTCATATATTTCTAATTTTAAAGATTTTTGTGATTTTTCTATTTTATTAACACCAATTTCATTTGTATTAAGTAAAGATACTAATTTTTTATGTGGAATTTGCTGATCAACACTATTGCTTTTATAACGTTTAGAAACATGTCGGGATGAATTCCCTTTCCAAACAAATTTTAAGCCTAAATAGTCACCTCTTTCATAATTTATAGAAAATGCAATGTTCCTGTATTTTATATATTCAAACCCGAGACTATATTCTGAACTTCTCTCTGGGAAACCTAAATTTACAGGTATCTCTGTTGAATCATATTCCATCTTCAATAGCCAGTCGTCATTTACCAAGTAGCTTAACCCACCAAAAATTGCCATTTCTTTTCCTGAGAAATAATCATCTAGATTTAATTCACCACCTTGCCCAAGGACTGCATTACGAACTAAAAAAGATTCGTCGATGTCGCCAAATAGATTGTCATATTGTAATTTTCCGCCACTCAATCTCCCCCAACCAATTCCAAAATGTAAATCAATATTATTTTCACCATAACTTCCAACGATATACTCAGAAGAGTAATAACCAGTACCTGCAATATCATTGAAACCAATAGCTAAAGCAGGATATTTGCCTTCGGATTTCAAACGGAACTTTGCATTGAAACCTTTATCTTTACGATCTTGATCTATACCAGAGCCATATGGCATACCTTTTATGCTTGTATAAAATACCGATGCTTCAAGCCAATCATAAGGCATTAAAGTTAGTGTAATTTTTCTGTCAGGATCACCTCTATATGCGGTAAATGCAGTAGAAGATTCATCATAGAATCTAGCTGTAGGTATATTTATTAAACCAACTACTCCATGATTATTTGGATTATTGTATTTGATTGAATCAGAAAGAATTAAGTTTCCAATTAATAGTAACGATAATAGTCTAATCTTGTATCGCATTTAGAGAGGCAGCTGAAAACGCAATATCAGCTATTATTTTAGTTGCCATGCTTATCATAGGTAGTGCTTCAAGCTGATCAAGGTTTCTAGGCACAACAATAGTGTCTCCTGGCTCTATAGTTTCTTGCCCAGAAAATATATTGCTTCCCATAGTCGTAGATAAACCATTAGCTTTAATAATAAATACTCCTCTCTTATCCGCATAATCTGAAAAACCACCAGCTGCATTAATGTAATCCTGATACTTCATATCTTCTTCATAAACAAATGATGATGAATTCAAAACTTCCCCTTGGACAACTACTTCATATGATAAAGGGGGGATAATGACTACATCGCCATCCTTTAATATGAAACTTTTTGCAGTGCTAGAATCTTTACTAAAATTACCAGCAACTCTTCCATCTGGTTCAACTAGTTCTGATAATGCTAAGATTGATTCTATGTCAACTGATCCTCGATCAGATAAACTGTCTGATTTTTGAATCATAGCATCAGTTAAAAGTGCTTTTGCTTCTTTTATTGCTTTAGACTGTTTGTCTTTGACATCTTCTCTAGATATAAAAATACCTTTTTCAAAAGCATTTTCTTTAAAGCCACCTGCTAATGTATATAAATCTAATAAAGTTGTAGAACTTGATACTAAATAAGTGCCTGAACTATTAATCTCTCCTTTAATTTCTACTGAAATTAACTGCTCATTTCTAGAAGAGGGGAAAGAAACAGCTACTAGATTATCTGCATCAACAATCTCTTCATATACATTAGTAAAACTATCATTAGTAGTCACAATAGAGACCTTACTAATATCAATTGCACCAGTTGATCCAAGAAATAAATGCAGTTGTTGTGGAGAAACTTTTCCTTTGACTGGAATCCTAATAGATTTGCTAGGCATTGAGACAGAAACTATATCGTCTGGATCAATTAAGTTTTGTTTTACTAATTCTGAATATCCCTCCTGCACTCTCTCATTGTCTACAGGGACTTGTAGTAATTTTTTTCTTGCTTCATTTTTTTCTTGAATTGTGAATGCTTTTCTTTCGTTTTCTTCTAGCTCTTGTAAAAGTCGTTCATTATTGTAGTTTAGAGCTTCTTCTCTGCTTATAAAATATATTTTGGTATTGCTGGCAGCTTTCAAACCTGAATATGAATCAGGGTCGGATAATGAAAAGGCTACTCTAGATCTAATTAATCCACCGGAAGTCATCGACTCGTAAACTGCATAAAATGGATAAATATCACTTGAAAAACTAAGATTTTCTAAGAATTTTTCAAGACTTTCATTTGTTGCATTATAAAAACCTGAAGTTACGACACTTCCTGATACAAATACATCTTTAGAGTTTATTGTTACAAAGTTTCCAGCATATAAAGCTTCTATATCTGCGGTATCTATTAAATCATTCTTCTGAACGATTTTAGTTATTCTTTTGCCTTCATCAACAATGGTTGCTGTCATATTATTTACATCGCCATTTCTGTCTAAACCTAATGCAAATGATAGTAAATCTGAATATTTATCATTTTGTGTATATTCATAAATTTTTGGTCTAATTACTGAGCCTGAAATTTCAACAAAATTATTAGTTGAATTAATTAGAATAGTATCTCCCTGCTCAATGTTTATATCGCTATTTCTATTTCCAAAAATCAGAAAATCATACAAATCAAAATTTATTTCTTCTCCTTTTCTTAAAACTGTTATATTTCTTAATGATGCATAATTTTCAAAACCCCCAGAATATGCAAGTGCTGCAGTTATGGTGGCAAAGGGGCTCACAATATAAGCTCCAGGATTTTTGACTGCGCCAATTATATTTATTTTTTTCGCTGATAAAGAATCTATGCTGACTGAAACATCTGTGCCAACATATGATAATTCAACTAATTGAGTAATTTTTTTTCTTACATCTTTGATTGATTCACCAAAAACATTTATTGAGCCAATGCTTGGCAAAAGAATACTTCCGTCCATTCCAACCTTTAGATCAAATATATCTTTTACTCCCCCGGTTAAAATCACTTTTAATGTATCCCCTAAGGAAATAATGTAATCATTGGGAACTGGAAGATCAGATGTTGTTGAAATAGATTTTGGGATGGAATTAATATAATCAAAGCCAAATATGTCGGATTCTAAATATAATTCTTCTTCATTTTCATCATTATCAATTGATTTATCAGAACCTCTGATTGTATTTTCATTATTTGCATCATTCTCGCTAAATGATTCCAATAGTTCTGGATTATCTCTAATAATTTTTTCTAACTCAGCTTGAGTCTCTTGTGCATGTAGGGTAGAGACGAAAAGTATTAAAATAAAAAAAAGTTTCTTAGTCATTAACTTCTAAATTATAGCAGCTTGTGCCATAACTTCCTTAATTGCATCGCAAGTATGGTCAATATCAGTTTTCCTTAGTGTGGGGTGAATTAAAAACATTAAAGATGTTTCGCCTAATTCTTTAGCATTTGTTAAACGTTTTTTTGGCCTGAAATTAGTATTATCAAAAGCTTTCTCTAAATAAACTTCAGAGCATGAGCCTGAAAAGCAAGGTACTCCTAAAGCAGAAAGCTCAGAGATTATTTTGTCTCTATTCCAGTTAACTTTAAGTCTTTTTTGATCAACAAAAATATAGCATTTATATGCGGCATGAACAGAACCTGAATTACAATTGAAATCTGGAACTCTGAGACCTTTCAAATTTTTGGCAACGCTCCAAATTTTATTTTGATATTTATTTCGAATTTTTGTCCATTTATCAATTTTTTTTAATTGAATTCTTCCAACAGCAGCTTGAATCTCTGTCATACGCCAATTTGTACCAAATGTTTCATGAAGCCATCTAAAGCCTGGGGGATGTTTTTTACTAAAAACAGTGTTATAAGATTTCCCATGATCTTTCTGTGCCCACATTCTTTTCCAAAGGCTTTTATTACTTGTTGTAACCATGCCGCCTTCACCTACAGTAGTCATTATCTTATCTTGACAAAAACTCCAACAACCAATGTCTCCAATACACCCAACAGACTTGCCTTTATACTTTGCGCCATGTGCTTGCGCGCAATCTTCAATAACAAACAATTTATTTTTTTTTGCAATCTTAATAATTGGATGCATTTCACAGGGCCAACCAGCCAAATGTACGCAGATAATAGCTTTTGTTTTTGATGTTATGGCTTTCAAAATATTTTCTGGAGTAATGTTTTGTGAATTTCTAGAAATATCAATAAATACTGGTTTTGCACCAGAATTAACTATGCAGGATACAGATGCTATAAAAGTTCTTGAAGTGACAATTACTTCATCACCCTTGCCTATGTTCAATGCATGCAGAGCTAAATCTATAGCTACAGTCCCATTGCTGACCGCAATGGCATATTGAGAATTTGAAAACCTGGCAAATTCATTTTCAAAATTTTTACATTCATTTCCTGTCCAATAATTTACTTTATTAGATAGAATAATCTGTTGGGCCTTCTTTGCCTCTTCTTTAGAAAATGAAGGCCAAGGTGGAAAATTGGTATTTAGCATAATTACTTAAAAAGTTTAAAAAAATAAGTATTACATTATGTGACATTTAATTATTTTACAAAAGCTAATTTAGAATAATTCTCCCTTTCTGGCTGACAAGTAAAAAACATAAAAAAATTAGTGTAACTACTATAAAATCTGGACTTAAAAAGAAGTTAGAGAAAAAGGCTTGACTTAGATCTTTAAAAAATAAGATTACCCATACATAGTATGCAATGAATAAAGAATTATGCTTAAACAATAAAAATACCTTATCTATTGAAAATAATATGAATCCAATTATAAATGATATGATCACGATGCCCTCAATAGAAAAATTTGCATATGCTTCTACCCAAAAAATAGTAGGCATGGATCCAACTATTCCTAGTTTAGCTTCATTAGGATTGTTCCAAGCCATAATTTCTTGAGTTAAAGTTACAGGCTCAAAATCAAATATTGATAATGGATTAGGAAAAGTTAATCCATACAAAAAATCTCTATAGAATGGGAAATATTCAAGATACACATAAATTGGATGAATAGTTCCAGTAAAAGTTCGACTCAATACTGACGTAAAAGCTACAAAAAGATTTTCGGAGCCCATAAAAGACTGGTAAATTAAAACTAAAAAAAGCACAGCTAAGGGACTAAACAGAATGACACTTGTCATTGAAACCTTTCCACTATAATTTCTAAAGAAATATATAAATAATAGGCCAAAAAATAATTCCATAATTGGTGCCTTTTGAGCAGATATCGTAAGAGAAATTGTAGTGACTATCAGTACTATTAGTTTTAAAAGATTGAATAAAAAACTTTTTGTTTTATTTTTTATACTGAAAAGTATAAAAAGTGTAAAAAGCATAAGCTCTTCAAAAAATAATTCATAGAGAGAATAGTCTCCCGAAAAATTATTTGTCATACTAGATCTCAACATTGTGATAGATTCACTTGAATCTACAAGCCCTAATGCAGCAATCCCAGCAACATTCGTAATTCCAATCTCCCTAACAAACAAAATTAGCATTGAACAACAAATAAAAAATAGAATTATGCACATAAAAATTAATCCTGGGGGGTCCGTGGAATCTGCTTCCAAATAATTAATTTTTTGTAATTTTCCAAAAATCATTCTTGAAGCAAGAGCACCTAATAGAAGTAAAGAAGTAGATAGAATTGTAAATAAAGAAATTTTTAGGATTAAAGCTTCATCGTATACTTCAGATAATCTATATTCATCAAAACCAAAATATAATATTGGAAGGCCAACATATTGAAAAAGTAGAATAAAAAATAATAATGCTGACAATATTGATACTCTTAGAATATTGCCCTGCAAAACCTTAATAATGATAATCCAAATTACTGGGGTAGATAACCACATAAGAACAAATAAAATATCTGGAATCATTTTTAACTACTAAATTTTACAAAAAAGCTGCTATTTTAATGAAAATTATAACTTTTCCATCTGAAAAATTATGACACTTCTTGAATTCTTTTTGTATAGATAATTATTCCAGTTATTCCCATAAAGTACAGAAGACATTGCTTGATAACATATAAAATTAAAAAATCTTTCACATCTAAGGCATATAAGTAGCAAATAATAAATAGTATGAGATTTGTAATAAGCCATAAGCCTTGCCAAACTAAATTTGCATTTTGAATTTTTAGATAATTAAACATATAGGTAATCGGAGCAAAAATAAATGAAAAGCTACCTACTATGATAAAAAAAATAAAATATTGAGTAGTATCACTCCAAGTTTCACCAAATATTGGAACTAATAAATAATATAATCCGAAATATAAAAATAAATGAAGAGCCAAAGATAAAATAATTAATCTTTTCAAGAAACTTATAAGTTCATTGAAACATTTTTTAGGCTCAATTTTTGATATTGATCTATAGAAAACTTGGCCTAAGCTATTTCCAAGCACTGAAGAAGGCAGGCCTATAATTCTCTCCAGAAGATAAAAAATTCCAAGTATGTATGAGCCAAAATAAAATCCTGAGAAGATAAAGAGACTCTGATATGAGCCTACACTCAAAAGTCCAGCAGGTGTGCCAAATTTTAAAAAATCGATGTTCCTCCTAAATGACGCAAGTAAATTTTTAAATTTTATTTTTTGCAAATGAGATGCTATTGAGCCTTTTAAAAAAATAAAACCTGCAACCATAAATATAGTCATGCCGATAAGATTGCCAAAAATAAGAGAGGATGCACTAGGAAATAAATATCCAAGCAATATTGTCACTGTAGCAATTGCCAAGCTTTGAATAATTCTTAAAAACCCCATATGTTTATATTTTTCAATTCTATTAAGCCAAAGATCATTAGTTTGAGTTACTCCTGCTAAGAAAATTGATAAAGGTATAAGAAAAATATAATCAGAAAGAGAATCAAAATTTAGAAAAATAAGAATTTTCTTTCCGAATAAAAATGCTAACACGAAGAACAAAATTGAAACTAATACTGTGATAAAAATACACAAAAAATAAAGTTCTTCAGCTCTTCGTTTAAATTTTGGCAGAACAATTGCAAATTCATACCTGCATGTAGAAAATACACTTAATATGGTTATCAATGATACATATAAAGCAAAAATACCATATTGCTCAGGCAAAAATAGTCTCGTAAGGATAGGAGAAAATAAAATTGTAATTAACTGGGCAATTCCAGCTCCTAGCGCTAGCTTTGAAACATTTTTTAGGAAAATAGAACTAACTACATTACTTTTCATCAACTGTTTTTTGTAACTCATTCAAGTAAGTGCAAGCAAGGTTTTTGTAACTTCTATTTTCTAAAAGCCAATGTTTTCCTCTTAGACCTATTTCGTTCAAACGCAATTTCCCTAATGAAATATATTTTTCAAATATTTCTTTTAGTTTATTTGGATCTTTTGTACTTATAAATTCACCACAATTAGCCTCATTAATCATACTCTGCATTCCAGAATAAGAAGCTATTATAGTTTTACCTGCAAGCATATAATCTACTAACTTATTCATAGACTGACCATAATCCCAAACTTCAGAGTCATGAGTAGATAAGTACAAGATATCGCAGTTATCTAGAAAATGAGGGACTAAATTTGATGGAATTTTTGGTCCAAAAGCAACATTATTCAAATTATTTAGCTTTTCATAATAAGTATTTCTTAAATCTCCAGACCCAACTAAAGCAAACTGCACATTTGGATTATCTTTCATCAAAATTATTGTTTCTATGAAATTATCTAAAGCATTAGTAATCCCCATACTTCCTGCATATCCAATAGTTATTTTTTTATCATCTAGATTTATTATTTGCTGTAAGTCCTGCTTTTTTTGATCAAAAGAACTTTTTTCATAGAATCCCAAAGGGCTACAAAAAAAACGCTTATTTTTGATATTTAATTTTTCTAAATGTTTATCTAATCCAGGCATCGTTCCAATAATAAGATCTGAATACTTATATCCAATTTTTTCAATGAAAGACATAAGCATTATTAAAGGATTTTTATTTTTGTATCCTCCTTCTGCAGTGAGAGTAAGTGGCCAAATATCACGAATCTCAAAAACTAATGGAACTTTAAAAAAAAATTTGAATAGCAATCCATTTAAAATAGTAAAAAAGGAGAGAGATGATACCACTAGTATATCTGGCAGATATGCTCTTTTTAAAAAAAGTAAATAAAATACTTTCATTTCAAAATCTATCCAACTAAGTATCCTTTTTAAAGAAGTAGTTCGTTTATATTTTATTGTCCTAATTATATTTACTTTATATTTTTCAGAACTTAATTCGTTATATATTTTTTTGTATTTTGGAAACTTACCAAAGTGATTTGCATCACTTGTTAAAATTGAAACATCTGAACCTAGAGAATTCATTTCTTCTGATAAATGAAAAATTCGTGATGCTGTTCCATAATTTGGAGGTGTGGCATACTTAGATATGAATAGTATTTTCAAGTAACTTTTGATTTGATAGTTGGAATATTGTTAATTTTTTTAATTACTCGCTCAAAATCTAGCCCAACAGAATCTAAGTACCACTGTAAATTAGCATATCTAGGCCTATTTTCATCTTTAACAAGTTCTAGTGCTTCATCTCTAGTAATATCACCTTCCCTTATTTGATTACTTCTAAAAGTATCATGCTCAGTAAAGCCTGCTACACAGTAATAGATATAATTATAAAAAGCTGCAGTACCATCACCAATTCGCCAGGTTGTATTAGTATCTGGTGCTTTTTCCCAATCATATTCTCCTAATAATACATCATCTATTAAGCCTTCCTCCCATCTCCAATAATCAAAAACATGGAAATAATCTATTTTTTTATGGTAGCTTCTCCAATATTCTCCAGATAAAGTATCCCAAAGAGAAGAATTAAAATATCCTGGACTCTTTAACATTGCATTGAGTCTTAAGTACTGATATCTCAGTTGCTTCATGCTATTGCTTGTATAAACTTTTTCTTCTTCAAAATCTGGTGGTATGCCAAGGAATCCTGCTTTAAAGTGAGTGACTTCAAGAGGGTTTACTCCCCAAAGATTCAAAGAAATTCCGGTCTGTTTCTTTACAGTCTCAACATGACGAAAAAAATGTTTATCGCCAGCAGTAAAGATGCTTACCATACCGAGATTTGGAGATTTAAGCCAAGCTTCTATATTCATTGCTATATTCTTTCTTTTTAAGGTTATATCATCAGCTACGATAATATTTTCGACACCTAGTTTTGAACACATTCTACTTATATTCCTTCTTCCTAAATCGGTAACCATGCCCCAATCATACGTATAGGCGATAGGCTTTAGTTTTAATTCTTTGACTATGAGGTGTAGGCTATAACAACTATCTCTTCCACCAGAAAAAGGCACAATACAATCATTTCCTTTAGATCTTCTATATTTTTCAACAAGATCAAAAAGAATTTCTTTTTTCTTGGGGACATTTCTTAATTGATAGTTATTACAGTAATTGCAAACGCCCTTATCATCAAAACTTATGTATGGCATTGTTTCTGGCAAGATGCATTTTGTACAACGTTTTAAATTATGATGCTCGTATTTCAATAATTTTTCTTTTTGACTTGACAAGACTAAATCTGGGACAAGATTCAATCTTTGATTCTTAAATTCAACAACATCGTTTATAGTCTCAGATTTATCAATATCAATAATTTTTGAGTCATTAACTAATTGATGGATAGATTTTAGGCCTAATACTTTTAAAGGATACTCTTCCGAAGAAAAATAGAAGTTTTCGTTATGTTCAGCATAAAAAAGGCTTCCATTATTTGAGAATATTATAAGCTTCCCTAAATTTAATAAGACGATTGCACATGCAACAACTCCATTACATTTACTTAAGATATATTCACTTAAGCCATCTAAATCATTTTTTTTCAGGTAATTCTCTGCTAATCCAGCAATAATCTCTGTATCAATATTCAGTTTTCTTTTTTCAGGTATCTCTTCCCATAGTTCTTCAAAATTTGTAATTATTCCATTATGTAGGACCATAATTTTATCCCTAATCACTGGTTGATTATCAGCATGGCCATTAGTGATTAATCTACTATGTCCTAAAAGTAAATTTGCGTCACTTGAATCTACCTTAGTAATTAAATTCATTATTGAATTATCAGCTTTATAAGGTACATATTTTGATTTCTTACCAACAATTAGTCCGCTGGAATCTCTTCCTCTTTGCTGTGCAAGACTCGCTAACTTTTTAAGTTCAGATAAATTAACTGTTTTTTTTGAAGTGATACCGAATATACCGCACATATAATAGCCTTTTACAAGAAATCATTATACACATCATAAAGATTTTTTTCTTGGCGCTCCCAAGAGCATTCAGCAATTATTTTAGAGAATTTTTTTTCATCACTATCAATAATTTCTTGCATATTTTCAATAGCGCAAACTATAGATTCCTCTGAATCCTCGCAGCAAATTCCACAGTTATATTTTTCAATGAAATTCCTTATAGATGGAAAACTAGAAGAAATAATATGTAAATTAGCGAATGAATATTCAAATAACTTGTTAGGCAAGCAAAGATAATCTGAAAGAGATACATTCTCCAACATGCATAAACCTATATCAGCAGATGATGCAATTGGAACAACTTGTTCATGTTTAACAGATTCATGAAGATGAATATTTGAATTATTATTTTGTTTAAGCTTTATATGGTCAGAAAGATGCCCATGGCCTAAAAAGACTATATGATGTTTTGTGTTTTTTAGCTTTTCGAAAACGGCTAGCAGATTCTTAATTCCCCTCCCCTCAGTAAGCATTCCTATATAAATATAGATTATCGATTCATCTGGAATATTAAAGATTTTCTTTAAGTAGTCTTTTTGAATATTTTTTGAAAGATGGTCTTCTTGAATAAGTGGACTATTTAATATGACTTTACCCGGTTTTTCTGAGAATTCTTCATAATACCAGTTCATTATTTCTGGACTTACTGTTATGAATCCATCTATCCACTTCCAAGCTATTTTTTCAACTAATAATACTGCTTTTCCCATTATTTTTCCCAGTCCGGCACGGTCAGATTCAAGCTCATGAGCATCATATATAATTTTTGAGCCAAAGAATAATTTCATAATCAAACAAATAGGGATTGGTATGACGTCATGAGAATGAACAATATTAGGAGACTTTAGTCTTCTTTTATCGAACATGACTCTAATAAAAAATTCAATAAGTGTAAAAAAATGTCTTAATGATTTTGGAATTAAAGTAAGTTTTTTTGAGTGTAAAGATAAAGACAATATCTCTAAAGAATTTGTTGTATCTGATTTTTTTAGTTTTTCATTCTCATCAAGCTTAATACCTATACCTTGAACTTCAGAATCAGGAAATATCTTTTGTAGAGAAATCATCTCCTTGATTATTCGTGAGTCAAAATTTATATCAGTATGACTTAAATGAAGTATTTTATTTTTCACTTAGAAAGAATTAATTTTTTCAACAATAAAATTTTGCTGATCAGATGTTAAATAAGGGCTCATTGGTAGACTAAATACTTCCTTGCAAAACTTTTGTGTATTTGAAAGTCCAGATGAAACAACATTGCATTTTTTATAAGCTATTTGTTCATTTAATGGAATTGGATAATAAATTGCCGTTGGAATCCCTTCAGTTTTTAGTTTTGCAATTAATGAATCTCTTTTTGAGCATCGTAAAGTATATTGTGCCCATGCAAAACTTTTATTTGATGAAATTTCAGGCAAAACTAAATTATTTTTAATGCAATTTATATTTTTATTATAGTATTCGGCTATTTCATTTCTTTTAATTATCTCTTCCTCCAGTAATTTTAGTTTCTCAATTAAAATTGCTGCTTGAACTGAATCCAGTCTAGAGTTCATCCCTATATTGACATGCTCATATTTATGCTCGCCCATTCCATGGTTCTTAATAGATCTTATAAGGTTTGCCAACTTATCATTATTTGTGAAAATTGCTCCACCATCGCCATAACATCCTAATGGCTTTGCTGGAAAAAAACTTGTTGTTGTAATATCGCCATAATTACCAATCTTTTTTCCATTATGTGATGCGCCAAAACTTTGAGCAGAATCATAGATAACTTTTAAATTATTTTTTTTAATTAATAAATCTAATTCTTTACAGATTGAAGGCTTCCCAAAAAGATCGACAGGTATGACAATTTTTGGGTTATGTTTATTTGACTTTGCATCGTTTATTGCTATTTCAAGACTAGTAGGACAAATATTATAATCAATTCCAACATCTACAAAATAGGGTGTAGCCCCAATTAATGCTATTGCCTCGGCACTTGCTATATATGTAAATGATGGGACAAATACTGCATCATGCGGTTTAGCATCTAGAGCTAAAAGAGCAATAGTCAGGGCATCAGTTCCATTAGCACAGGTTATTGAATGTTTAACGCCAATATAGTCTGAAAGATTATTTTCAAGCTCTTCAACTTCTGGACCATTGATGTATTTTCCATGCTCCAAAACATTTTCAATAGATTTTTTTAATTTTTTTTCTATTAATAAAAATTGTGATCTGAGATCAATAAATGGAATTTGCATTACTCGATCTCTTTTAATTCATTATCATTTACAATTTCATATTTTGAACCATCAGATGGACATATAAGACTTTCGTCTAATTTTTCTCCTTTTTTACTCATCCAGCCTATTCTTCTTGCAGGACAACCCACCATCAAAGCAAAGTCTGGGACATCTTTTGTTATAACTGAACCTGCGGCTATAAAACAGTATCTTCCTAAATTATTACCACATATTATTGTAGAATTTGCGCCTATAGAAGCTCCTTTTCTTACAATTGTCTTTTTAAATTCTTCCTTCCTATTTACATTTGACCTTGGATTAATAACATTTGTAAAAACTGCAGAAGGTCCACAAAAAACATTATCTTCTAAAGTAACGCCATCATAAACACTTACATTATTTTGAATTTTTACACTATCACCCACTTGAACATTAGGACCTACCATTACATTCTGTCCTAAGGAACAATCTTTTCCAATCTTGGAATTCTGTAATATATGACAAAAATGCCAAATTTTTGTTCCTTTGCCAATTTCAACATTTTGATCTATGAAAGAACTTTCATGAATAAAATACTTTTTTTCTTCTTGATTCATATTTAATATTACTTGTCAGCTGATATTAACCAGCTATTTTAATAATACAAGTTTTTTAAATTCTTTTAAGCTGTAAGTTGACATAGGACAGTGACAACTTGAACACCTTCATCAGCGCCAGTCCTGCTATCCTTTTTTCCATTTAATAGATCAATGAAATACTTGCACTCTTGCCTAAGAGGTTCTTTTTTTTCAATTTTAATATATTCATGATCTCCTTTTATGAGCTCATTTTCTTTATGCAATGAATATTTTTGATAAAAAACCTTCTCTTCCCATTCTTTGGTATCATCGAAAACAATCATTCCATCTTCTCCAATAACTGTAAGGCAATGTCTTTTTACAGGATGAACCCAGGATACATCGATCTGAGCTGCTATATCATTAAACGATAAATTTATGCTAGCTGAATCAAAAAGATTATTTGATATTATCTGTTGGCCATCACAACTCACTTTTGTTGGAAGTTCTTTTGTGATTGCTAAGACCATAGAGATATCATGAGGTGCAAAACTCCAAATGACATCTTCGTGTTTTCGTACTTTACCAAAACTCATTCTTTCTGAGAAAATCTTCTTAACATTACCTATAAATCCTAGTTCAATCATATTTAAAACTTTTTCAAATGCAGGATGATACTGAAGTAAATGCCCAACCATCAATTTTTTATTCATATCATTAGATATTTTTTTTAATTTCTTTGAATCTTGTATATTCAAAGCTAAAGGTTTTTCAACAAAGACATGTTTGCCTTTTTTCATAGCCTCTAAAGCTAGACTTACATGGGTTTCTGCAGGAGTGCATATTGCAACCGCATCAATCTCATCATTGCCAAGCGCTTCTTTAATTGTAAAATCCTTTACTTTGTACAACTCAGAGAAGCTATTTGAAACTGATCGATCAATATCCGCAACTCCGTAAAGGTGACCAAGTTCAGAAAAATTTCTAATAATGTTTTTGCCCCAATAACCACAACCTAGGACTACTATATTTTTATCGCTCATAGTCTAAAAACTTTAAATCCATTTTGAATAAGAATATCTTTATCAAAAATTGATTTAATATCTGCTATTTTAAAGATGTCTGTATCATTTTTATACAAATCTTTTAACTTCTCTGGAGCTAAAGATGTATATTCTGAATGACCTACTGCAACTATTAAATAATCGACTTTTAAACTTAAAAGATCTACAAGTTCTATTCCATATTCTTTTTTTACAAGTTCTTTATCTGCCCAGCTATCTGCAATTTTTACTGAATTAACTTTATTTTTTAGTAATTTATATATATCTGCAACTTTTGTATTCCTAAAATCTGGACAGTTATCTTTAAATGTAAAGCCTAAAATACCAATATCAGAATCTGCAATGTCTTTGAATTCTGATAGCTCTTTCAGGACAGTATCTACAATAAATGAAGACATACTGTCATTTATTTCTCTACTCGAAATAATTAATTTCGGGTCAACTCCAGAGGACTTTGCTTTATACGCTAAATAAAATGGGTCAACGCTAATGCAATGACCGCCGACAAGTCCAGGCCTAAACGGTAAAAAATTCCATTTTGAGCCAGCAGCTTCAAGAACATCTAAAGTATCAATATCCAATGAATTACATATCTTTGAAAGTTCGTTAGTAAAAGCAATATTTATGTCTCTTTGAGTGTTTTCTGCCACCTTTGCTGCCTCAGCAACTTTGATGCTTTCTGCTTTATATGTGCCTGCATCAATGATAGATCTATATAATTTATCGACTATATCAGCAACTTCTGGTGTGGAACCACTAGTTATCTTACATATCTTTGTAAGAGTATTTATTTTATCTCCTGGTACAATTCTTTCTGGACTATATCCACAAAAGAAATCTTCGTTAAATTTAAGATTAGAGCTTTCTTCTAAAATGGGTACACATACCTCTTCTACACAGCCAGGAAATACAGTTGATTCATAAATAACTAAATTATCCTTAGAGAGATTTCTGCCAACTAGCTTAGATGCATTAATTGTAATCGCAAGATCTGGTTTATTCGATAAGTCTATTGGAGTTGGAACTGCAATTAAAAAAATATCTGAATTGACTATATCATTTTCATCAGAAGTAAATACAAGATTTTCTGCATCTTTAATTTCAGCTTTAGTTAATTCATTAGTTTTATCTTCCAATTTTTGTAATTCAGAAATTCTTTTTTCGTTTACATCATAAGCAATTACATTATATTTTTTTGCAAATTCAATAGCTAAAGGAAGGCCTACATAACCTAAGCCTATGACTGCGATTTTTTTATCTCTAAGATTCATATTGAGAGTAATTTTATTTTCTGTGATTATAAATAAAATTAATTGTCATAAAAATGATGTAAATAAAAGTAATCAAAAACGTTCCGACAATTAAAATTAATGCTCTAGATGGATATGTCTTCGATTCAGGTATATAAATTTCATCAATAACTTTAAATGAATAGTTTTGATTTATTTCTGCCAGCATTTTCTGTTCGATTTCAGACTGTATTAGCAAGCTAATTGCTTCTTTCGTTTCAATATTTTCATACAAATTAAGCTGTTGATTAAGAAATTTAATATTACTTTCAGTTGTTATTAATTTGTCAGCTCTCAACTTACCATCTGCTTCACTAATTGCATGTTGTAAAAATTCTGCAGCAAAGTATGGAGATATATGATCAAAAGATATGGTTATTATGCCGGTTCTGAGATTATGATTATAAATTAGATCATCTAAAAAATGCTGATGATAAATTTGTATTTTAGGTTCTTCTACCCATTTAGCTGATTCAGCATTATATATTGAAGTATCTATTATAAGTTCTTTTGATTCTGGGTTATAAGACTTATATGCAAATAGTCCGGGAGAATAATATGTATTTTCAAAAATATCTTCAAAAAAAGATCTTGATCTTAAAGTTGCCTCTAGCATTATTGATTTACTGACTTCAGATTCACTAGAATTGATTCCAGCAAATGAAGCAAAACCACTTAAATTTCCAGGCATAAATCTTGAAACATTGTTTTGACTTTCTATGGGAGCTACAACAATTGAAGCTCTGTAAATATTTGGTTGAAAAAACCCATAGCTGAGCGAAATTACCATTGCAATGATTATCACGACAGACAATGACTTCCATTTAGAAAGTAGAAAGTTTGAAATTTCAAAAATATTTATATTTCTATCCATAGCTCTATTGGTGCCCAGGGCCGGACTTGAACCGGCACGAAGTCACCTTCGAGGGATTTTAAGTCCCTTGTGTCTACCAATT
>MDSY01079497.1_pt1 | contig 17834 bp, 12 predicted proteins | sample 811131 | NCBI WGS metagenome assembly MDSY01 (sample SAMN05326643, study PRJNA326480) | marine metagenome | isolation source: seawater | place: Atlantic Ocean: South West | collected 2010
AGCTCAGCGTCTATTCTGTCTGTCTTGCGCTCCCTGATGCGCTTGTCGGCGTCCTGAGCCATCTGTTCGGTCCAGTAGGCCACGGCCATGCTCAGGGCATCTAGGCGGTCATCGTGGGTTATTGCCCCTCGTTGGCTTGTTAGCCGGGACATCTGGTAGACCAACTGGTATTTAAGCTGGGACTCTAGCGGGTATTTCTGTGCGCTTTCATAGTCATGTTGTATGACTTTCGGGTCAACTACCAGCCGGTGTTGGTTCATCACAGGCTCTAGGGTGTCGATTATTCGTCTTTCTTTTTGGGTGTTGTGCCTGACTTCCTCGATGGTGCACGGGTGAATCTTGGTGAGCACTGGCTTAAACAACTCGACAAACATACCATCTCCGAAGTTACTCTCGACCACTATGGCATTCACCTTGTTCTTTTTGGCCTTCATGGTGAGCGCCTTGAGGACCTCATCGCTGTATCCCCCTTGGATTCCTCCGGCATCAACAACATACAGATAACCATTCAGCATCTTAATGATGGCGTATCCGGTCTCGTCCTTACCGCGCCCAGAGGGGTCAATGGACATCACACAGCCGGTATACGGGATATATTCCCCTATGGTTTCCATGGGGCGATAGAAACGGTCCCCAGATAGCCCCACATTGGGCACAGACGAGTCCCACTCCAGTTTAGGGTCCCGAGCCCACACAAGCTTCTCTGGGGCTACCTCGGGGTCCACAGACATCACTATGAGGTCGCTGGTCTTCAGAGGGAACCTGTCAATGTCACTTAGGCGGGTATCCAGCATGAACTGCATAGAGAACCCGGTGCGTCCGTAGGAGGCCTCTCGTTCCGCTAGGTCGATGTCAGAGAACCTCAAAGGCTCTGTAGATGCCCCCTCGGCCTCGTCATCGACGCATATGTGGCTCACAGCCCCGTCGTAGTTAGCGTCATTGGTCTTCTGGGTAATGTATTTAGCTGGCCAGATGCGCTTCCGGTATCCCCTTTCGGTGAGCTTATTGTAGATGGTGTCCTCGCACTGTGGTGTTCCAAGGAACAATATCTTGGACGTAGCGTCTGGCTTAATGATGGCGTCGAACTCCTTGACCTGCTCGCCAAGCTTATCGCGCATCCCTTGGGTGGCGCTATTGCCCACCACCTCGATGTCATCAGCAACGATGATGTCTGCCCGGGAGCCCGTCAGTTGCGATGTGACCCCCAAGGATTTGACGGAGGGGGCATGGGAGGCTGGCGCGGGTCCGACATCAAAGCTGATTTTAGAGAATCGTTGCTTATCAGATGGTCGCAGATGAGCGAGAAGAGGTAACTCATGGATGAGTCTAAGTGTAAAAGTGCTGAAATCGTCTGCTCTTGTTTTTGACGCAGAGACGACAAGGATATTTCGTCGTGGGTCGAGGAGGAGCTGGTGGACAACGAATGCAGAGCAAATCCAACTTTTACCGACTCCCCTAAAGCCTTCGATAATAGCTCGTCTATCTCCTCTTTGCATATAATCAGCGATTTCATATTGAATAGGGGTGGGGTCAGGGAGGTTCAGCTCCTTCCATACAATGTATAGAAAGTTACGGAAGTCTTTAAGCTTTTCAGGCACCTCCATGAGATTACTTGTTGTTCGACCTGTTTGTCTTCTTGCTCTGGATTCTTAGGTTAGAGCGAGAGTTGTTCTTTGGGTTTCGGTCAGCATGGTGCACATCTTTGCCGTCACCCTTCTTCGCCCTTCCAGCCTTAATCATCATCGCCCGGGCCTTGTTGCGCCCCGCTCGGCGTTTCTTCTGCTTAGACTTTTTGTGATATGAGTCGTATTCGTTTCTGTAGTTCCTAGCCATGAGCTGCTTCGTCAAACGGTAAGATTTTAACAAGGTTGTCCATAGGGTTATCCTTGGACAGACCTGCGTGGATGCCATTGTCCTTCAAGAGCTGCCTAGCGGCATTTAAGTCGCTTGGTGCAGCTTCTCCTGACTCAATACGAGTAATGAACTCGTTAATGAGGAGGGCCTGAAGGCTTTTGAGTTGTTCTTCTTGGTTGTCTACTTGTCCTTCCATTCCTTGATTGTCTTTAATATTAAGTAGCACAGCGTGGTCAACCCCACCGCGATGCCTACCATCGAGTTAATCTCCGAAAGCGTAAAGGTGCCTAGCATACCTATTACGCCAACCGCGGCAGGAACATGTGTAGAGTCCATTATTTCGTAGCGATAATAGTTAAGGTTGGATAACAAATGTCCGTGGCTGGAGAGTTGTAAGCATTGTCATCAAACCAGAAGTTTTTATGGAGCTGTGCCGGTCTTTTATCTGAGTTACCTTCGTTGGTTGTTTCGTAGCGTTTAAATTGAAGCTTAATCGTTTTTGATGAGTTCCATTCAGAAGGGTTCTGAAAATAACCAATTGATGAATCCGTAGAAGGTGTACCTGATATGTTAAACACCCACTTAAAGGTCACCCTGTCTCCATAGAAATGAGATGTTCCTGCGCTAAACCTAGCCTTAGTGACTTCTGTAGAATCCAAGAAAAGCTTAAAGTGCGCTAGAACGGGGTGTGAATAGCGTTGAAACCCTCCGTCCCAGACACCTACATTGTTAGGAGCTAACAAGAACGAGAACTCATAAGAAACGCGTGAGGCATCAGTAGGAGGTGTATAAGCAAACACTGAGCCTGTTACGTCTGCAAAACTGTTTGTTGCTACTTGGGCTACGGGAGTTCCTCCACCATCTTTAATAGTGGGGAGCGTATAGGTTCCTCCAGAAGCTTTGTTTACCGTGCTGCCGTCACAGATGCCCTGAATACACTCGAGAACTTCGCCTCCCTTTGTTGGCAGAGTTAAGGTCTTACCGCTTAAATCAAGAGTAGACGCCAACTCCGCTGCGCTAATCTCTCCATTCTGCAAAGTGACACTCTTACCGCTTAGGTCTAACGTGCTCGCTAAAGCTGCTGCTCCCACGGCCCCATCATCAATTTTATCTGCTGTAACAGAATCGTTTACTAACTCAGGCGTGTCTACAGAGTTGTCTGTCATGTGGACAAGCTGAACAGAGTTTGTAGTCAGTGTAGTAGTCCCTGAGCCTCCTGTAGTATTAGCGTCTTCAGATACTTCTTGTGCCGCAAATAGGCCCTGCCTGTAAGCGTTGTCTAGGTCTGCTTCAGAGATGCGAGAGCCTCCTTGGAAGTCCACTAGAGGTTCCATGGTGGTCGCTCTGTAGATTCTAAAGGTGTCAGACGCGCTTGCGCTAGTAGGACTTGCACTAGGAGCCGCCGACAAAGTAATTATCTTCGTTGTCGTATTAACAGAAGCAACATCAACAAACTTCCAAGTTCCGCTCACTTTAACAGCAAACTTGATGTCTCCTGTGTTTATGTAGTCGAAAGTAAAAGGACCAAAGTTAGTCTGCCCCACTGCGTTTGTGCCTGAGCTTCCCGCTCCGCAGGTGCCCTCTGTATATGATTTATTAGCCATCTGTGATTATTGGTTTAAGAGTTGTCTGTATTTTTTTCTTACTGAAGCATACTCCTTAAACATTTGGTCTTTTGCTATAGCGCGGTAACGCCCTACAATTTTGTTAAGGTATGCTGTTCTAGGGTGATTCATCCCTTTGTTCATGTCGGTTACTTCAGGAAGTCCTTGGTAATACGCAGTTTCTATAGTCGATTTAAGAGCTTGTCTTAAAGTGCGGCCTCCAATTTTTACCTCAGAGGTTAGTTGCTGCATCCTGTCGTAAGCGTCTTGACCTTTGTCGTTATAAAACTTCCTCAAGTCCAGTTGGTCTCTTCCCGCTCTAATAAACGAAGACATATTACCTTTACCAACCCCGTGACTAGCAATCTCCATATCAACTATGTTTGAAGCAACGTCAGACTGAAAAATAGGATTAAGGCCCTTTAGTAGTCCTCCTACATTCTGCTTAACTCTAGGCTCTCCGAGCATATTCCTTTTAGGAGGCAGAGAAGGAGAAACCAGATTAGGAACTGCTTTGTGAAGGAAATCGTTTGGCCTAATTTTCTCAGGAAGCTTCTTCATCATTTTGTCTAGTATTTTTCTAGACTCTAAGATTTCAGGCTCCTCTTGGAATACGTTCTGAGAGACGTTAAGAGCGTTTGGAACAAACCCTGATATAATCTGCCCAGTCATGTTTGTCAGCCGAGTTTGGTTTGGCTTCATAAGCAGCTGGAACAAAGAATGCAGATTTTCAACATAGCTTTTCTGAGAAGTGTTTTTAGCTATAGAAACCATGGTAACCGCCGCAATCTGCATAAGACCTCTGCGCTTTTCTTCCAGCTCCTCTTCGTTTCCTAAGTTTCCTCCCCCGTCTTCTTTAGCGTCAGCGTGGCCGTGAACATAGTCCGCAGCGATTCCAAGAATAGTCGAAAACGGGTCTAGCCTTTGGTAGCTGTGGTATTTGTCTCCTATTTTAATAGCATAAGCCTGTTTACCAGCCATATCCCAAGCGGCTCGTTTAGCGGGGTTTGTGGGGGCTGCTCCTGTTATTTTATCTCTAATCGTGTCTACTAAATAAAGAATACTACCCCAAGTAAGAGTAGCAGCAGAAATGCGCCCCATAAACTCAGCCGCTTCCATAGAGTTGGCTCTAGCAAGAAGCTTAGCTTTGTCTTCCAGCATTTGTTTCGTAGCTTCACTGTAAGAAGCGTCTCCGGGCTTTCCTAACTTAGCAGCCGAAGGTGTATTAAGTTCAATTTCTATGTCTCTAGCGGCGGCTTGCCTTTCACCGACTCCCATAAAATCGTCAGGATTTCTCCTTACGGTTGCGACTTTTTTAGCGCCTTTTACCGCGCTAATAGGAGATGGCATAACACGACCTAGAGCAAAAGAAATAAGGTTTGTAGGAGTGCGAACAAAAGGAACAATGTAAGTAAGCCAAGGAGAGAAGTTTGCCAATTTCATCAAAGCTTTTGGAACCGCTCCGGTGACTTCGTTTGTAAACGTGTTTATCAAGGCAAAGTCCGTTGCGTCTTCCACTAGTTTTTTACGCTCTCCAAAGCTCTTTTGATAAATAAACCCTTCTTGCCCTTCTAATCGGTGTGCTCTGTAGTGCTCGTCTAGGTATTTAGACTTTTCAAATGATTCGTCTTCAATGACTTCTCCTCCCGCTTTCCGCTTAGCGATAGAATCGTCGGCTTCTCTAAGAATGTTAGACTCGTTTCTAAACCTACCTTGATTTGTAATTAAGCCCTCAAAGTTTTCTTGGATAAACCGCGCCATTTCTTGAGGTTTGTGGTGCAGCCCTCTTTCGTAGGCTTCAACTCCAAGCTGAGTCCTAGCGTGAACCCTAAAGCTCATTTGTTTAAAGAACTCATCTCCCGCCATAAGGACTCTTGTAGGGTGCCTCACAGCTTTTCCTAACCAGTTTATGGCTTTATATCCTGCGTGTCCGTCTAAACCTTTTTCACTATAAATCTCGCCCTTAGAACTGTGAAGTCTGTCGTTTTTGAATTGAGTGTATCCCTGCAAGGATTTTGCCTCATCATCAAACAATGACTTTTTAGCGTATTTTATAGAGTCTATCCAAGTTTGCAGATGAAACATGGTCTTTAGGTTAGCCTTTAGCAGCTTCATGTTTCCGGTTAACCCAGCTCCAGCCATGATTTCAAAGTTCCTTAACGCTAAAGTTATCCCGTTTCCGATTAGGTTTACAGCCCATGTTGTAGGAGAGCCTACCAAAGAGTTAATGTAAACTTCTTGGCTAACTGCCAGCCCTCTTCTGACCAAATGACCCATCTTGCTAAGCCCCCAAGTTTCCTCAAGTTGATTAGCTACGTTGCCCATATCGTCTATGGATTTTCCCCCAGTTATAGGGTTAGCCGTTTTTCTAGTAATTTTTTCTAGAGCTTTTAGGACCTGCTTGTCGGTCATGCTCCCTCTTACGCTGGTTCTGTAAACTTGCTGAGCTAACGTAGACTGGTTGCTTGCGTCTAAAGAGCCAATAAACCCTAGTGCCTTATTGTCTCCAGCCATGCTTCTTCCAATAGAAGTAGTCTTGGTGGGGTAAACAGACTTTCTTGCGTTTAGACCCAAGGAGAAACTTGAACCGTAAAAGTTAAACTCTTCTCGGATTGCAAGAAACCTGTCAATCATTGAGTGCACTTCGGTCATTGCCGCGCTTTGACCTAAAGACACTTCTTTTCCGTCTTTAGTTGTAACAACAACTCCGTTATCCGTAGCTTCTCTTGCATTAGCAACCGCTTTACCAACATTGTCCCAAGCGCTAACTAAGCTCTTAGCTAAAACCTGTTGTTCTACCTGAAGTCTGATTAAATCATCTTTGCTATTCTTAGCTGCTTCTAAGACAGAATCTACATCATACCCGCGAACTCCGGCAGCGTCTAACGAGTGTTGAATTTGCCCTTTGATTTGCTCTAAACCAACAAAACCTTCTTTCGTTACTTTCTTAAGTTCTTCTTCAGCTAGAACATCCAGTATAGCCCTCATTTCTGGGCGACTTGTAGCAAGTTTTGTGGCGGCGTAGATAGATTGCGTGCCTCCAACAAACATATCGTTGTCTTTAAGCTTAGCACGGACCCTATCCCGTATACGGTTAAGGATGCCTTCCGCTTTTTGCCCTGCTTTACTTAGAGTGTCTTTTAAGGCTGCTCTCTTGCTATCTTCTGACAGGCTCTTTGTGGTTGTATTGCGATTTTTAAGAAACCAAGCGTCAATTTGCTCTGGTGTAGCTTTTTCTGGGTCTATTTTGGTGTCTTTTTTAACAGGAGTGCTAGGTGCTTCTTTAAAGTCTCCGGTTAGCTGGAACTGCATTTCTTCCTCTTGCTTATAGATAGGCGTTTCTTCTTCTATCTTTAAGCCGGTTGCGTCTTCATACTTCTTAGCCACAGAAACTTCTCGGTGAGCTTCTGTAAGCTCTCGCATGGCGAGCCTTTCGTCTAAGGTAATCGGGTTTTTTCTGCGAGCCTCTATAAACGCCAATACCTCATCAGCCCTCTCAACAAAATCTTCTGTAGCTTGTTCGTCAGGAGTGAGCTTTGAAGCGGGCCTAGGTTCAAGCTGCTGCTTAGCAACAATCTCCCCTTGGTCTTTCATAATCTTAAGGGTTTTGGTGATACCGCTCACTGCTGCCTTACCGGCTACAAATGTTCCACCTAACGCCCCTCCAAGAACCAAACCCTCAACAACATTTTTTACTCTTTCTTCGGCTTCTTTTAAGAACTCGGGGAGAATGTTGTTATCTCCTGCGGGATTGTAAGAAAGGTAGTCTATGATTGCGCTGCTTCCCTCACCCTTCCAATCTTGAAGAAGGTTAGAAAACCTAGACGCTTCTCCTTTAAAAGTAATGAAGTCAGCGATGGCTGCGGCTGCTGTTATCTCTGCCGCTTTTCTAACTTTTGGTTTCGCTTTGCTAAGTTTCCTTAAAGTAGAGAGCTTTGCTGTCTTGCCTCCGTTAGCCGCTGCTTGAAGAACACCTCTAGACAAAATGTCTGTAGACTTACCGGCTAGAGCGCCCGCCTTGGCTACTCCGCTTATTTTACTAGCCGGTCCTATAAGGGGAACAAACCCAGTAGCAAACTGAACAATACCTTCTCCTATGTTACCAGCCACAGTTTTAGACCTTCCAAACAAATTGTCCTGTTGTCTGTCCCAGTCAGGAAGAACGTCCATTGTAATCCAATCAGCAAGACCGTAAACGCTTTCTGCAAACCCTTCGACTCCGCGAGGAATCGCTAGTGCAGCGTCCATAGCAAAATCTCCAACAGAAGGAGAGTGTGTGGTTTTTGCACGCTCCTCTGCCTCTTGTTCCTCAACTTCAGGTTCATTGACATAAGGAGGTGGGCTTGATTCTTCTACCACCATTTCTTGAGCCGCTTCCGGCCCTAGGTCTAGTAAGCCCTGTTCCCTTTGAACTTCCTCTACTACGCTTTTCTGCGCGGCAGCAGATTCTACAATGGAGGGTATATTAAAGTTTGGCATAATCTTAATCTACTGGTGGTGATACCACTTGTTGAACTTTGTAATAAGGGTGGTTGTATTGATTTTTAAGCAGCTCTTCTGCGCTTTTAAATCCATATTCTGTAGCAATACGCTTGAGCATGAACGAGCTAATGCCCGTGGCTTTTGTAACGTCTTCGACGGTTTGAGGTCTATTCAACCCTGAGACATCTAAGGGAAGCCCTTTGATTACTGGCTGATGCTTTTGAAAATGCCCGGGGTCTAACCGAACTTCTTCCCTAGTGTTAAACCAAACTCTGTTTCCCCGTTCTTTTTTTCCTCTATGCTTAGAGTCTGATTGCCTAACAAAATGGTCTTGGTTATACGCTAGGTATCCGTCTGTTTTACCTTTGTTTCCTGTCGCTAAAATAATATCTACCAAACGGTCTGGTTCTACAGACAATGACAACGCTTCACTAACCTCTGTTTTAAACGCACTTAATAGTCTCTTGTAGTTTTCTATGTCTTTTTTGCCTCCTGCAAATCCAACATCTAAGGCAAGTCTATCAGCCGCTTCTGTAATTCGACTTCTAAAAGCTCCTTTAGGGTCAGTGAACGCTTTAACACCGCTCTCTGCCTCTTCTTCTGTTTGAGTAAACTGACCAAGATAAATGTGAGCTTCCTCTTTTCCTTCAGGAACTTCGGCGTCATCAAGTGCAAGTTTAGCATACGGAACGTAAATCTTTAAATCATCTACGTTCTTAAACACCTTCTTGTATGTTTTACGCCCCGCTATGTCTTTACCTATTTCCTCGGCTTTTGAGTAAGCGTCTACGGAGTCTAGATAATCTCTATTATTAAACTCAAACCACAGCCTTCCTAAAGGGCTTTTATTAGCAAATTCAGCGTATTTACCTTGTATCTCTTCAAGCTCTTTAAGCCCGCCGGGTTTGTTAAGTGGGCCATAGTCTTTTTTTAGTCTCTGACGAGGAAGCTCTTTATAATCAAAAGTTGAGGCGTTTTCCTCTTTTTGCTCTCTTTCGGTTTCTGCGCTCAGGTAATCGACAAGCTCTTTCCTAAACGTGTCGTTTATAGCTTCCATTGCGTCCCCTATGCGAGCTTGCCCGTCTGCAACGCTTTTAAACTTACCGTTAGCTTGAATCTCACTATCTATCAGGTTGTCTAGCTTTTTGTTGTAAGCTGTAATTAAAGGTCTTAATTGTTCTTGAGCTTTTGCCGAAAGACCTAGGGCTTCAGTTTTTCGACGCCCCTCGTTAGTGCTACCTCCAGACTCTGTTGTTTCTAGTAACTTTACAGCAAAATCCCCCGCTTTAGTGTTAGTAGACTTGCTTATATCTATTATAAGACGAGTAAGATTGCCCTTGTCTGTTAAGTTGTTAAACCATGCGTTGTTTTTGGCATACACCGCTCTAGCTGCGTCTCTGTTCCGCGCATATTCGCTCATAGCGGTCCCTATTTTAACTATATTTGCGGTTACGATTTCTGGAGGCATATCTTCTAACTGTTTAGCCAACTCAGGAAAGTCCTCTGCCACAGCTTCTATAGACAAGGGTTCTCCGTTTACCCCTGCCGCATATTTTGAAATAATGAACTGAGATTCTTCAGCAGTAAGCCCTAAAACAAACATAGCGGCATCACTAGGAAGCCTGTTATCAAACTGTTTTTCGGCAGTTTGTTGCTTATCTAACTCTTTTCTCTCTAAACGGTCTATTGCGTTTTCAAGACTAGCTACATACGAAGGGTAGTTTATGTGCTCTTTAAGAGGTTCTCCTGCTACTTTTAAGTGGTCACCAAGCTCTCGCATTGTTTCGAGCATACGTGTGGCGTCTTCAATCGTAGAAGAAGCCTTAGAAATTAAACCGCCTATACCTCCCCTTTGAGGGTTTCCTCCGATAGCGTCTAGTATATCTGCTGTTGGTAGCGCTTGTAGATTCTCAAACCATGCAGTGTCAGTGACATCTGTAGGAGCTACTTTAGGGGGGTTCTTAACGTCATCAATGAGTTCTCTAGTGCGCTGAATAAGGTAAGCATCAGGAACTTCTGTTAAATTAACTCCTTCTATTTCTAATTGAGCAAACACTTCTGAAGCTTGTTCTGCCGACAACGTAGCGGCTTCTCCTTCAAACTTCGTTAAATCATCTTGTTGCGGAGGAACTCCTTTAAGACTCTCGCTGGCAAGAGGAGGACCGAATGTGTTTGGGGTAGATAAAGGGCTATAACGAAAAGCTTCACTAGCTATACGCCCGTTGCTTACTACCTTTGACGCGTCAAGTATCTGTTGAGCGTATTGAGGTAGCATATGCTCGTTAAAGGCGCTCACAGCCGAAATAAAACCCTGACCCATATCACTAGCAGGGTCTAAGTTTTCTTCCTCAAGAAAGTCCTCAAACGCTTGCCGCACCATTTGTTCGGCTTGCTCTCTTGTAGAAACAATGTTTTCAACGCCTCCGGTAGTTAAATCCTTAATGCGTTGGTTTATTGTAGTTTCAAGAAACCCGTTAGGACCTGCATACTTTGTCTTACGACTAGCCCCAATAAGCCTTAGTTGACGCTTAGTATGCAAAGGGTTGTCGTATGGTTCGACCTCTCCTAACAGTTCATTTGCTTTATCTTCAGCCTCCTTTGCTTTACTCCTTCTTTCTTCAACGGCTTTTTGAGCTTCAATTTTTATTTCTTCTTTTTGCTCTAAAGTGCGCGATTGCCACCACTGTTCCCACTCTTCGCTTTGGCGTTTAGTTTCCAAAAGGTTGGTTTGCATCTCTTGCTGAACCACGCGCTCATCAATCTGTTGTCCTTGTAAAATACCCTGCTGCAAGCTCTCAGCTATTCCTTGTCTAGATAACTCTTCCGACTCAAGCCCTGCTTCAACAGCTCTTTGGCGTTGAGCTTCTTGTTCTTTAGCAAATTGGAATTGAGAGTATTGAGCCAACAACCCACTAAAACCAGCCAAAGAAGAAGCCATTCTTCCCATGCTTGTTTGAGAAGCTGGTAAAGTAGATTGAGCGCTTACGGTAAACTGCCCTCCAGCTCTTGTGCTAGGGCGCAGAGTTATTTCTCGGCGAAACTCGTTAGCTTGGACTCTTTCGTCTGTCCGAAGTAAGTTTTTAAGTGGATTCGTAGCCATTGATTTTACTGATTGATTCTCAGAGCGCTGGCGTCATAGAGACGCCTTTGAGCTTCTTGAGTTCTTGTAGAAGCTTGGATAAGACTAAGGCTCGCTCTTTCGTTTAATGTTCTTTGTCGAGCAACTGCTAGTTGCGCTCTTTGAGTTGCCAAACGTGAATCTGAAAGTTGGTTTTGAAGCTGCATTGTATCACTTTGAAGTGCTCGCATTTGCCCCGTTTGGTAAGCTCCCATTGCTGATTGCGTAGTTCCAATTAGCGTTCCTAAAAGGTCGGGCTGCTGTATGGGTTTGTTGATACGTTGCATATTCTGTAGGAATGCCATTCCGGTTCCTTCAAAAGCCATAGACCTAGAAGCATCATCCATTCTTTCTTGAAGGCTGAGCATGGATTGAAGGTCAGCGTTAGCTCTATCTACTTCCGCTACAGCAAGCCCTACCGCGTTGCCGCTAACTCCTGCTTCTTCTCCAGCGGTTATTCCGGTTGCTCGTATTTCGTCGGCTTCTCTTTGGGCCTTGTGCCTTTCAGCGGCTCTAGCAGTGTCTTCTTGTGATTCTCTTAGGCGCTCAGCAGACATTGATTGCTGGTTGCGTCTTATCTCTAACGCAGATGCTCGTCTTTGAGCCGCTGCTTGAGCTTTAGCTGCTTGGACTTGCGAGCCGTATTGGGCTGCGCCTCCGGCTATAGTCAGCCCTATCTGGGCCATTGTGAATGGGTCCGCGCACATTAGTGATTATCTGGTTATAGTAAATTTTCTAAAGAGTTCTCCGTCGATATTGAATGGCTCGCTGAATACAGCCCCGCACCATTCAAGCCACTTAAGGCAAACAAAGTTTTCTGCGTGTATATAGTTTGAGACGCTACCGTATAGCTCTACAAGCGCCCATACCCAATTACGACAATGACGAAGAAAGTGCCGTGAGTATTGGTCAACTTGCGGTGAGCCTAGCATCCATATGTAAGCTTCGGGTGCACCCCCGGCTCCAAAGATAGCCATGACCTTGTTGTCTTTTGTCATAACTGTCAGAGACACATCGCTATTCTGGTAAGACCCATTTAGAGCGCTGTGAGGCGTGCTGTTAAAGCTTTTAATCTCAAGCTTATCCATCTCCCGTAAGTTCTGCTCAAGCTCGTCTATGTGAGCCTGAGTGGTCACACGGATGGTGTGTCCTTCCGGGGTGGTCTCTATAACATCAAGCATAGCGCCTAGAGCGTTGGTGAACGAACGACTCGAACTCTGCGCTTTGCAAGTTACATGGCCCAGCAGAATCGTTTTCAATAGTTATCACCGTGTCTTTTGGATTGGTAAACACAGGGAATCTAAACGCTCCTGACTCAAGAGGCATATTACCTTCTACTGTAGATTGGACCACGGTCGCATTGAAAGGCGCTGTGGTTGTGTCTCTGAGCTTTGGCGTTACCTTGACGTTAAAGTGGGAAGTGTTCTCAAAAAATACCGTGCCGTTCCTAATAAGCATACGACCGTTCGTCTGGCTCATCTTGTCTCCAGAGGACGCTTTGAATATCTGCTCTGAGAACGTGTATTTCATGGTGTAAGCAACACCCACATACACTGTAACACTTCCCGACAAACCACCCCCTACTACATTCTCGTTGAAGGTTATCTTTGTCGTATTTCCTACAACAGTAGGTGACGCTAGGTTCTGCACAAGAAGACCGTCTTTCGTGTAGACCTGTAGAGTCTCATCCGGGCTAACCCTGTAAGGAATCGTAAACTCAGGCGTTGCAGCGTCTGCGTTAAAGGTAGCCTCAACTCTTCGGTCTAGGTGAGTGTTGTAGCCTTCAGGGTCTCTAAACTTATTCTCCAGAGGAATCTTAAGCAAATGGGTCTGGTTAATAGAGCCTGACTCGTATGACTGAACAATAAACAAATCAGAATCAACAAACCCAATACCACGAATACCACCCTTGCTAAGCGTAAACTTACTCCAAGCACTAAGCACCTTCTCGTTCCCGCTAAAGAAATACTTGTAGATGTAGATGTCCGTGCCGTCAGTCAAAGCCATCAGGTTTTCTGAACTTGCCCCGGTCATGGACACAACACCCTTCTTAGCTCCGCTTATAACCTTCTGTGGGATATACTGGGGAACGTGAGCGGTTATCTCGTTAGCGTCAAAGACATCTGTGTTTGAGTTAACAGTAAACTCACGAACTCCTACATGGGAGCCACGGGTAAACGGGAAGTATATGTATGAACCCAAAGCTATTGGGTCTACTGATTCTTCGTATTCGTATTCTGTAATTGGGTTTATCGCTACCGTCTTAGGAGTCAGCAGCTCACCACCACGCAATACGAACTGGCTAAAGTCCGAGAAGAGCACAAGGTTCTCTTGGAACGCAATAGCGGACCTAAGCTTAATAACCTTAGAAGAAGAAATCGTAACGTCTATAGGGTCGCTGTCTAAAAGAGAAGTGACCGATGTCCTGTAGAAGTTGTATTTCTGCAAGTCTAGCGCTCCGTCATAACCACCAAACTTGACCTCTGTCATAGATACAGAAGCTCCTGTAAGAAACCCAAGGCGTCCTTTGAACTGGAACGCCCCGTCTATTGTGTGACCGATAAACGATGGGTCTGGGTTAGTGTCTTGGTCCCCGGCAGCAAGAATGTCCAGAGGCATATGGTTTAGCTCAAAGGTGTCAACCCCTGTGCTCTTTAGCATCAAGGGCATTGTGGTAACGTCTATGCGGTTCTCAATCTCGTCTCCGCTAGTTTCTTGCCATGTCCCTTCTCCAACTGTCCCCGCTGCGGTGGTGCTGTCTGAACCATTAACAAGGAATTGAAGATACCTATCGTCTTCAGCGGCGTCTGCATCTCCCCGGACCATCACCTTGTAGCGGTGTCTGCATATCGTCGGCAGGTCATTAAGGGTAGCTACGGTCCTATGGACGATTCCTATGCCTTCTCCGGCTAACGCATCGTCAGGGTAAATAGTAAAATCCCCATCTCCGCTGTAAGAAATAACGCCTAGTTGTGGGCTTAAAAGCTCTGAAGTAAAGTTCGTTGCAGAGGTTATACCCCCGGCTACGCCAGAGCCTAATGGTCTTGGAGTTCTGCTGTTTTGTCCGTTTGCGTCTTCTACCGCGGCTACGGAGCTTCCAAATAGAGCTTCTAGTATTGTAGTAGATTCTGCGTTTTGAGCAGTGTTGTAAAACCTTAACGTAGAAGTTGAGCCAGTGCTTCTCTGGGACGAGCCTGAAAAGGTAAAATTAGAATATTCGTTTGAGCCTTGGTTTATTCTTACTCCGTATTTCTTGTCGTAATCGCCTTGTTTAATAAACACAAGGGCTTCGTTGTTTAACGGGCGGCTCTTAGTGGTTTCTTTGGCGACAGTCTTTTTGGTGTTTAAGACATAAGTAACGTCCCCGGTAGTAAACAGCTTTAGGTCTTCTTTTGGCGAGGTGACGCCTGTGGTAGCGTAGTTTCTGCTTTCTAGAGTAAGGTCAGCGTTAGCTGAGTTAGTTAAAGTGTATTCTAGTGTGTTCTGGTCTGTTCCGGTCCCGTCACCATAAAGAAGAAAATCTCCATCTGCTTCTGGTATCTCAATGCGAAACCTTTTTTTATCGCTAAGGGTTCCCACTTCGTGCAGGTCATATTCATTAGGGCCTTTGCCAGCCCCTCCAATAACCCTTACCTTACCCAACCTAGACGTTTCATTGTTAGCTACGGTAATAGGGGTAGGTTGAGTGAATGTTCCTGTGTATAATCTATTAGTTCCTGTGCCAGTCCCGGGGTCTCCTATATCTTCTACGGTTGCAACAACTCCGATATACCGTTCGTTGATTGTAGCCTGAACTCCGGTCGTAAGGTTGTAAGCGGATACTATTTTGTTTCCTTCGTTATTTTTAATAATAACAACATACCGTTCTGCATCGTCACGCTCGATAAAGTGCACAAGCGCGTTCTCATCCAGCGCCGCGTCCGCAAGTAGAGTCTTTATGTGCTCGCAAGATGGGCGCTTTTGCAAACCATCAACAACACTAGCAAGAGCATTTTCCTGCTCTTCGCATTGTCCTTGAAAGCGGACAGCGTCAGGTTGCTGAGAGACACCTTGGATAAGGTTACTTACAGAAGTGTTGATTAAAGGCATTATCGTATATTGTAATTTCTACGCACACCGATGCGCCTATACACATCGTGGTTGTCAAAGATGGTTCTGTCCGAAGACTGTGAGTCTAGCTCTTGGAGACGAGCGCGTGCTTGCATCTCATCGACCGCTATGAGCGCTTCAAGCTCACGACTACCAACAATCCTACCTTGGAACACCCTAGACGCTCTAAGCGTAATGTAGCGCCGTGCTGGCTCCGTAAGGTCATCCCAGTCTAGCTGCGTGGTAAGGTCTACTTTGATTGTAGAGGTGAACGTGTAAGTCTTGTCCTTTCTATTATAAAGGTAGACTCCGCGTTGGACTACATCGTCGGTGGTTTTGACGCCATCAACAAATAACGTATTGTCTGGAAGACGAAGCCTACCGTCTCCTTCAAGTGTCGGTTCGAAGTCGGTGATAGTATTGAAGTGCCACTCTTCGGTTTGCACTTCTTTAGCTACTTCACGTAGAACCGTAAGCGCGGTGCTTGCGGATATAGGAAGAGTCGCTGTATCAGCTAGTGAGTTTATAGGCGATTCACCAATATGCCCAAGCATCTGGTTTACGCTTTCAAGTTCTGTAGTGAGAGCCATAGTTTATCAGCAGCGCCACTTTCTTAAAGCCAGCGCCTTTCTTGTTGGTTTCCCGTTTTTCCTCATAGGTCCTTTTACTCCGCGCATCCGGGCGCAGAAAGAACGCTTCCTAGCTGCGCGTTTGCCTTTAGGTTTACGCTCGGTCACAGGGGCTTTGAGGTTAGACCCTGTCTTACGATTATAATAATCACGCCCCTTCTGATTAAGACCACCAGTCTTAGACTTGTGCTCAACTCTGAGGTTTGCTCGCTTTCTTGCAGCCATAATAAAAAAAGGGGGCCTCCGCAGAATAAACTACGAAGACCCCCATTGTGGGTTAATTAGCTTTAGCTAACAACACTGACAGCAGCGTCAGGGCGAAGAATACCGTGACCCATTGCATACTTAGCCAACATGAGAGTTGACTGCTTCTGCATTGAGTATTCGGACTCAACAGCAAGGTCCATCAGCTTAACGGTTCCGATAGCGGACGTATGTCCACCAAGGAACTGCAAGACATTCAGGTTAGCGTCAAGGTAACCCTTGGCGTCTGAGGTGCCTTCAGCATCGTCGAACGGATTGTTCTTAGCGTTTGAGTCATCACCAGCAACATCATTAACGGCGATGTCCGCAATGTGCGGAGAGCTGTAGATTTTGATACCCAGAAGCTGTGGGATGCTACCAGAGGCAACAGCACCGCTACCACCAAAGTCCCTATTGATAGCGATGTTGTCGCTACCAGTAAGCAGGTAGTAAAGCTCAGGAGTAAGAATCGCAAAACGACCGTCACTTGGAACGTGCTTCTCATCCAACGTCTGGGCCATAACCCGGAAGGTTTGGATGATGTTAGCAGCGGTGCTCAAGTTTGCTGGAGAGCCAGTGGTGGTGCCCAAGTCAATCCTAGTGCCTTGTGCGGCATCAGGGTTAGCCCGGGAATCAGCATCGGTCTCGGCAGCAGCCGCGAGTGTCCGCAACGTAGCAAGGTCGAACCGCTTAGCAAGTGCACGACCCAACTCGCTAGAGTAGGTAGAGCGCACATCGTAGTGGTTCTTAAGCTCGTCAATGTTAGCGATAGAAGTAGCAGCGATGAGAACGTCATCAATGTTGATAACCCGCTCACGGTGCTTAATAGCAGTCGTGTAAGAGTTACCAGCATCAAACACATCCTGACCGGGAGTGTGATACTTCGCTGTCGCAGTTCCCAGAACAGGGAATTGCGCCGACTTACCACTCGAAATAGTCCGAATGGTGTGAAGCTCTTTCATCACGTTTGCTTCCTCGAAGGCTGCAAGCACTTCGTTTCCGAAAACTTTGAGAAAAAGAGCATCGGTATCTCCGGCTCCCATGGATTGACCAAGGCGAGACGGGGTAATGTTTCCATTAGCCATTGTTTAAATGTCCTTTCTTAAATTAAGGGTTAGTTTGAATTACGCTTTCAAGTCGGTCTTTTCATATTGTTCGCGCATAAGCGTTGTCCTTTCGGGCGCTCGGTTACTAAGCTATTACTTTCGACAGGAAATTATTTACACCCCTAGCGTATGCTTGCGCTAGGCGGTTGCGGGAGGTGGCGTGTTTGTTCCACTCTGTGTTATTAGAACCAAAGAATGGCTCACACACCACGGCAGGGCACTTGGTTTTGACCAAGAATCCCCCACCCCGCGAAAATCTTTTAAGGGCTTTTATGCCTCTGTTTTTGCTGTTGTATTCGGATACTACCTCCACTTGGAGGCACCCAGCGAGCTTCTTGCCGCTGGTTGAGTTGTGGTAATAAAGCATCTCACAGCCTTCTGCTGTCGGAGACGCTGAGTTAAAGTGTAGCTCTAGGGCAAGGGTAACACCGTCATTGTGCATTCTGTCAGATAGCCAACGCATAGAGGAGCCATAGGAGCCTCCCTCGTAGGCGTCATACACAATAGAAGCAATACCCATATCGTAGAGGTGGCGCTTCAGGAGAGCCCCTACGCGCACGTTGAATGCCCATTCTGACATACCACCAACACCCCACGCTCCTTGCTCTCCTGCTCTAGAATGACCGATGCAGATACCTACAACGTCACCGGGACTCAAGGTCGTTGACGTAGTGGAGGATTTCAGCGATTGTTTCTTTTTCTTCAAGAG
>MDSY01149884.1_pt1 | contig 17830 bp, 19 predicted proteins | sample 811131 | NCBI WGS metagenome assembly MDSY01 (sample SAMN05326643, study PRJNA326480) | marine metagenome | isolation source: seawater | place: Atlantic Ocean: South West | collected 2010
AATTTTCAGTAGTAAGATACGGTAATGTGATTGGATCGCGCGGTTCAGTCATTCCATTTTTTATGTCTTTAGAAAATTCAGGAATTCTCCCAATTACTGATGAAAATATGACTCGATTTATGATTACTTTAGAGCAAGGAATAGATTTAGTATGGCTAGCTTTTGAAGATATGAAAGGTGGAGAAATTTATGTAAAAAAAATTCCCTCGATGAAAATCACAGAGATTGCAAAAGCAATTTCACCTAAAGCAAAACATAAAATTATTGGAATTAGGCCTGGTGAAAAAATTCATGAGCAAATGATCGGTTTAGAGGATGCTCCATATACTTATGAATATAACAATTATTATAAAATATTACCTATGATTCATAACTGGTCAAATGATAAAAAAAGAATAAAGAAAGGAAAAAAGGTTAATAAAGATTTCATTTATTCATCAGAAATTAACGATGAATGGATGACTGCTAAAGATTTAAGTGCATGGCTAAAATTAAATAAAAAAAATTTTAAATCGATTTAAATGAATCAAAAAATTTTTATTACAGGTGGTTCCGGTTTGCTAGCATTAAATTGGGCAATCTCAATGCGAGATAGAATCGACGTTATTTTAAATATGAATAATCGAGACATAAATTTAAGAGGCTCTGTAGAAATAAAAATTAATTTGAACTCCATTAGCTCAATAGTTAATTTTTTAGAATCGGATAAGCCTAATTATGTAATCCATGCAGCAGGTATGACAAATGTGGAAGAATGTGAAAAAAATCCTGATTTAGCTCATAAAGTAAATGTCGGATTAACAGATAACGTTGCGAGAGCATGCAAAGATATGAAAATACCACTTATTCATATATCAAGTGATCATCTATTTGATGGAAAATCTTCTTTAGCTGATGAGAACAAATTATTATCTCCCCTGAATGTTTATGGTAAAACAAAAGCTCAAGCTGAAGAAAAAGTATTATCTATAAATCCAAATAATTTAGTAGTAAGAACTAATTTTTATGGCTGGGGAACGAAATACAGAATATCTTTAAGTGACTTCATATTTAATGCTCTTAGAAATAATCAAAAAATTGTACTTTTTAAAGATATTTTTTTCACACCCATTCTTATAGATGTCCTGGCTAATAGAACTATGGAATTGATTGATAAAGGTGCTCAAGGAATATTTCATATAACTGGAGATGATAGGATTAGTAAGTATGATTTTGGACTTTTATTGGCAAAAGAATTTGGATTAAATTCGAACCTTATTAAAGAGGGGCTTATAGGCGAAAAAAAAGAACTTGTTTCTCGTCCAAAGGATATGAGCCTTTCAAATCTTAAAGTCTCAGAATTTTTAGGAAAAAAAATTGGGAGCCTATCTACCCATTTACAGTTACTTCATAAACAAAAAAATTTAGGCATCGACAAGGAAATTAATATCTTATGATTCCATATGGAAAACATCACATTGATGAAGACGACATTCAGGCAGTAGTTCGGGTGTTACAAGGAAGTATGATTACTCAAGGGCCGGCAATTGAGCTATTTGAAAAAAAAGTTGCAGATTATGTGGGTGCAAAATTTGCTGTTGCAGTTTCAAGTGGATCAGCAGCACTTCATCTATCTGCTTTAGCTGCTGACATCCAACCAGGAAGGTCTTTAGTTACGAGCCCAATTACTTTTGTAGCCACGGCTAATGCTGGTTTGCATCCGGGTGGGGATGTAATTTTTGCTGACATTGATCCAGAAACAATCAATATGTCACCTGAAGCGCTCCAAAATATTCTTTCTAAGAATAAATCTGTTAGAGCTATAGTCCCTGTTCATTTTGCAGGCTTGCCTTGTGATATGAAAAATATCAAATCTTTAGCTGATGAAGCTGAGGCGGTTGTTATTGAGGATGCGGCCCATGCATTAGGAGCAACTTACGATAATGGAAATAAAGTAGGGTGCTGCGAAAATTCATTAATGACTATTTTTTCTTTTCACCCTGTTAAGGCAATAGCTGCTGGAGAAGGGGGCATGATTACTACAAATGACGAAGTTATTTATCGTAAACTTTTAAAATTAAGAAGTCATGGGATTAATAAGATCGATGACCCATTATTGTTGCCTGAAGCCTATGATGATTCTGAAAGAAATCCATGGTATTACGAAATGCAAGAATTAGGATTTCACTATAGAATTACTGATATTCAATCAAGTTTAGCAACATCTCAATTAAATAAGATTGACGATTTTATAGCTAGACGCAGAACTTTAGTCATGCAATATGACAAAGCTTTTAAAGGCTTAAAAAACTGTCGTCCTGCACAGATTATGGGCAAAGAGCAGAGCGGACATCATTTGTATGTATTACGTATAGATTTTAATTCTATTGGTTTAACTCGCGGTCAGTTTATGAGGGCATTATCAGCTAGCAATATTGGCAGCCAAGTTCATTATATACCGGTCCCTTTGCACCCTTATTATCAGAAACTAGGGCATAACCTTAATTCTTTCAAGAATGCAAAAGAATACTATGATCAAGCATTAAGCATCCCATTATTTTATGACTTAACAGACGATGAACAAAATTATGTTATTAAAACTATCAAGGCGCTTTTGGGGTGAAGGTTAGTATTGGAACTGCTCAGTTTGGACTTGATTACGGGATATCTAATATCACTGGAAAAATAAGCCCTAACGAATTAAAACTAATATTTGATTTTATGAAAAAGTATGATTTAAACGAATTTGATTCTGCTCAAAACTATGGCGAAATAGAGGAGATAATTGGTAATAATTTTTCTAACATAAAAAAACCAGTGAATATAGTTTCAAAATATATTATCAAAAATACCTATAGACCTGGTGATATAAAAAATATCCTAACTTTATCTTTAAATAATTTACAAACTAGCTCAATTTATGGGCTACTGGTCCATAATTTTTTAGATTATTCTAGCAATCCAAAAATATGGGATGAAATGGTTAAGTTAAGAGATGACGGGCTAATTAAAAATATAGGATTTTCATTGTACAAACCATCTGAATTGGATTTAATTTTAGACCGTAATCTTGATTTTGATATCATCCAAATACCATTCAATATCTTTGATCAAAGATTTAAGTGTTATTTTGATGAACTAAAAAAGCGCAATGTTCAAATTTATGTACGATCCATTTTTATGCAAGGCCTTGTCTTTCTTAACTCTAATCTTATAGATAAAGAAATAAATTTTGCCAAAAAATATATTAATTTATTAACAAAAATTTCAACTAATAGTGGATTAAGTATTAATAGCCTATGTTTGAATTATGCACTAGCATATGATCAAATTTCTAAGGTAATTATTGGCGTTACATCATCTGAGCAATTAAGTAATAATATTTCATTAATAAATCAATTTGATAAGTCTGATTTAATTTTTAAAAAATTAGAGAACTTACAGATGGAGGATGATGATTTGTCTGGCGTTATGAAGTTTTTGGTAGATTTTCAGATTAATAGAGAAAATTTAAATAAATAGCACTCTTTGAGGGGATATATATGAGTAAAGGACAAAAACTTTGGAAAAAAGCAAAAAATATTATCCCTGGCGGAAATATGTTGCTTTCAAAGCGGCCTGAAATGTTTTTGCCTAAAGCATGGCCATCATATTTTAGTAAATCAAAAGGTTGTGAGGTATGGGATCTCGATGGTAATAAATATATTGATATGTCGATAATGGGAATAGGTACTAATATTTTGGGCTATGGGAATGAAGAAGTTGACGCTGCAGTAAGAGATACTGTAAATAGTGGAAATATGTCGACATTTAATTGCCCTGAAGAAGTTTATCTTGCTGAAAAATTAATCGAGTTGCATCCTTGGTCAGACATGGCAAGGTTTGCAAGATCTGGAGGTGAAGCAAATTCAATAGCTATAAGGATAGCAAGGGCAGCTTCTGGGAAAGATAATGTTGCTATATGTGGATATCATGGTTGGCATGATTGGTATCTAGCAGGAAACTTAGGTAACAATAAAGAGCTTGATGGCCATATATTACCTGGATTAAAGCCTAATGGCGTGCCATCAAATCTAAGAGGAACAGTTTTTCCTTTTGATTACAACAATTATGAAATGCTTGAAAAGATAGTAGCAACTCATGATATTGGTGTAGTTAAAATGGAGGTAACAAGAAGTGAGGAACCAAAAGATCAATTTTTAGAAAAAATTAGAAAGTTGACAAGAAAATTAGGAATAGTTTTAATTTTTGATGAGTGTACTTCAGGTTTTAGACAGTCCTTTGGAGGTATTCACAAATGTTTTAATGTTGAGCCAGATATTGCAATCTTTGGTAAAGCAATTGGAAATGGTTATGCTCTTACGTCAATTATTGGTAGAAGAGAGGTGATGGAGCATGCTCAATCAACATTCATTAGCAGTACTTTCTGGACTGAGCGCATAGGTCCAGTCGCAGCTCTTAAAACATTAGAGGTTATGGGTAAAGAAAAGTCGTGGGAAGTTATAACCAGAATAGGAAAAGAAATTCAAGAGCGTTGGAAAAAGTTAGCAGAAAAATATTCAATTAAGATTAAGGTTGTTGGTATTCCGGCTATATCAGTTATTATTTTTGAAAGTGAAAAGAATCTTTCCTATAAAACATTAATTACGCAAGAGATGTTAAAAAGTGGAATACTTGCCTCAAACATAATCTTTGTATGCACTTTGCATTCAGATAATATTTTAAATCTTTATTTCGAAAAACTGGATTCTATTTTTGCATTAATTTCCAAGTGTGAAAATGAAGAATTATTTATTAACGATCTACTAGATGATGGAGTATGTGATTCTGGATTTAAGAGGTTAAACTAATGAATATTAAAATAGGTAATTCTTTTATCGGTGATGGCCATCCCGCTTTCATTGTCGCCGAAATGTCTGGTAATCATTGTGGGGATATCAATAGGGCTTTAGAGATTATTAGACAAGCAAAAAAATCTGGTGCTAATGCAATAAAACTTCAAACATACAAACCTGAAACAATTACATTAAAATCAAATAAACCTTACTTTCTTTTAGATGATGATAAATGGGGCGAAAGTAAGACGTTGTGGGATTTATATAAAGAGGCACATACCCCATGGGAATGGCATAAGGAGCTATTTGAAGAAGCAAGAAATGTTGGAATTGAAATATTTTCTAGCCCATTTGATGAGTCAGCTATTGAGCTTCTTGAAAAACTTAAATGTCCCGCTTATAAAGTTGCCTCTCCAGAGATAAATCATATTCCTCTTTTAGAGCATTTGGCCGAAACAAAAAAACCTATAATCTTATCTTCAGGCGTTGCGAAACTGACAGATATCGAATTAGCCATAGATACACTTAGAACAAGAGGCGTTAAAGATATAATTCTGCTGAAATGTAATACTTCATATCCAGCCCCAATCGAAGAATCAAATTTATTAACAATTATAGATATTAAAAAAAGATTTAATGTTCTTTCTGGCTTGTCTGATCACACCATAGGGAATGTTTGTGCAATTTCATCAGTAGCCCTTGGAGCATCCTTTATTGAAAAACATTTCAATCTGTCTGATAATTTAAGTACCGTAGACTCATTTTTTTCTTCTAACTCTGTCGAATTCCAGAAACTTGTAGATGACGTAAGACTGGCTGAGAAAGCGATCGGGAAAGTGGATTATGCATTATCGAAAAGTGCATCATTGCAAACCAATAATATGCGCTCAATCTTTGCTTCTAAGGATATAAAAGTTGGGGAGAAATTAAGCCATTTAAATATCAAGATTATTAGACCTGGACAGGGGTTACACCCAAAACACTTAAAAAATATTATTGGAAAAACTGTTAAATCTGATATCTCTGAAGGTGAGCCATTAATTTGGTCAGTAATTAGTTGATATTTCCCAAGGTTAATATTTTTTGTGACGCAAGTTTAGAGATCGGATATGGTCACGTCATGAGGTCAAGAACATTGGCAAGTAAATTAAATTCTAGCGGTTTCGAAGCAAGTATCTTTGGTTTATCTGAATTTTCCCAAAATATATTAGATAATAATAATAATAATAATATCGACAACGATGCTGAACTTATTATTTATGATTCACCGATTAACGTTGAAAGCCATCTTTCTAGTTCAATATCTAGTGGAAAAAAAACTATTGCTTTAGATTGGTTTGGTTTAACTTCGCCACATATAAATATTACTATACACCCTCATAAAGAACCAAAATATCTTCACAAAAATTTTGTTGGCCTTGATTATATTCTTATTCGGGAAGAATTTTTTCCTTATAGGAAATCTTTGGATTCTAAAAATTTCAATAAAGTTTTAATACTAATGGGTGGTGGAGATATTAATGGGTATGGAGAAATAATTGCTAATAAATTATCATTGTACAATCTTGATGTAACTTTAATTAAAGGACCACTTCAGAATAATAACCAGTCATCCGATAATAATTATAGAGTTTTATTTGACCCTCCAAATATTGCAAAGCAATTCTCTGAGTCCGATTGGATAATAACTAATGGTGGCAGTTCTTTTTTTGAGGCTCAATTTGTTGGTAAATCAGCTTTTGTAATTCCTCAAACTGATAATGAAGAAACTATTGCTAAAATATTTTTTGATAGAGATGCTGTTTTGGGTATTGGTATAGATTCTATAAAGGAAATTAGTTCTAACCAATTAAAATTGATCAGTAAAAATTCTAAGAGCATTATTGATGGCAAGGGTGCTGATCGAATAACTTCAATTATCAATGAGTTTCTATGAAAAATAAAGATGAATGGTTAATTTTTGTAACTGCTGGAAAATGGCAATCTAATTGCATTAAAAAGGCCAAAGAAATTGGCTTGAAAGTCCTCACTATTGATTCAGATAAAAATGCTGAAGGCTTTCAGTTTTCAGACCATAAAATTGTTTCTAATTTTGATAGCCCAGAATTGTTGATTGATAAAATTAAATCTTTAAAATTAAATTATGTGGGAGTATTAAGTATATGTAGTGATGCAGGTATGCTTTTAGCTGCATTAATAAGGGAGCAATTAGTCCTTCCTGGCCCTGATTTTAGATTGTCGAAAATTTTGACAGATAAATCACTTCAAAGAGATTTGTGGGAAAAAAATAATATACCAGGACCATTATGGAAACTATATTACTCTTATGAAAGTGTGGTTAAAGATATAGCTAGTTGTCAATTTCCCTTAATAATTAAACCTGTCGACTCTTCTGGAAGTAGGGGAGTTAAAAGAATAAATTCATTAAAAGATGATTTCAAATCTGCAATCAAGTTAGCATTTCACATGTCAAAGTCTAATAAAATTCTAATTGAAAGCTTTATGATTGGCGATGAATATACGGTAGAAGTTTTTATTCAAAATAATATTACCAATGTCCTGGCAATCACTAAGAAGAAAAAAATTGAAGCTACGGAAGGCACTGTCGCTTTCGAACTTTCTACGATTGAGGAATCAACTCTTTTTAATCAAATTACTAACGTTGTAAGTAATTCTTTTTCTGCTGTTGGTTATCAAGACGGACCAGGACATGCAGAGTTAATTATTCGTAATGATGGATCACCAGGAATGGTTGAAATTGCTGGAAGGGGTGGTGGTTTTTTTGTATTTGACCGATTAGTTCCTTATGCATCAGATGTTGATGTGGCCCTCCTAACTATTTTGCAATCTGTAGGTAAAGATCTTTCAGATATTAAGATTAATAGAAAGTCCGTTACTCTTAGATTTATCCCATCAAAAAAAGGTATTGTTATTAGTATTAATGGGATGGAAGATGCTAATATAATTGCAAATGTTGAAGCTGGTTCATTAGTTAATATTGGCGATAAAGTTAATGATGCATTAACTGATGGCGACCGTTTGGCATATATAATCACAACTGGAAAAACAACTTTTAAAGCACTGGAGTTAGCTAATATGGCAGAAAAATTAATTAAATTTGAAATAGGTGTAATAAATGATAATTGATGCCCACCTTCACCTTGATGAAACTATTGATGGAACAATTAAAACAGCGTTCAAAGAATTAAATGATCAATTAATTTCTGCATCTGTTTCTAAAGGGATTTTATTGCATTTAGAGATACAACCATGGACTACCGAAGAGTTTTCTAAGGAGATGGAAAAATATGATTTAATTGAGTCCTATGTGAATATAAACCCACATTCTAAAAATGCTCTTGAGACCTTAGAACATTCAATAAAAAATTTAAATTTTATTGGTTTAAAGCTTCACCCAAGGTTACAAGAATATAGCTTAGCTGATGATTCTGTCCTAGCTTTGGTAAAATATGCGGGTGAGCTTGATGTTCCAGTTTTGATCGATGCCTTTCCAGACGGGACATATTTAATGCAGGGGTTTAATCCTTTGGATTATGCAAAATTAGCTCAGAAGGCACCAGATACGAGATTTATATGGGCACATATGGGGGGTCATTATGTTCTAGATTTTATGATGCTTGCTAAAAGATTGAGTAATGTTTATATGGATTTATCATATTCATTACTATACTTTCAGGCTAGCTCTATTCCAGATAATATGATTTATGCAATGAAAAGTATGAAGTTTAATAAAATTTTTTATGGCTCCGATTACCCAGATAGATCAGTTACTGAAACATTACAAAAATCTCTAGAATTCTTTGAAAGTAAAAATTTAACCTCAAAAGAAGTTGATAAAATACTTTTTTTAAATGCAAAAGAGTTTTATGGGTGGGATTTATAATGAATCAAGAAATCCAAAAATTAAAAAATTTCTACAATAATCGATATGATTTATATGGTAATGATATAAAAACTGTGGGTTGGGGTGATGAGCAAAGTCAAAATTTAAGATTTGATATGTTATTTAAGGATATAGACATTACAAATAAAATAGTTCTTGATATTGGTTGTGGATTTGGAGATTTAATCCCATATCTTGATAATAGATTCTCTTCTGATTACCAGTATATTGGTGTTGATATTGCTGAAAAAATTATTTCTGAGGCTAAAAAAAATTTTTCAAAAAAAAATAGAAATTTCATTACTGGAGATCTTTTAACGTTAGAAATACCAAATGTTGATATTGCTATTTTATCAGGAGCTTTAAGCTTTAAGAGAGAAGGTATTGAAAAATATGCAATTAATACAATAGATAAAATGTACAAATTATCAAACGAAGTTGCATGCTTAAATTTTATGACTACTAAGTGTGATTATCAACTCGAAAAAAACCAGCATTACAACCCAAAAAAAATATATTCACATGCTAAAAAATGCTCTTCAAATGTATTATTAAATGAAGATTACCCATTATATGAATTTACAATACAAATCTTTAGAGAAGGTTAATCTTCATGACTAAACTAAATTATGCGCAAGAAATTATTGATTACTGTAAGAAGAATAGAATTTCTTCTACTCAAGTCGCTGATGCGTTGGGAAAAACTGGTGTTCTGCCAAATATTAAGCCTCTTAATTTAGATCATCACAAAGTTGGCCTAGTGCGGTGTATTTTTACTGCATTCGATTCTAATTACCAATTACATGATGAGATACAAGAAATAAATGAGGATGAGGTCGCTCTTATTTTTTGTCATGAATTAAAGGAGCAAGCTGTTTTAGGGGAGTTAGTATCTAAATATTGCTTATATTATAAAGGAGCAGCTGCAATTGTTGTTCAAGGCCTTGTCCGAGATATTGATAGAATAAGAAAAGATAAATATCCTATTTGGTCTGAAGATGTTACAGCTCTTGGCTGTTCAAATAAATTTATTAAAGCTTACCCCTCAGCTAGAAAAAAAAATATGAAAATGAAATTTGATGGATCAATAGCTATTTGTGATGGGGGAGGTGTTTGTGTAATTCCGAATACACATCTTGACGCAAACATGCTTCATAAATTAAAGTTAATTGAATTACAAGAAGATGTTTGGGCATATTGTTTAAACACTCTTAAGTGGTCAACAAAAGAAATTATTTGCGATAAAAAATATCTTAAGGAAGAGACTATTCTTTCTAAAGATAAGATTGATGACCTATTAAAACTCAATAAATTATTAAAAGACTAGATTAATTGATTAAATGTATCGACATCAACGCAGGAGAGGAATCAAATTTAATTAATGATTTTAAATTAAATGGGTACGGCATTATAAGAGATTATTTAGGAAAAGAAAGTACCAATAATTTGTTGGGCTTAATTAATAATTCCTATAGAGATATTAATAAGAATGGTAAATTTTCATACCCAGATATGCCTGATAGAGATAGTAAAGATAAAGTTATTTATAATATATTTAATTTGGATAAAATTTTTATCGATTTCCTTTCAACTCCCATAATCAGAAAAATTTCCATTGAAATTCTAAATGATGAATATTACAGATTCCTGCCAAATGAGTTACCTAACTATAATTTGCTTTATTACAATGCGCGCTCTAGCGGTAAGGCATTGGATTTACATATAGATTCACATATTCCATTCACTGGTAGTAAAACCTATATGATGCAATTTTTACTCCTTCTCGAAGATAGTACAGAGGAAAATGGAGCTACTATTGTTGTTCCAGCCTCTCATCAGTCAGGTTCTTACACAGATAGATCGACTGATAAGTCGATAAGTATTACTGGAAGAGCTGGCGATCTAATTTTTTGGGATAGTAGGTTATGGCATGGAACATCAGAAAATGTAACAAATAAATCGCGATGGGCACTTGTTGCAACTATGGGTATGTGGTGGGTTAAGCCAACTATTGATATTACTGGTTGCTTAAAAGATGAAATATATCAAAAGCTGTCAGATGAGCAAAAGCAATTGTTAGGGTTTTGTTCTATCCCATCTAGAGATCCATTTGAAAGAGTAAATTGCAAATGTGGATATGAGTATCTCAAAAAATCGGTAAAAGATTATTAATCTTATGAAGAGACTAGCAATCATACCTGCAAGATCCGGTTCAAAAAGGATCCTAAATAAAAATATAAAATATTTTTGTGGAAAACCAATGATTCAGTACATCCTTAATGCCGCAAATGAGAGCAAGCTATTTAATAAAATTCATGTTTCAACTGAATCTTCAAATGTTGCTTCAGTATGTGAAGAGATTGGAATTACAACTGATTTTCTCAGGCCAAAAGAATTAGCTGATGACATAACCCCAATTATGCCTGTATTAAAATATACTCTCAAAAAATATCTGGATATGGGCGAAAAGTTTGATGAGGTTTGGTTGTTAATGGCATGCTCTCCATTAGTACAATCTAATGACTTAATTAAAGCATCAAAGGTATTTCTTAGGAGAGAAAATAAATCAAAATCATTAATTGCAGTTACTGAATATCCTGCACCAATTGAGTGGGCTTTTGAATCTGATAAGCATAATAATTTAACGCCCGTTCAACCAGGAGCTTTTTTAATAAGATCTCAGGACATAGCACCAAAATTTTATGATACTGGTACATTTACAATCTTCCCTAATGATACTGTTGAGGTAGGTGAGAATGAAACTGATAAAAATTTTATTAGTTATATATTGCCAAGATCATCTTCTATAGATATTGATACTTTAGATGATTGGAATTTTGCAGAAATTATCTATAAAGGTATTAATAAATAATGATACTAGGTAAAATTGGTAATGAAAGACAAAAGAGGATTGATTACTTAATAAATAAAAATTCAGACTATTTAGTCAACCTTGAAGAAAAAGTTTTGTCTCATGAATCAGGTGAGAATATTAGCTTAATTACTAAAGGACTTAACTTTGCGAAACAAATGGAGTATGAACACCCAGGACAAACTAAAGAAGTTTATTTAGCACACCCATTTAGAGTCTCGTGTATATATAAAGATATCGTTAATCCCAATAAGTTAGATGGAATTATGCTAGGAATATTACATAACATATATGAGGTAACAGCTACGGACAACAAATTTTGTAATAAATATTTTAGTAAAAATATTTGTGATGCAATTTCTATCTTAACCATTGATAGATCTTTACAAAATAATAAAGAATACTTGGAAATTTACTATAAAAAAATTGCAGAATCTGAGGATTTTGTTGGCCAAATTAAAGCTCTTGATAAATTAGACAATCTTTTTCTGCTGTGTCTAAATCCTTCAAAATCTGTTAGGCTAAATTATATAAATGAGATTGAAAAATTTGTTTTACCAATCGTAAAAATGCATATGCCATATTTATTTGATTACTATATTTCAGTTGTTGCTGACGTAAAAATAACTGGCTACTTTTCAATTGATGAATTTAAAAAAGATAATATATGGAAATAAATTTTTCTAAAAAAATGGTTCTTATTTCAGGTGCCAGTAGAGGTATAGGTAGGTCAATATCAAAAAGTTTTGCTGCTAGTGGAGCAAAAATATGTCTTATTTCAAGAGACATTAAAAGCTTAAATTTACTTAGTGATGAGATAAGTAATGAATATAATGTTACCCCATCTATCTTTGTTGGTGATAATAGCGACAAGAATTTTGTAACTGAAACTATTAAGAAAATTAATGATGAACTTGGCCCGATTGATATACTAATTAATAATGGTGGTGGGCCATTGCCAGGTAACTATTTAAGTTTTGATCACTTAGATTGGCAAAAAGCTTATGAAGAAATTCTATATGCCCCAATAAATTTCATAACCCAAGTTTCACCTATGATGATTAAAAAAGGCTGGGGTAGGATTATTAATATTTCATCTATTGTAGCCGTTGAGCCTTCTTTTGAGATGGTTCTTTCTGCAACAACACGTTCAGGCTTGTTAGCTTTCTCGAAGGCTATCTCTAAAGAAGTAGCATCTTCTGGTATTACTGTTAATACAGTATGTCCTAGCGCTGTTCTTACAGATCGAATGATTGATTTAACAAATCATACGGCAAAAAAACAAAATGTGTCATACGAATCAATTCTTGATTCAGCTAAAAAAAATATACCTTTAGGCAGATTTTCCACTCCTGAAGAAGTTGCTGATTTAGTTTTATTCCTAGCATCTGAATCAGCTTCTTATATAACTGGCCAAACCATCTTAATTGATGGAGGCTTATCAAAAAATATTTAGGTGCTACTGAAATTGTTTTCACCTGATCTTTTCTCAAATTCAATAGCCAATTATGATTTAGCTCTCTGTAGCGAATCAAAGACCGTAAAAAATATTATCTTAAATAATTATAAAATTAACAATTTAAATAATTATAAAATTTTAAAGTTAAAGGGAATCGAGATTAATTCAAATAATTTCTTATTGAAAGGACAAGATAAAAGTTATATTTTAAAAAAGATAAATAAAGAAGAAGATCTTGATTTAATTAACAAGCAATTACAATTAACAAATTGGTTAAACACTCAAAACATTCCAATTCCCAAAGTTATTTCACCTAATAATTCATTAAGTACAGTGGTAACTAATAATGATAATAGCTATTATTTAATGGAATTTATTGATGGATTGTATTATGAAGGTGTTCAAAATTCACTTAAAAATAGTGTTGAAGTTATTATAGATCTTTTTGAGACATTAGAGTCAGTACCAAAAAAATTAAATTTTGATAAAAAGAAAATTGAATATTGCTTATCATCTTTTAAGAAAAAAATAGTAGAAGCGGAAAGCATTAAAACTAAATGGAAAAAAATATTTGGTAGTAACTATAAAATTTTAAATTCATCATGGCATAAAATAAGATCAACAGCAGATCTATTATTAGAGCGTGAAGTTGAATTTAATTCAAGCCCGAGGGGGTTATGTCATATTGATTTACATCCACATAATATTCTAATGCGTAATGATAGAATTTTAGGTGTATTAGATTCTGCTTCTTTTTTGGATAGCTCAATTAATACATCAATATCTTTCAGCTTATTTAAATTAGCCCGACAAACTGCAGTATTTGATAGAAATAATACAAATATTGATGACATCTTTCCCAAGCTCAAAGATGCATACAAAACATTTGCTAAAAAAGGGTATCTCGATGACCCAAAAGATTTTCTTTTTTATTCCCAAGTTGAAATTATTCGACGAATATTATTAATAATCGAATTAAATATTCTCGAAAATAATAAGGATTGGAATAATATTCTACCAGTTCAAATTTCTGCACTTTATGAATCTGAGTTTCTTTTCGATCGTTGTTTTAAGGGGGAAGGTGTTAGGTGAGCTTAATTGACCAGACCCACAAACAAAAACATTTATTAATTTTAAAGATGGATGAATGTTTGCAATTAAGAATTCTTAAAGAAAAAGACGTAACTGATCAGTATGTTAATTGGATGAATGATTACGAAGTTGTAGAATTTACCAAACAACAATCGTTTACTCATGATCAAAAAATGGTTAAAGAGTTCGTGATTGACAAGTTAAATTCTAAAAATAATTTTTTATTTGGTATTTATTTAAATAATATTCATATTGGAAATATTAAATTAGGCCCAATAAATTCTAAAAATCTCGAATCCGATATATCTTATTTTATCGGTGAAAAAAAATTATGGGGTAAGGGTATTGCTTCTAGGGCATTAATGATTTTAATGCACTTTTCCTTCGATACTCTAAAACTTAAAAAGATCCATGCTTGCTATCATCGAAAAGCTATTAGCTCCGGAAAAGTATTAACGAAATGTGGTTTTAAAAGTGAGGTCTCTATTAATGGTGCTAAAGATTCAATTTATGTTGCGATTCAAAGAGAAGATTTTTTATTATTTGAAAAAAATTTTTTATGAATACCAACTCAAATACATCTAGAAATTATGTAGTGGTTAATAAAATTCTTGATAAAGTTAATATGCACTTAAAAAAAAATATTAATTTTGATTTTGAATATTCACGTACTGATATTGTACAAAGAATTTCACAATTAGTTTGTTTATTAATAACTTCTAAGGTCTCTGCGCAAAGCATTAAAAAATCTATAAATGGAGGTAAAACTTTTTTTGAGTTTTTACCAAAGAGTCTTAAATGCAATCAGGATATTGAAAATAAGTATGCAATAATGGGTATTATAATCGGAGATCAGAGTTGGTGGGGAAAGGGAGTTGCTGTCGAGGTAATAATAGCTAGTGCAAAATTTTTATCAGAAGAATATCATATTGAAGAAATTATTCTAGGAGTAAAGGAAAGTAATATATCTGCAATAAAAGCTTATAAAAAAATTGGGTTTGAATTCTGTTCATCTAAATACATTGAGCAGGAATCAAATAGTTCATTAACTATGACTTTAAAAACAAAGTCTTTGTATTGATAAATTGGTCCTTGAATATATATATGAATAAGCATTCAATACTATATAAATATAAAATTATTCATGATCTTATTGATACAACATCCACTGTGAATTCAAATATTTTAAGTTCAAATTTTGATCATATTTACAATAAGCATTTAATTCAAAAAATAATGCAACTTGGCGAAGGTGAGTTTCTTAATGATAAAAATTTTAATACTTTAATAACAGAAAATAAAGTCAGAACTCAAAACTTTAAAATTTCGAGAGATAAGGGTTTTGAATCAATTTCAATTGTCCTTTTTTTTAAATCATTAATCGTATTTTTTGTGCTGTGGCTTTTATTATTTTTTTATTATTTTTTTGCTCTTATAAATTTTAATCAGTGTAAAAAAATACCGAGGAATAAAATAATTATATTTGGCGTTGAGCATCTAAATTTTAATAATAATGAGATAAAAAATAATTTTATTTCATTCATAAAAAAACATATTACTATTTCAAGTGGAGATGATGTCTTAGTATCTTCTAATATTTATAAATCTTCAATACTTAAAAATTTTATATTTAAGAAATATCCTCATTCTATTATTCTTAATTCTGGATTAAGATTTAAAGATTTTTTAAAAATACAATCCCTTCATTTAAGATACCTATTAATTTTCTTACTTAACACCTTGAGAGATAGTAGGGGCTCTATTCTTGCAAAAGATTTTGCAATGATGTCTCTATTTGATTTTTCAAATAGTAAAAAAATAATTAAATCAATTATTTTTACTAATACAAATATGAATTATCAGCCATTATGGAGCTCGAATTATATCGATAGGAAGTTCTCGACATCTATGTTTTGGTATTCCGAAAATACAAGTCCAGTTGTAAGAGACGTTAAGAACAATAAGCAATATTTCAATCAATATCATCTGCATATTAGTTTATTGAGTGTTGATAATCACTATGTGTGGACAAAATTTTTTGCGAATATATTAAAAAAGTTCACTTCTGCTAAAAAATTATATGTAATAGGACCAATTTTATGGAAAAATATTAAAAAAAATACTAAATCAATTGCCATTGAAAAAAATATTTTAATTTTTGATGTGACAGCACTTACAGATGAGTGGAAAAAAATGAGTGGATATAGTGACGTATTCTATTCATATAAAAACATGAAGCTATTCATTTCAGATATTATCGAATGTAAAAATAGTATTAAAAGTTTGTCCGATTATAAGCTAATTTTAAAGCCTAAAAGGAAAGCACTTCCTCAAAATGATTCTAAATATATAAATTATTTAAAAATGCTTGAGTCTCAGAATAATATTATGATTATTGATTCAAATACAGATATCGATATTGCAATTAAAAATTCTTCTTTTATCATATGCATTCCTTTCACTTCCCCTTTAATTCTTGCAAATTATTTAAACAAGAGCTCTATATACTATGATCCAACAGACTCTATTATTTCTTATGATGCCCAAGAAAAATTTTTAATTAAGGGAAAAAAATCATTGTATAAAGAATTATTAAAAATTAATAAAAGAGATATCTGTTAAATGTACCCTTTTTATCCGTTATTAAAGGCTCCTAATTGTGAAGGCTTCACAGTTGTCCATAATTACGCACCAAATAATTGGGAAGTTAGAAAAAATTACAAAAAATACATCAACATTACATGGTCAGATGGATCTTGTTGGCATACCAAAATTATTGGCACTTTAGGTCAGAATAAATCTTTTAAAATAGAAGAAAAGGCTTTAAATTTTTTACCTAAAAATTCTCTGGCACTTTCTAGTCTTTCTATCAATAAATTACCACCCGAATCTGATATTTTACCGAATGACATTGATATGCAAACTAATTTACCAGAATGGAGAGCATCAATAGGTTTGGAGAGTAAATTAGGTGGAAGTACGAGCTTTCAAGGTGAGGGCTATGCTTTCCCTACTAATGGATCTTTATTATCATTCGCTCCCTTTTTACAGCATGGGAAAGATTTGAGTTCTTATCTTATATTTATAAGTATTGAAAAATCACCATTATTTAGAAATACGTCATTATTTTTTTTAAATACTCATGGGAATAAGATTAAGATTAAAAAACCAATTACCAGCAACCATTTAAATATCATAAAACTTGATGGGTTAGATTATGACCCAACTGATTTAATCATTCTTGTTACTAAAAATATAGTTGGAATTCCTTTGTTTGTGACAACTTATAAAAAAGGGAAAGAGTTAAGTCTTGAACATACTCATCCACCAGCTTCATTCGCTATACATGGCGACAGGTGGGGACTGCATAGAGAGTTAAAAAAAATCTGGGCTGAAAAATTTAAGAATATTAAGTCATAACATGATTAAAACAATATATAAGAAACTTAAGAGAGGGTTATGGACATTCAAACAACCGCTATCAGATAAGCCAAAGAGCTTGAATAATCCTGTTAGTGATCTTTTTGTATGGCGACAATCAGGTATATGGAAAACATATTTTGATTTATATGATATTGGGAGCTTCTATTCTCAGATGGTCAAAAATAAAGAAGTTAATGCAAAAATTGTTTTTTTTAATCAAGCTGGCATAAAAATTAAGGAACACACAGTTAAATTAAAGATAAATC
>MDSY01013692.1_pt1 | contig 17829 bp, 21 predicted proteins | sample 811131 | NCBI WGS metagenome assembly MDSY01 (sample SAMN05326643, study PRJNA326480) | marine metagenome | isolation source: seawater | place: Atlantic Ocean: South West | collected 2010
ATTCTTTACACATCCCAATGTTAACCAAGCTTGAAAAAGAATTGAACACTGATTTAGATAATGCAGAGGAATCATCTGATTTATACGATTCGCTGGAAGATGCGATTGGCTGGATTCAAGAATGCATAATTATCGCCAACAAAAATCAAAAAGATGCACCTATCTTTAACACCTACAACCGACATTAAAAATTAATTAGCAAGCAACTAAGGGAAATCAAAATGACTGAACTAACTATCACATTACCAAAAGCCTTCGATGATGCAGAAAAAGCCTTGAAGGTTACAATAACCCCAACTATTGCTTTCGGGCTTTATGATGATGCAACAAGAATTATCGACGAACTTGATAAAGCAATCTATACGATCGATGGTTTAACAACTTATGGAATGGTTGATTCTGCCATGGCTGAAAAGATGGTTGAAGTGATCGAAGATAAACGTATTGAGATGTCAATGCACAAATCTCTAATAAAAAGATTTCTTGAGACTAACGTTTTTGGTAAAAACGATTTAAACGATTCTCACCGAGAATGATACAATAAACGTCCATAGCGGACAAAATAAACACAGCAAACAACAAAAGGAAGCAATATGCCAAGCAAACAATTAAAAGACGAAAATCGGACTATTATAGAAGCCGGCTTAAAATCTTTACCAAATGTAACAAAAGTTAGATATTTTAAATGGACTCACGCTTTTGGCGAATATTACGAAGTTCGAGATTCAAATGATGGAGTGTACAGAATCGGCGATCGATATGCCGGCGTTCGGTGTCCATTTTATGAAATCGCATATCAAAGAGCGAACCCAAACAAACGTTGGGAAGATTGCAAAGAATGTAAATTGACCGAAATGGCAATGGCGTCATTTTGGTTAGAAACTTTTTATCCAATCTTGGTTGCCGAAGATCGAGTAAATAGCTTCATCGATAAAATGGAGCAAGGCGAACAATTGATCGCCGATATTATTTATCAGCTGTTTAGAAAAGTAACCCCGATTGATCTTTTCTTTCATGAGAACTTTTCATCTATTGCAATCATTGAATTATTAAATGAACTAATCGATGGACACCACGAATTCTTTTATGATGTTGCCAAAGACGAACTTCTTTTGAAAAACCAACCCCTTGGTTTTAAAATCAAATTATCTAATGATTGTCATAAAAAATTTAGATGGCTATTTATCGAAAAGATTTATAACGTCCAAAAAGAACAAAAAGCCGGTTTTTATCTAAGAAGGTCACATGCAGATAATGTCTTCTATTTAACAAAATATCATGGCATTAACTATCAATGGGCTAATCGCCTTGGAGCAATTTTACATTTTTGCCCGGCTAACTATGATATTTTTCCCGATGATAATACCATAATGACGCACCCCACTATGCTAAGGGTATTGCAACAAATAAACAGAGCGCGTGATAATGGAAGACAAAATAAATCAAATTATAACCATCGTGGACCAAGGCCCGGTTCTAATTGGACCGGTGATTAAAAGAGCGTCCCGTTACATTATTAATGGCGAACCGATTGCACAGGTTCGCCATTCTGTTTCCTTGAGATCTGGTAAGCCGAAAGCATACTACAAATCAAAAAAGTTTATCAAAGGAAAAGAGCATATATGCAATTCGATTAGATTGCAGCATTGGAGCAAAAGCGAAAATATATATCTTCCGAAATCGGTTCCTGTTAGCCTTAATTTTTTATTTGTTTTTAAGAGGCCTCAAAGATTAAAAACCAAAAAAACCGATCCGGGCTTTATACCCCACACAGTTAAACCCGATAATGATAACTTAATTAAATTATACGTTGATTGCTTAAGCGGCGTAGCGTTCCATGATGATAACCAAGTCTATGAAATCAAAAGTAAAAAAGTATTTTGCAGTTATGATCCATCAACTAAAACTGAAGGATTCGAAGGGGTAATAATAACCGTTGATTATATCGATAATGATATCACACAAAAAGCAATCGAAGACTTCATTCCATGGTGATCAATAAAATCAAAAGATTTGTTATTTATGCTCAATTATTGATCTTGATTGCGAACTATTATTTTATCATCAAAGACGTCTATCGAAAAAGTTTATACATTCTAATTTATCTTCTTTTGATTTATTGCTATTGCATGATTTTAAAATAAAAAGCTTATTGATGGTGTTAGATATTTTTTCACATTCGATGCCCGATGTTTTTGCATCGATTCCCCTTGTAGTCATTCGGCAGAACATTTCCCTACAAAGACCCTCGCCGAATTCTTTTATATAATCAATCGAGCAAGGAACCTCTAAAAGATCGGGTTCAGTCAAATTCTTTTGGACTTCAATTTGTTCTTTTGCAACTTCTTCTTTTACTATAATTGGATCGGGCTTGCTTCGATTTAAAAGCCAAGCCGTAACACCGGATCCGGCTCCAGCACCACCGACACCTATTAAAATATAAACTAACCAATCCATTTTCAAAAACCTATGGATTGTCTGTACCGCTTGAATTGGTATTTCTAACAGAGATTCGCAAAGCTTCCGATGATGCTCCAGCCAAGGCAGTAAAAGTCACAGATCTTGTTATGCGTCCAACCGTTGATATAGAATCATCATAATCTGTTATGATAGAATTCAAGAATTGCAATTCTATAAAATTAGTTGATCCCTCTTGGGTAAATTGACAAGTTAAAGTAGATTCGGTTTTATTGAGCATTGCATTGTACAAATTATTGTCTTCCAGATCCAAATCCACTTGCATGGTCGCCTCACGAAAATCAGTCACATCGGGACTAAGGGTTTGCCGCGAGCCGAGAACGTTTCTTCGGCTTAATTTATTATCAATGTTAAGATTTAGCGATCTTATATTATATGACACGCCATTAAAAGTAAGGGTTGAACCTTCATAATGATAAACCTGTTCAGCCGTTGAAAATGTTTCCCCGGTTATTCCGGTTGTTCTTGCGTCAGCTGTTTTACCAATAAGTTCCATCGATAAAGTCATTTCGCCGCCGGCCTCTACTGAGATACTCGCAGTTGAAACTTTTAAGCCCAAAAAGTCCTCTCTACCAGATGTCGAATCCGAACCGCGTTGTAGCTTTAAACTAAAACTATCAAGATCGGTTGTATTAGATTTGTATTCGTGCAAATAATCAGGACCGCCCAATGATGATGTTGTAACCGTCCCAACCATGCATTTTAAAAAAGTTCCAATGCCATCATAGCAAACCGGGATCGTTAAATTTCCCCCGGTTTCCTCAAATGTATCATAGAATCCTTTTCTTATTGCGCCATCGCTCGTACTTAGACTTGAGCGACCATCCCGTTGTTGAGATCTTGCAAGAGTCGTAGATATAACTTTATTTGCGTTGGTGTTATAGCTACCAGCCGATCCATATGTACTTTCCAAGCCGGGAACAACAAAAGTGTTTCTTCCAAATATGACAGCCATTTTTATTTCTCCATGATTTAAATAAATACTAACTTATTAATTATCTTGATGCCGGCAAAAGATCCCGAATCGATAAGGTTGCCTTCAAGTTAAAAGTTTGCTCTTCGGTTGTTTGTACTTTTGCATTGACTTGATAGTCTTGCCCATTGGCTCCGCCGTTAACTATAAAAATACCGACATAGCCCGGTAAAAATCGTGTCTTCATACCATCGACTAAAGTTATCGAACTACCATCTGGATTCAATGCGGCGGCTTCAACATATTGGACGCCTTCATAAAATAAAAACTTATTATAGGTGCTAATTCTTTTAGATAAAAGATTTCCAAACTTGAACCATGCATATTGTTGGTTACTTTCGGGCTTGATAAAAACAGCCGGGGGTGCTTCGCCGCCTCTTGATATATTATTATCGGCAGCTATTAAATTAGTTGGTCTTCCTAAAAAGATTTGACCGGATAAAGGACTTGATGGTGTGAAAACAGTATCTGAATTCGCCGCCGATGGATTCCCCCAATAAATATAAATAATGTAAGTACGATCCGAAGTTGCCGAAGCAACAACCGGTAGATTTTGCACCCTCATGGTTAGCGTTCGATTTGCATAATTAAAACCGCTTCGATTTTGAACCAATAGATTGCAATCATTATCGACGCAATAAATATCGTAACCATTGGACTGAATATTGGACCAAAATGCGTCCCATTTGGCAGGTATGACTATTTCCACATCCTTGTTATGGCTTCCGGATCCCGAGGCTTGAACATGAACTGCAACCGGCCATCTATAAGAAAAAGAACTATTATACCAACTTCCGCCGCTCATCTTTATGCTCCCGTGTCGCTAACGCATTGTACATCGACTTGTATGTAACCGATCCCATATTGATCAAGTCCATATTTTGCACCATCGATGGCAGTAAATGAACATAAAACATCATCTACTTTATTGCCCAAACCAAGCCTTCGATTTTCAGTTATGGATTCAATAATATCGCTTGATAGATTGGCGGCGTTATCGAATCTTTCTTGCAAGCTTGATCCGCCAACGAAGCAATAGATTTGAAACTCACACGTGAATTGGAAACGCCCCAAAGTCGGACCATAGGATTCCAAGGCTTGATTAAACAGTACGAAGGCGCATGGTTGATAACCCGGTTCAATAGCTGAACCCCTGATAACTCGATCTGTTAAATTTAAACCGCTTGATTTTGCGGCATAATCTACACCTATTAATTCTGCAATTTTTTTAGATATTGTAACGATCCGAGAATCAGCCATTAGATTCCCCCCAATGCAACTTCGATTGCCTTTTGCAAGTCGGGCTTCGGATCGGTCATTTGAATTCCTCTAAAAAGATAACGCCTCGGTAAAATGTTTCTTTCTGGATCTCCAAATTCTAATGATGCAGCATAAGGTACCGGTTCTTTTAAGCCGGCGGTTATACTTAACTTTTCGATTCCATCTTCCGAAGATTCTGCCAATCTTGCAAAAATAGATCTTCGAAGATTTCCTGTTATAGCCCTTGGGCCGACATTATCACCAGAATTACCGCTTTTGAAAGGCTTCGAAATTCTTTTGCCTTTCGTTCCGGTCATTACTTGATACGTTCTATATTGCGAACCTTTTTTGCCTTCATTGGTTGTACGGGATCTTTTGGCTATTGGTCTATCATCGTCAGTAAAAAGTAAAGCGCTATTTTTTTGGATCTTGAATCCAATCGCAATCATTGCTTTTTGCAATTCTCTTTTCAGATTATCCTTATCGTCTCTGATTCTTTTAGGAAGATCTTTCATAAAATAGTACCGGACAATCGATAAGGCTTTAGATATTCCTTGACTTCGATTGGCATTGTTTTCGGCGATAAATTGGTAGATCCACCACGTTGACTAACGGTCTCCCGGCCTTGATTTTGTTTATTCCTCTGTAACTGCGAAGCCCATACACAGATTGCATGTTCGAGTTCCGGCGGAATGCTATCTGAAGTATAGCCAGCCGTCAAAATCACTTTTATAGCTCGATCCCCTTTATCAAAAACATCTACAGCTGTTTTCGGTTTTAATCTAACTTGCCCCTTAACATTATCTAAGTTGTACCCATTTGGATCAATCAAAGTGTCAGATTCGTACTCTTGATATGGATCACTATGAATTGATGTTATCGAATGAACCGGTTTGATTCTTAAATCTAACATCAAATGGTTTCCCATTGATGGACCATCATAGTACAAAGTATAAGTCTGTACCGTTAGGGTGTTATGATATTGGGTTCCATCAAAAGAAAAAGGAAAGCCGAGATAACGGGCAACCGCTACCTCGACTCGATCCAATAATGCTGTTAGTTCAGTATCTGCACCAGTACCTTGAGCCAATTCTGGCATGTAAGTTTTTAGTATTGTGTTTGATACCAAAGGCATACATAAAAAACCTTTAACTAAACTTTCGGGCTTTTTCGAATTGAATAATTAGTGTCCCATCAGCGGCTTTTCCGGAACTGCCATCAGCATCGGTATATAACCGAAATGATGAACCGGCTTCATGGGTAGCTTCATCGACATTTGCACCCGCTACAAAGTTAACAACGGTTTTAGCTGCAATGGTTCCTTGATTTGTTAAATTGGTTCGATACTGAAAATATGTTTTAGTACCGGCCCCATCTTGTATATAAAAGGAACGAAAGTTAGTGTTATTGCCGGTTATCTCGGCTTCATTAACATATGTTGCCCCGACACATCGCATTCTTTCATCGAAACCAAAATATTCCTGTCCTACAGCAGTAGCAGCAACATCTAACACAAAAGTTATATTTTCTTTTTGACTCATTTTTAAGACCCCTAACCGTTAAGATTGAAAAGATAAGCTACATTTTTATCGGCATCAAGATCCGGCGAGTCCATAGTTGATCGCATTGTAGCAACCAAATTAACCGCACCCGATCGAATATCCTTGGAATTCTCTAAAATTATTCCGCGGCGTTCGTATTGATACCAACTTGCTGTGTTAAAAATAACCAAGCCTGATTGAGTCTTAGTGTTATTATCATAGACCCCCGACGCGTTCATATCGGCAGAAAGAAAACGGCTCATCAAGATAGGTGTACCCAGTATTGATCCGATTTGGCCTTGTACGATTGTCGCCGATGGACCGAATTTATCGACAGTCAATACTTGATCCAAGGTTAAAATATGCTTGACGAGTACTTCCGGGCTGCAAACCAAATATCGATTTTCTACACCCAATTCACCCATGGATCCAAATGCAGTAACCAGATCGCTAATTGCAAGAGCGGCAGGTGCAGCAACTGCGCCGGCTGTTCCTTTATCGAAAGCGGCCGCACGCATGCCCAAGAATAAACGTCTATGATCGGCGGCTGTTCCGAGGCCGGAATTCCCCCATCGGTCACGTATATTCCAGTTAGAAATGTCGTCACCATGCGCCGCATTTGTATCGGAATTGAGCATGGCGTCTTCGAAGGCGTCTTCTAAATCTACACTCACCTGTCTTGATAATGAAGGCATGAGAGCAATAGCGGAGTCCTCCATCGCGGCGTCATCGACTACATATCGAACCGCTAACCCCTTGATATTTATGGTTTTTTGGCTCGTTTCTACTGTGCTTGCTTGATACAAGGCCGGATCGTCGCTCGTGATTTCGCCTTTTTTAAACGGACGGCCCCCTTTATTTAGCCGGGGAATCAAAATCGTATTTCGATCAACGCTAACGGTTGGCAATAATTGACGGAGTTGTCGAGGAATAGAAAATCCTTCCCATAAATCGGGCTTGAACTCATCGGGGATCCATTCCGCTCCCGTTCCGGCTTGATCATTGAAGGCCTTAGAAATTGCAGGTGCAATTTCCCTTGGAGCCTTTTGCATATGCCGATGAAGTTTTAAATCCATCTTCGGCGTATTCGGTTTAGACTCGGGCATAATCATTCGAACAAATGCACGTTGTTGGGCAATTTGAATTAAATCTTTATGCCATTGATTGACGGGTTCGTCGCTATCAAAAAGTCCTTTCTTTTGATAATTAACAGTTCCAGTTCCCGGAATGTTAATTTTTGCGCCTTCGGTCCGCCATTGCAGATCGCCGTTACTTTTTACAAATTGCTTGAGCTCTGAATCTCTACCGCTCATTTGAACAGGTGCAGTTTGTACCGATTCAACTAACAACCGTTGGGCTTTCTTCATATCGGCAATTTGTTTATCAAAGCCGTCCATACGATTAGAGCTATTTTTTTGATGTTTTACGATGCCCTTGATAATTGCGCCGGCTTCGGAAACCATTTTTTGATCTGTTTTAGTCTTCGACATAATCGATTCCTTCCAATGTTAGAGCCCGAAGTAGGGCAAGGTTAAAGTTTTTATCTTTTGGTTTTTTGGCGTCTTCGTCTTCCTCTTCGTCTTCGTCTTCGTCTGACATATCGCCGCCGCCATGATCATCATCATGTTCTTTCCTTTTATCGTCTTCGTCATCTTCGGAATCAAGATATTTGTCCAAATATGATTCTTCCTCTTCGGCTGCAATCTCTTCGAGTTCCTCTTCGAGTTCCTCTTCCATTTCGCCTTTTGCAAAATGAACAACCCAACTATTTTCCTCTTCCTCTACTTTTAAAATATGCTTTCGCATTGATGCGAGGAATCTTGTTTTTGCTCTACGACTTTTCCAATCTTTTATTTCCATCATTAATTCATCCATAAAATCATTGTCATAATCGATGTCACCGATCTTTCTTGAGACTGCAACCGCTTCGGCTTGGGCTGGAATCGTCACCACGCTAACTTCTAAAAGTTCAGATTTTGTAAATAATCGACCAACCGAACCATGAGATTCATGATCTTTAGGTAAATCGGATCTTTCAATATATTCTAACGGTTGGAAGCCAACAGAGACCGCCGATAAAAAACCCTCTTTTGTCATTCTTGCAATCTCGGCCCCTTTTGATTGGCCGGTATCAAATGTCACGTCTATTAATAATTGACTATTTTCTACCTTGACTGCACCCTTACCTATTGGCAATGATTCTTGATCATGATTAAATAAAACAACCGGGTTCGAATTATAACTTTTTAGATCCCAATTATCGACGCCATTTAAAACAATATCGCCGTACCGATCTACTGACGCAGTTGATGCAATAAAAGTCACCGGCGAATCGATGTCTTTATTATCGCCTTCTTGGCTTCGTATAACTTTAAAAAACTTTTTTTCCATAAGCCCTTGTAGCATAGAGAAAAAGTATGCACAAGTTTTTATTAATATAAAAAAGTATTTTATTAGTGCTTTCTCAAGCTGAATACTATATAATAGTAACACAGTAAACAACGGAGAAAAAAATGATTGCTGCAAACCAAGAAAACCAAACCTATAGCGTGTACAACCAAAATGGTACACGAATTAAAATGTTTAACGGCGAAAACGCATATAGCAAAGCAAGACGATTCGCCTCTATCAAAGGACCAAACTTTAGCGCTCTTTTAGACCGCGGACCATTTAGATGGCAAACAGATGATGATGAGGAAACGGAAACCGATGATTATGTTGCCCCAACATCAAAAATTAGAATTCTTAAAAGCAATGATGAAAACGAAAGCCTTCGCCAAATTGGCTTAGTAGAAAGTGCAGATGCAAAATATGTCGGACATATATCAGAGGAAAGCAAAAGAGGAAGACGGGAAAGTTTTAATAAATTGCCAAGCTTAATGGACGGTACATTATTAGATATAAGTGATCAGATCTTAAGGGAAGATAGAGAAGACCATATTGTAAAGATCAAGGATTTAAGATTTGGATTTACTGCCTTCCAAAATAAAGAACATCTTTTACCTATTGATGCCCCAATTGAAAAAGCGGCATTTAAACAGCTGTTAGAAAGATGCAAAGCCTTCCCAAGATGCAACACATCTTTTAATCTATGGCCTTTTGATATTGTATCAAGAACTTTTAATTCAGTGATAAACCATTTTGAAAATGACACTGAGATCGTTTTAAGTACAAGAAGGAATGATAAAGCTCAAAGCGGACGATCTGTTTTTAGAGCGGTATCAACAACATATCAAGGCGAAGTAAATTGCGGCGATGTTGCTTGGGCTGTTCATGGTGCATTATGGGACCGAGATTGCAAGGATGCTAAAGTTGTTGCATCTTATGATCCGGAAACAACAAAGTTCGAAGCCGACATTATATTTCAAAAGCCTTATGACACCCAACTATATGATGATTCAAAATCAAGTATTTTTAGATTTGGTATAAGAGTAAAAAGCGCAGATGCATCTAATGGATCGATATCAATAGATATTATTAGTCATCGGGATGCATGTTCAAATGCTCAAATGATAATTAGCGAATCGATTCGTCAATTAACAAGAAGGCACACCGGATCGGCTGCATCAATCGGGCAAAATATCAAAGAAGCCATAGATATTTGTCTTGATTCAATAAAACCATTTTTGCAGCAATGGCGATACCTTGAATCCACACCCATCGAAGAAACTATGCTTTTTGGAAGATATTTTAAATCTCAACTTATAGATGGCGAATGGAAATCAGCCGCCGAAGTTGCAATCAAGTACATGGTTGATAATAAGAAACTCGATTGCAATTTAGGAAAAAAAGCATTGTTCGAGATTCTCATCAATGGCTATAACTATGAAAAAGGGAACACCTTGGATTCATTGATTAATGCCATAACCAGAGCGGCACACGATTCATTGCTTGACGATATAAATAGAAATCTTTTAGAAAAACAAGCCGGTGTGTTAATCGAAGCTTGGGCATAAAAGATTATCTTTTGTTAATATGGGGCCGAAAGGCCTCTTTTTTTTCCTTAAAACGATATGCCTTTTTTTTGATATATTGATTTTAATTAATGAGGAACAAAAAATGAATTGGTTTACAAAGTTTTATCTTGGGGTTGTCAAGGCTTTTAGAGTTGAGGAAAAACCAAAGTTACCCAATCATGGTGCAAACTGGGACACCCCATATGGAGCCAGACAAACTTATTCCGCTATGACTGCATTATCTGCATTCGGGGGTCACGGTTATACTCATGCGGCAGTATGTAGATCTTCGCAAGATCTCGCAGCATTGCCAATTAAACTTTTAAAAGGCAAAGGTTCCGAAGCCGAAGAAGTAATGGAAAGTGAATTCTTAGATTTAATGCATGAGCCAAGCACGAACGTTGATTCTTTTCTTTTTCGGGAACAGATCGCCGCGGACCTCATGCTCTCCGGGAATTGTTATGTTGTTTTAATTGGCGTTGATTCTGTACCGAGTTCAATTGTTAGATTGCACCCCGATGAAGTAGAGATCCAAACCGATCGATCTGGTATCATCGGCTATATTCATACGAGCGGCGGCGAATCAGTAGTCTATAAACCGAATCGTGTAATTCATCTTCGGGGAATCAGCTATGCAACCGGACCTTCGGGTTTATACGGTACGGGAATAATAGAGCCCTTAAACCTTGAGATAAATAGTGACATAAATGCAATGAAGTTGGCCTCGGATGCAAGTTCAAAAGGTAGGCCCGATGTATTATTATCACCGAAAGATGAAACTGATATATGGGGTTACGAAAGAAGAAAAGAGATTTTAGATCAATATAATGGGCTGAGCAAAGTCGGGGGAGCCATGGTGCTTTCTGGAATGATTGATGTAACGGAACTCAAGCTTAGCCCCCGGGATGTCGAGTACGAAAAAGCCCGAGTCATGGCCCGGGAAAGTATATCAGCCGTTGCAGGTGTACCCCCATCGATTCTCGGACTTCCTACAGCTAACTACGCAACAAGCCGACAAGAAGCGTTAAACTACTGGGAAATGCAGCAAAAGAAAGGCGCAAGATTCGAATGGTTATTTACTAAAATCGCGAAGCTTTACAATGATGAGTATGAAGTTAAAATTGATTATAGCGGAATCGAAGTATTGCAAGCTAAGAGGGATTCACAGCTGTCAAGAATTGAGCAACATATTTTAAACGGTATTTCCGCCGAAGATGCGTACGCCTATGAAAACTTGATGGATGCCCCTATAGGGGAAAGAAACAATAAATCAATAAAAGTTGATGATGAAGAATCAATTGATCAAGTTTTAGATATTGGTAAGTATAGACAGCTAAAAGGGTATTCCGATTTAAGTGAGACAGTTAAAAACGGCCTTAAAAATAAAGCGGCTAAACATAATGAAATGATAGACGAAAAAGGTATGGCAGATTGGCGCAAAGTCAGAGCGCAAACTTTAGGCACGGTTTTCGAAAGGGGCGTTGGTGCATACAACACAAATCCAGATAGCGTACGCCCATCGGTTAGCAATGCCGATCAATGGGCATATGCACGAGTTAATAGTTTTTTGTATGCATTAAGAAGTGATAGATTTAGATCGGGAAGGCATGATACAGATCTTTTGCCCGAAGAACACCCGTTGACATCCAAACCTAAAAAAAAAAGATTTCGAAAAAGAAATACGAATCAATAGATTTTAGCGTACCGAAAGGTGTCAAATCAGAATTGCAAAAAGGTTTGCAATGGCATGACGAAGGACATTCCGGTGATGGCTTGAATCCTGACACGGTTGGTTGGGCTACCAGAATGGTGAATGGATCTGATATTAGTCCAGATAAAGCGATCAAAATGCGTGCATGGTTAGCAAGGCATGAAACCGATAAAGAAGGCGAAGGCTTTTACCCCGGACAAAGAGGTTTCCCTTCACCCGGAAGAGTTGCTTGGGCATTATGGGGAGGCGATCCGGCTAAATCATGGAGCAATAAATTAGTCAATCAAATGAAAGCCGAAGATGAAAAAAGCAAAAAATCATCGATTGATAAACGTGCAAAGATTTGGTTTAGATATATTGAAAAGCAACAAGGACCGGCAGAAAACAAAATGGATCGGGCAATGAGGCAGTATTTTAGATTGTCCAAAAAAAGATATATAAGGCGAATCAAAAAAGCGGAAAGAAGATATAAAAATAACCAAGTATTAAAATCAATCGATTATCGAAGCTTGGTTGATCTGATTAGAGAAAGAACTATTTTAAAAAAGTTCTTAAAAGGAACCCCAGCAAGATTAAGTGAATCAGGAAGAATCCTTAGAGGAAGTCCGGGGGCTTGGCAAGGGGTTTGGGAAAAAAGCGGAATGGATAGCTTAAAAAGGCTTTTTAAATTGGCAGATAAAAAACCGCCGACCAACATTATATTTGGCGAGCAAAGTTACGCCGACGAATTATTAGATAAAACCGTTGATGAGATAACAAAAACAACCGCTGAGAGAATTAGAAAAAAAGTAGCCAAGGGTTTAAACGAAGGTTTGTCGCTTGATGATATTGCTTTAGATCTTGATGAAACTGCAAGAGATGAAGATCCAATTTTTGGATTCGCAAGAGCTAAAACAATTGCAAGAACAGAATCAACGCGTATTATATCAGGGGCGCAAAATAGATCATTCGATAAAGCCGAAAGGGAATTCGGTTTAGTTGTCAAAAAGATTTGGGTAGCTAACCGAGATGCAAGAACCAGAGATTTGCATTTGGATTTGGAAGCAAAATATGGTGATGAATCTCAAGCAATACCCCAAAATTACGAATTCGAAATAAACGGATTCAAAGCCCAAGGTCCCGGTTTGTTCGGTGACCCATCGATGGACGTCAATTGCCGGTGTGCAGTTATACCAGTTGTTGAGTAGATAAGAAGCCGCAAAAAATGCGGCATCTTGTCACCCACTAATTTATTGTGCAGATTGGAATCTCATCAAAAGTCCTTCGACTTGAGATTGCAATCTTGCAATTGATTTTCCATTTAGAGAGACTTCGTCTTTTATATCTTTCAAAGTCCGATCCAGTTCCCGGCGCATATCATCGTCTTTCTGCCTTGCCGCTCTTCGCTCTTCGGCGTACGTTGATATTTGGGTTTGTCTTTCATCGGCATATGTTTTTATCTGAAGATCGTATTTTTCAACAACTTCTCTATATCGGTCACGAATCTTTTCTTGGGTTTGGCTGGATTCTTTTTGCAATCTCTCTAACCGCTCTTCATATTGAACCCGCATTTCGTCACTTCGATTTTGGTCTTTTGCTTTTGACCAAATCATATAAACTAAAAAAAGGCCGGCTATGCCATAATCGACCAAGGCTTGCAAAATTGGATCCATGCGATTTTATAGCATGAGTCTTCATTAATAGAAAACTATTATTGATAAAAAAGAACATTTTTATGCATTATCGACTTCACTTCTTAAGCTAAATACTATATAATAGTAACACAGTAAACAACAAAAGGAAAAATCATGAGCAAAGAGAAAAGAAAATTAATCAAAAAACATAATCGAATTTTAGATCAAATCCATAACTTGCAATACAACAAAGACGGTTCAATGAAGGCCAACATCAACTTCAAAGAATCAATAAATCAAAAACTCACCCTCTTGATGATTCAAGAGAAAGAAATCTATAACAAACTCATCATTTGCAAATAGAGGGTAGATAAATGAAGGTATATGTTTTAGAAATATCAAATGATAAATCAAGATCCGAACCATCGATCTTTTTGTTTTCAAATGAAGAAAAGGTCATCGATTTCATCATCACTTATTTTGATATTGATGTAGATCCAAAAGATATAAAATCAATTACTGAAGTGTACCATGCACTTTATAATGAAATCAATCAAGGTTTGTTTGATGATATGGAACCCTATTTTGATACTTATACTAAAGAAGTTAGATAATCATCAATCAATGATTTAATAGTCGGCTCCAAGCCGGCTTTTTTTGTTTTATCGATGAGCAAGCCATCTGTGCAAAAATGATATTTCATATCTCAAAGCGTCTAACCCATGATCGTGTTTTTTAATTGGTACATCTTTTCCGCTTGATTCGCTCCATCTATATTGGCGAAACTCTTTTAAAAGATTGACGCAATTATCATGTATGTACAAATGCGGCTTTCCTTCGGCATCGATGGCTAACCGTTCTTTAACTATGTTAATGGTTTCAGCTATACCCAACCATTTAGGAGCGGCTTTAGTTTCTATATTGCAATTTCTTGCTAAAATTAGTCTTCCGTCTTTTGATTCTGGATCAGCTACCGTCCATCTAAAAGGAAAGTATTTTTTAAATCGCTTCCTCAATTCCAAACCATTTTGCAAAGTAGTCCATTCTTTTTTATAGTATTCGTCGATAACATGAAGGGTGTCATCTTTTGGGTTCCATGCAAAAACCAAGGCGGCGAACGGATTTTTTACCCCGAAGTCAATAGACATATCGCGAGGCCAATCATCTGGTACTTTTTTTGATTTTATAACATGGATGTTTTTATTTAGTTCCGAATACACAACCCCTTGCTGATTTGTAAAATCACCGAACAATCTTGATTGTTTGGAAGCTTGAGACATAAATGCAACCGCTCGATTTAATTTAACCGAAGAGATCCAAGGATTATCTAAACCACTAATCGTGTGATTTACATAGCCATCGCCGGGTTCATCAATGAACAATCTAAAAGGCCAAGTCAATCCTTTTAAAGGTGTCATAGTTAGCAAAAGTTTTCCATGGGAATCGACGCACCTCATCAAGCATTCATTAAAAACGTCTTCCTTATGTTCCTCATCTAACCAAATCAATGATATGTCACCCCCGGCCCCTTGATACTTTTCTCTTCCAGCATCAGCCGACAAAGAGATAATTTTACCGCCGTTAGGGAACTCAATTCTTGATCTTCCTGCACCTTGCCAATATTTTTCGATTGCATTTGATGGAAGGAATTTTGATATTTTTGGCCTTACATACATCAAAGCGTCATTATATGATAAAGCAGATGCCCAAACCGTTGACGGCTTTTTTTGTATTAAATCAGATGGTAAATTATTTATTTTTAACCATTCTCTAACCCACCATTGATTTGAACCGGCAGCAAAAGCAACTGCAAGCATTGCACCCACTTCGGTTTTCCCGGCGCGATTTCCCCCCGAAATCAAAGTAGCTTCCCGGCCCAAATTAAATAACGGCTCGACTTGCGATGTTCTTTTTTCTGTTATATCGCATTTGTCACAACGCCAAATCGAAGACCCAAGCCGGCGCATTTTTCCGCCACACCCAATTGGTCTTTTTGATTTTTTGGCTTCGCCGTCCCATCGATGGCAATAAGGTGTCCAAAGTTTACTTAATGCCAAGGGGTAATTTTTTGCAACATCAATAATTTTTTGACGCGCTTTAACCGCTTGAACTAATTTATCTTTATTGTTTGTCACTTGATTTTGCTATTGCTGCACGAACAAATGCGTCGACAGCTGATTGACCCCCCAGATATAAAGCTTGACAAAGTCCCGAAGTATAAACCATCGCAGATAAAACGCTTGAATCTAAGTTTGATCGGATGCCCATGCCAATCAAGATCAACCAAAGAAAGTTCCATATCATGGCAGCTATAAACTTTTTTGATTGAAGGGGTGTTTTTGCAATCCAAGATTTTTCATTTTTAGACATTTTTTATTCCTCATTAATATCTATTTTGGGGCCTTTTAATTTTTCGATCAAATCATTGGTTCGATTTAGTTCAGATAATAAACCATTCACATCAAGATCGATTGCCTCATTAATAACTTCTTCTTTAGGCGGTTGATTTACAGTGTAACCAAACCTTCTTTCTAATCGCCAACCGGCTGCACGCCAATCGGTTTCACTTGCCCTTGTTATAATTGCTAAATCTCTCAAGGCGCATAAACCTTCCGCCTTTTTTACCCGCTCGTAAAACTCTATAAATTGTTCATTGCCTTCCCTACCCATTGATAACCATGAGTACAAAGTAGCTACATGAATCCCGGCGGCTTGGGCTGCAATTTTTCGTGTTGCTCCAACTTCCATTGCCCGGCAAATTATATTCAGTGTTTCCTTATCTAATTTTGTAGGCCTTGCCATTTTTGCCTCTATTCTTTATTTTGACATGCATGATTTAAACGCGCTCTGATAATATCGACATATTTTGGATTCATTTCGATTCCTATAGATTTGATTCCTTCCTTTTCGGCTGCAACTAAAGTCGATCCAGATCCAGAAAATGTATCTAACAAGACGGCGTCTTTAGATGGCGGCATTCCAAGCCGGCATAACCAACGCATTAATTTAATGGGCTTAACGGTTGGGTGTATATTTTTTGATTCTTTTGATGTTCTACCAGTACCGGCCCTTGGGTTATTGATACCGGCTGAATCATCTTTTCTATTTAGCAATTGACCCGCGTTCATACCCGGCAGATCATCACAACCTTCTTCTCTTTCGGATCTTGATACTTTCGGACATTGATAAATATTCCCCGGCCATCTACCTTTTTCTGGTGCTTCATAATCAGGGGGATTCACGCTAAATCCTATATTTCCTTTTCTTATACCCCCTGCAACCGGATCGGGTTTATGGTTTGGTCCCGGCCAAGCTGGATCCCCATATTGCATTCTTGTTGCATCTATATTTAAAGAACCGGTTCCATGCTTGAGTATATTTTCGCAAACGCTTTTTTCTGATAAAGGTTTTCGTGCAAGGATTGCCGGCTCAAAGCATGGCTTCAAAGCAGTTCCATAACCGGCGTACTTTTTAGCATCTTCGGTTTTTGGTACTGTGACATCCCGGCTAACAAAATTAGTGGATCCGTCCATGTTCCAACCGGACATTTGATTGTGCTTAACGCCAACAACATCTCTTTCGGCCCCATGATAATTATCAATAGCTTTATCAATAGACATTGATTTTGGAAAACCGCTATAATACAACCAATTGATTGTATCTCTGATTTCGAATCCGGCAGATTCAACAACGGTTCCCAATCGATGAAAAGTCCGGGTTGCGCTAAATGCTATTAAATGTCCGCCGGGCTTTAGAACACGAAAACATTCCTTGGACCAATCATCTTTAGGCACGCTAACGTCCCATTGATTCTGCATAAAAGATAGACCATAAGGAGGGTCGGTCAAAATAAAATCGATTGACTCAGATTCAAAAGTTTTCATTACTTCAACACAATCGCCACAAATAACTTTATGATTGCCAATATCGATCCGATCGCCATTTTTAGTTATTGGCTCAACATCTATAGGCAATTGATCTTCATTAGATAGTTCTTCATCTTGATAATCATTTGATATTGGATCATCAAAAGAAGGAATATCAAAATCAATAATATCATCGATTGATTCTTGATCAAATCCAGCAATCAAAAGATCGTCCATTTTAAAGTCTACTTTTTTAAATATGTCTTGAAGCTTTAGATTGTCCCATTGCGATATTTCGCCTAACTTATTATCAGCCAAGGCCAAAAGTTGTGCATCAACGGGATCTAAGTCTAAAAATCTAACCGGTACTTCTTTTAGATTTAAACTTTTTGCGGCTTCTAATCTTGTGTGACCGGCTATGATTGTAAAAT
>MDSY01007469.1_pt1 | contig 17819 bp, 14 predicted proteins | sample 811131 | NCBI WGS metagenome assembly MDSY01 (sample SAMN05326643, study PRJNA326480) | marine metagenome | isolation source: seawater | place: Atlantic Ocean: South West | collected 2010
AGTCTGGGAGCGGGGACCACTTCGTCATGTGCAGCGAGGTTGCCCATGGCATCCAAGAAAACGGGTTCCAACGCTTCATCTTCAAACACAGGTTGTCCCACTGAAAACACGTCTGCCATCCACGGTGACATTGCTTCGAGTTGTTGCTCAAACCCGCTGATTCTTTGATGACAATATCAGAACAAGTTCATGAGTGGTCCGGTCGATACAATCAGTCAAGGATTGAGCGGGAGTGTAGACGGTGTGCCGGGAGACTGAACACCTTCTGCCATCTTTAGATTCATAACCACTCAATCTGAATACTCTCCAGTGCTTAGTACTTCATACAATCAGATTCCAATTACCAAAAGGTGAGGCGTCACCCTACCATTCTCAATAGGGGTGCACTCTCCGGGAGGTTTGAGAATTATGTTACTGAACATCGATTTGAGAGAGAGTTTGCTGATGATAGCCCTAGTTGTATTGTGTGGAACGACGCTCTATGCGACGCACCGCTCAACGAAGGCCTTGAAGAATGAAATTGCACAGAAACCTGAAGTCCCTGATATTGTTCAGATGGCGTCCCTTGAAGAAGCAACTGGGTTCAAAGTGGTGGATAAAGAAGGCTACCAAAGTCTTCAGAAATTGAACACAGCCACTTCTGCCCTCCCTGGGCGAGTGGATCGGGTGGAGCAAAAATTGATGTCCACTGTCCAAGAATTGAACGATATAAAACGGTCCTTGGGCAGTCTTATGGAATCAATACTCACGCTTCGTCAAGATTCACAAGATCGTAGTGTTGAAACTATCAAAGCTTTCTCGGACTTGGATGAGAATCTTCGAAGTGCGATGTCTGCTGTTTTCCAGCGACTCGAGGAGGACTCTGAGTGAAATTCACAGATGAAAGAAATTTGGAGGGGGAAGTGATGAAAAATAAACACACCAAGATGACATGGGGTTCAGAAATGGCCCGTTTGCAACGCCAACGAGCAGAACGCCGAGCAAAGAGCGTGGCGCAGATGCCGAGTGAAGTGAAGATGAAACTTGCAAAAGTAACAGTTCCGTTAATCATGGGCCAGCCTGCGTTCAAAACTAATTCAGGATGGGTCAACGATGATGCTGGCCTTCTAACGGTTGTTTCGACGATGATGGATGAGGGTAAACTCCCTCCCGTCAACGTGGTGATTCGCAAAACAGGTTCGGTTCCAAACCGCGTTGCCCACGCTCCTAAAGCGTCCGTCGGCCGCCCGATTGGTGGCCTTCCAGAGCTGATGGCAGAAGCCATGAAGCTTGATGCTGCTCTTCCAATCCATGCCAAAGGAACGGCCATTCTTTCCTGTTTGAGCGACGATGACATCGATCAGATGGTTGCAGGCCTCTACGGAAACCGACTTTCTGAGGAACGACAAACATCGTTCAACCAAGCCGTTGCTGCTGCATATAGCATCTCGCAACGAACTGTCGATGTAAAACAGATTCACCGTCCCGAGGTCATCATGTTTGACGAGAAAACCCGGCCTGCATGGATTCGACTCACGCCCACAGCATCGCTTGTGTTGACATCAACCGGCCTTGCTGGTGGTGGAAAGGATACGGCCGCCATGGCCCGTCGTCGGGTCACAGGCCCATCATCGACAAATGAACACCTCACTGCGTCTGCTTGGCAGGCTTTGGAGCACGCGAAAACACTTTCCAACGGCCTCGAATTGGGGTTGGTGGCTTCTCACGGTGGGACCTCAAAGGATGCGCTTGTGGCCTTTCATGACCAACTCGATGCCTCGTCAGCACCGATTGGTGGAGGGCATGAATTCCTTCTGTCCACGCCGTTCAAGAACTTTGCAAGAGCTGAACAACCCGATGTAGGATTGGAAATGATGTCAACCATTGGCGTGGTTGGTTTCACGCCTCGCCCAACACCTCCCGAGGGGGGATGGCATGTCACCTTTGTCGAGGAAGACCACCAGTCCATGAAAGCGATGGATTTGTTCATGCTTGAACAGGCTTTGATCGATTACTCGAAGCTGTCCCCTTCTCACAAAGACCGAACTGACCATCGGAATATCTTGTTATCTTGGTCTCGAGATCTTGGCCGAGGATGTGGATTGACCGGTATCCTTGGTGATGACACCCAATCCCCAATTCGCCAGCAAGCGGATTTCTGGTTGCTGTCGGGCGCGCCCATCACGAACCATCGCCTAGACAAATCCATCCAACAGAGTCACTTGGAAGAAAGCGTAGTTTCCCAACTTAGAACACTGATGTCACGCTCGTTGGCCACTACGTCAACAGGTACCAATCAGGTGTTCCAACCGGACAGAATCCAACACGCACGTCGATGCATCAAAGCCGTGATGTTGAAATTGTATCTTCCTGAAAACCACGGTTTCATGGTTAAACAAATCGATCATCTCCGCATTGCCTTTCACAATGCCGCTTACGCAGCGTTTGATCTTTCGTCCTCCGTTTATGCCATTCCGAAGATTGAAGTAGCCATTATCGCTCTTCCAAAAGCTGCGATTTCTGAGCCGTTTCTTTCGGTGCACAGCTTGACCCATGCGCGAGATTTGATTCGCTCGATTCTCGCTGACACCCAGGAAGGTCTTGACGAGATGACACCTCACGGATTGCGAAAAATCAGTGAATCCCGATTCAACGTTTCGCAACTGTCTCGACGTCGCGTGGATGCGATGATTAAAGCGCTCCAAAAACAGGAGCAATCCCGTACGATGGACGGTTGGCTGACATTTTGGAGACGCGTTCGAAAGAAGCTTTTCATCATGGCTGGCCGTCAACCCAAGATCGACCCTGCTGCATTTGATAACTGAGGTGAGGTCATGAAAGAAGACACAAACACCTCTCCTCAGGCAACGGCCTTGGCGCCAACCATGAATCTTGTTCGCAAAACCGTTGACATGAACATCGCGTACCTCAACCAAACCCGGGCAGACCTTCAGCATGCCCAACACCTCAACGAGCGCATCCAGCGAATGAAACGTCAGGATCTCGCATTGCTGGTTCGACGCTTTCAAACCTCATTGGAAAAGAAAGTCCAAACCGCAACTGGGATGCTGGGGGATTTCTGCACAATGAGGGTGTTGTACGAATGGTCGTTGAACGTCAACCAAGAGGCACGGGAAGAATACCTCTTGTGTTTTGATCTGCTGTTCGAGGCGCATCATGACACCTTTGCATGGGCCAACAACCCTTCAGAAGAACCCCATCCTAATGGCGGGCGTCTACGTGCCGAGCCCATTGGAGGGCAACACCAACGCATTGACATCCATGCCTCCATTGAGGCATCACCCGATGTTCGAGGAGAGCCCGATCAATCAATGGATATCACTGACCCCTTCTTGCAAGGACTCAGCAATTTGGTTTCTGAATCAGAAGCGGTGGCCGCCTCCAATCGACGGATTGAAGCCATCATTGACCTGATTGAATCTATGTCGTTTTCCTTTGGCGAATCAGGTCAAGTATTCTCTAGTACGTTTCATGCGAAACGTCTTGTTTCAACGATAAAAATGCATCAAATGACACCGTCCTTGGCCGAGACAAATTCTGCATTGGCCTTTGTCGGAGGCGATGAATAATGGAGCCTTCATGGATGCATCTGCTGCTGTTTCTTCTCATCGCTGAAGCGTTGCTTCTGCTGGTTTCTATCAAACAAGTCAAGACTCGCTTGTTACCAATCCTTCACCGATTGACGCATGCGCAAAGCATTGAGGTAGAGCTCCGTGAACTCTTCGAGCACTATCCTGAAACCTTTCTCCAATGGGAGTTGGCCAAAACCAGCGAAACGGTCATTGAGATCCGTCGCGCACGAGACGCTGCTCTTCTGCGACTGACTATCACCTGGATGTCGGTGATGGCACTTCCTGCCATTCCAGGGCTGATTGTGTACTGATGATACATCTCTGTTTTCAGCAAATCAAGAGAAAAGGTGAGGGCTCACCCTTATTCCCTTAGGTGGTGTATGTAACTCCTCGGGTTCATGGGAGCAATAAACGACCATGATGCCGGATGGAAGCATTCGGATTTTGAAGAAAAGGCGGGCTCGTTCGAGGCCGTCCACCAACGCATTCTTTTGGATGCGAAAACCACCGACGGAACACATCAGGTTCGCCTTGATGCCTCGCAGATGGCCAAGGAAGTACGAGCGTACGTACGCAGCTTACTGAGCGGAACGAAACCAATGGATGATATTATGGAGCAATCCTACATTCACAAAAACGGTTTTCAGAAAATAGTTCTTGGAAGAAAAAGCGGTTTTGCCATGCGCTTTCACCGCTATCTGCCGGGTCAGGGCGACCAGAACGTCCACGATCACCGATGGTCGAGAATGGACTCGTTGGTCTTGGAGGGAAGCCTCCAAGCCGACTACCTCGTATACTGCGACTCTGCGGACGACGGGGCAGAAAAGTGGGAGCGACACGATTACCGTAAGGCTGGCGATGACTACATCGTTAACCATCAAGGCGAGACATACCTGGTGCCAGACGAGCGCGTGCATCACCCTAAGGGCGAACTCTACTCGATGGATGCTAAGCGGCTTCATCGCCTCTTGCCAGCGACTGAGCCCGTAGCAACCTTGGTGGTGACTCACCCCGTACCAAAAGAGCGTGTGTGGTGCAATCTGTACCAGAAGCACGTCATTGAGGAGCTCGAACCCGTATACGAGATTCGTCTGACACGTCAACAGATGGTGGCGTCCCTCTCGCACCTTGAGCGGCTTCTCACGCTACAAATCGCTCGTGATGTTTCCATGGCAACCTCGGAAGGAGTGTGGGCTTGATGTTCTGTCCAAAGTGCGGTGAACTGCTTATGGGCATGCCCGTTGACGGTGTAATGCTGTGTTCAAAGCCGAATTGCAAAGACGGCAAGGCAGATGTTGACGAGCGATTCAACAGCACCACAGAAGTGCTCCCAGAGCGTGACTACTCCATCATCGAGGGCCTCAAGCGACCGACAACCGACGCTCACGTCTGCCCGCATTGCGGTGCTCGTGAAGCCACGACAGAGCTTCGTCAAATGGACCAGACCGACGAACCAGAGGTCCTCTTCCTGGATTGCATGGTCTGCGGCAAAGGCTGGAGGGAGGCTTGATGTTGATCGTCTTCGAAGGCTTGGACGGTGTTGGAAAGTCGACGGTTGTTCAAGGCGTACTCAACGCCTTGAGTGCCAACCTCATGCGAACGCCATCGCCGCTGCTCAAAGAAGCGCGACGACGCTGCTCGGACCTTCCTCCAGAAGTTGGAGAGGCGCTCTTTGATCTTGGTAATATGATGGCGTCCGCAGAAATGAGAGAAATGGAAGAGCGAACTGTGGTGTGCGATCGTTATCTCGTCAGTACAGCAGCACGGCGTATCGCCTCCGAACACGCTGATTCTCCGGAACTCATCCGGGGCCTGTCTTCATGGACATGGCCGGAACACCTGTGCCAACCAACTCTGAGCGTGCACTTGTGCCTCCAAGAGGATGAGCGCAAACAGCGAGTCCGACATCGAGGCGAGATGACGGCCGATGAAGAACGGTTGGAAGTGGACCCTCGCTACCGTGCAGCTCTTCTGATGGCGTACTCAGAATTGTGTGACATCACCATTGATCTGACAGGTCTGGATGAAGAACAGGCTGTTGCGTGGGTCATGACTTGTCTTCGAGAGCGATTACCTGCACTGCATGAAGTGGCGGTCGATTCAGCAATCGAAGAAGATCCTACATCCCGTGAAGAGAGAGAGCGTGATTGGTACTGTGGAGCGTGATAGCATGAGAAGTGACAGACCACGCATCATCGGAAGTTTGCGCGAGCGCATCAACCTTCACGCGAAAGCACAGGAAGTTTTGGACATCATGGGCGAATCAGGACATTTTGACGATGGCGACATCGCATCGCTTGAGCACGTTATTCTTGGATTCTTGAGAGAGCCGGTCACAAGGCTCTGGGGTTTGTGCTCGTACTCGAAAGACCAACGACAAGCCCGCCATGCCGGCGACCGCACCTGGCGGATTTTGATCAATCGCTCCCTTCTAAGTCGCCAAGATGATGAATTGAGAAAGACACTCTATCACGAGTTCCTTCATGCTATTCTTGGTTCCAAAGAAGGTCACGGCCCCACCTTTCAACGCTACGAAGCGATGTGGCCTTTTGATGAAATTATGCCGGAGGTGTTCATCTCTGATGTTAACTGAACGTGAGCACTCACCTATCTTGCTTGATGATGGCTTGACCAAGGAGGGAGTCGATGTCGGACCGTTTTGAAGTCTCCATGCTGCTCAAACTCGCCGTTGCATTGTTCGATGAACAGATCATCACACTCATGCGACTTGACGACGACAACAACCTCTTCTGCATCTCGATGCCCTTTGAATTGAATCTTATTGAGGAAGAAGATGCGTTCTTGGTGTCGATTGAACTCTTTCCATCAGATGCTAAAGGTTACGCAGACCGCATGAAACCCTTCTTGGAGCATTACGATGGTTCCATCCGCTGGGACATCGTTGAGTCCACAGACAGTACCGTCATGGCGTATTTGCGAGTCTCCTTCGATATTGATCTGGCTGCGGCTGAAATTGAGGGAGGTTTTGAGGAGTTGAAAACCATCTTAGCGGACTTCTTCGACCAGGGAATAAACCCTTTTGACCACGGCGATCGTACGTTGAATTTCATGTGGTTATACCGGTGATTATTTGACAGCAGAGTGTTTATCATTGAATTTGAATTAGGGGAACTGAACGGCATGAGTAGTATTTCGGGAGAGTCTTCCATCATAGCGGTTGAAGATGGTCAACTGCTTCATCTTGTTGACGGCGTTTATGACGATAGGCGGTCGCCGATGGCGAGCCACATCAAGCACTTCATCAATGACATACCACACTCCACATACCGTTCTCATGTCCTATTCGAACACGTAAGCCGGGAGGGTTTGATTTCAATAACTAAACAGACATCGCAAGATGAATCAGTATTCATTATCCGCTTCCAAAACTGGCATGGTACTCGAAACGCCGATATTATTTGTAGGCCACCAGCAACAACGCACAGAAATTCAATTTGCAGCGCATCGTTTGATGAGGAGAATAACAGAGGGGTTTTGGCCATCGCCGATAATAAATCACGATATTTCTGCTTGTTCCAATTCCCAGAAGATGCAGAATACTGGAAACCACGGGAAATTACAGGCGATTTGGGTGTCACGACAGAAGGGTGGAGTCTCCACCAAGCGAAGGGTAGAGATGCAGATTTATCGAAGCGAGGATTTAAAATTACAAAGTTATGGATGTTTACAAACGACCAGACAAAAAATATCAGAGTGACTCTCGAGTTGATTCGGAAAAATAGATCAAATGCTTGGTGGCGCTCACCAGACAAGATCGCCAAACATTACATTCTTTCCTCGACAGGTGAAGTTGCTGCCGACCGCATCGGTGATTCTGTACCGACAGACGACAACTTCCATGGATACCTACTGGATGATGAACGGATTCCTCATACGATTTCAATTTCTCCGAATAAAAAAAATCTGTTCCATGTCAAGCCAACAAATAAAGAAGACGACGTGGAATTGCCGGCATCCTTTCTTCGTTCGTACGCGGCTGCGAGGCAAAGTGGAGACTTAGGATTCCTCACCTTCTTAGCCTCCTACCTTGTTATTCTTATGTCAACACTAGTGCTACTGGTCAATTTAGGTTTTGATGAATATCTATCAGAAGATGCTTTGGTTATTTTTGTGATGGTTACCTTGTTCCCCTTGTGTTATATTTTTGGGTCATCTAGCTGGTTCGAACGCTATTTTTACTCAAATAGTTGCAATGCTTTCAGGTTCCATGGTGTTCCGTGGAGAAGATTGGAAGTGAAACGGGAGAAATTTGAGTATATCTTGGACATCACCATCGCTCCCAATATGAAAGAGTGCATCTTAATTCTTTCAACGGACGGCATCCATGGATACAATCTAAGAGATGGAAAGATTTCTGGTAACCTTCGACATCAAGCCTCACTTACCAAAAATGCTCGGTTCTGTCCATCTACTTACGAAAATTTGGTTGTGGTATTTGACCAAAATAAAAGATTAGTTTATGAAAAACTCTTCATGATTGAAGGGAAAACCCCTCAACTTGTTTTATCTAATGAGACTGAATTCGGATTGAAACAACTCCAAAGCCCAGATGATTTGGGCCGAAGATTCTTAGAACCATATGCGGGGAGTTTATCGATCAAGTCTATTTTGATGCATGCTCCAAACTTTCAGCCAGCGAGAGAATTAAATCAGCATTCCCTGGAGCGGATAAAACTGCAAAAAGCGTTCAAATTATTCGGAATTGACCCATATTGCGATATTGACAACATTTTGGAAGGCCATGATCGAAACAGGACTTGGGAGTTACATGATGAACAAGATCAGAACATGATGACAAAAATTAGGAATTGGAATGCCTTGTTCATCAGCAAAGGCCGTATTACCGTGATAGGGGAAGAAGGAAGGTGGGTTTGGGATGATGAAGAAATCAATAGTCACGGTCTTCACTGGCATGGAGTCCAGATTAAATCACGCATGTCAGACATGCCTTGCGAATTAAAACACGGGCCAAATACCGTCATCGGAGTACTGATGTCAAACATTGAGAAGGACTGGAGTGATGGTGAATTCGACCCATGGGACACTCGAAGAATAGATTCAATCGAGGGTGACCACGAAGAATGTATTTTGCACACAATGGCGAAGGCGATGATACCTCTTTACCCTCGAGTTACTGAAAAAACACCACTTAACGGAGACATGATTCCAAATCTCATTGATAAAAACCCAGCGATTGTAGATCACATTCAATCAATCAGTCCTGCAGTAGACATTATTTCCATCAAATCAAAGGACCAAAAATCGGTGTATTCAAAGCTAGTATCACTAAATCAATTCACCCTCAGCCCTTCTAGGGAGAGCGAAACAATCCAGCGAGGACCAAAATTGATCGATTGGAGCGAAACCGAGTTTGGGGAACGACCGTTTTCCGGTGCCGAAGGAAACGATGACCTTACAAGCACAATTCACCCCCTATTCTTGACACCGGAGATAAAAATTGAGGATGCCCATGCTGACTTGTTTGGTGAGGGAAATACCATTCTTCCTCTCAAAGATCATGCTAACGTCATTGCGGAATTGATGTTACTCCCTTGCCACCTTTCGGATTGGCAAAGACGAGAATTTACAACTTCAGACCTTAATCAGGCATTCGCTGTACATTACAAATATAGTTTTGAGCCAACTTGTGCTGTTAATCCTGCCCCTCTTGGGAAAGTATCGCAGGTCCCATGGTTGTCGTTTTACGAACACCTGCCAGCATATCATGAGTACATCGAATCTGACGTGCGCCGAACATTAGAGGACATGAATTTGTCAAACACCGAAGCAGATCGTGTTCATGCATATGCTAACACCATTCTTCGAGGCTGTACGTTGGAATACTTTGTTTTGGAATGTCTTCTCGCGCTATCAAAAGAAAAACCCTATGTCCAACATGCCGATGTCATTAACGAATTCGTTGAAAACCGCCTCAAAGACTTGTTGAGGGACTTAGGAGAGTTGAGAATACCTTATGATCGTGTCTTTAATGACCGAACAAGCCTTGTTTGTTTGAATCAAAACACTTCTCTTCCAGCCCTGGTGCTGGACGCCGTTTCAGATTTGAGTCACTCCTTTTACGCGAACCTGATGAAAAAACACGACACTCCAGTTTATACCGCACAAGGCCAACTCGGAAAGGGAATTACTTTGAGGCAGTGGAAGAACGTTAATCCACATTTCATGTTGGTGAGCAATATCACTGGTTTAATTCACCAAAATGATCAACGAGACTACCGTTCACAGAAACAAATCGCCTTTCTCCTGGACCGTCGAAAGTTGCTCTTTCACTCAAACTTAGAACTTAGGTATCTCTTGGCACAGACAGAAATTTTAAACTCGTTAGACTTAACGAATCTTCCTTTACTCGACCGCGTAGATAATCATCTTGTTTCGCCGAATCTGGAAACCTTGCTGTTCCTTTGGCAGGCAATGCAATTGAAAGGGCTTGGAACCAGCCCTTCTCTTCCTCTGATGGGATTACCTTGCTTCACTTCGCTAATGATTGCTCATTTTGGAGACGCACTGATCGATTTATTTTACAGGTTATGGAACGGTGAAGAGCGCAGTTCAGGGAAAGCGCGTGCTTCAAAAACTGAAGTTTTTACTTTTCCAGAAGACATGCCTGCAACCTCATATCTATTGATGAGCGATGAGGAAGCCTCACAAAACCAACCAAAACAACCAAGTTCAAAGCGAGATCATACTGGAAATGTTTGGACTCGCATGAGAAATGAAAAGGAATTCGCTGGAGTGAAAGAAATAGCCCAATCGATGCTCAAAGAAGGTCTGTGGGAGAAAGGACGAACCTCGCGTCAACATCATATGGTGCATGGAGATTTATACGCATCAAACATTCTTCTTGGGGGGGAAGGGAGGCTGTACCTTTGTGATTTTTCAGACACCATTTACAGGCGAGAGGAGGCCGTTTACTATCGGCGAGATGATCCCGTCGAAGACAAATCCTATGTTTCAAGTCACTTTTTCAAACGTTGTGATGAAGACTTTGAACCTCGAATCAACGCTATGGCAGATCTTGCATGGTTTATTTCAACGCTTTTGCTCAAAGTTCCCTTTGAACCTCAGCGAAACGAAGTGGGCGATGATGTAAAACATCGGTTGAGGATTCTATGGGACAATCTTCCTGATGAAGGAGATGAAAGAAGTTCAAGATTCGAACAATGGTTTGTTGCTCAACTGGATGAAGCCCTCTCGTGGGCCGATGAGAACTTGAAAGATGCCTGCTATTTGACCGAGGGGAAAGACGCCCGATTCAAACATCGGCTCAAGGCGATGGTGTTTGATGGCTGTCTTCGCCTCATGGCGTTCCAATATGCTCGTTCACCGGATGTCGCAAATTGGTCTTACCGCCCAGAGGATGTTGCAAGATGCTTCGGATGGAACAAACCGCCTGAAGGTATTGAACAAGTACGTGAGGTGATGTTCGCTCAAAATCTCGCAAACTTGCATGTTGACCAACAAGCTGCTCTCCTTGAGTGGAGCTCTAAAATAACAAAAACTGGCCTAAGGATAGAGAATATCAAGAAACTTGCTGGTTCGAGTGAAATTAGGTTTAGATTTGATGGCAAAAATGATTGGTGGCGGGGGAGAGGTACACTTGTTGATGGCGTTCTCACAGTAACAAGCCTCAACATGCCCGAAAAAGCGAAACGGGAACACAAGAAAAACTTCGAGTGGAAGTGACTTGAATTTGTGTGAACCAATTGATTGAAGGAGGGTTTGGTTTGGGAACGCGACGCATTGTATTTGCTGCAATGGTTGACCTTCGTACCAACGACGGCAGTCATGTGTTACATTATTCGGAATCCAGATGGAACCACGGCGTGCTCCACTTCAGTCCCTTTGGCGGTGGCCTTCAAGTGACAGATGAAGGAAAGAAAGCCGTGGATGCTCTTGGAGATATCACATGGCTTGGCAACGGTGGCGACGCACTTGACCTTCGTGTGATGGTGCCGGTATTGATCACTTCTGAAGTGATTCAGTGGTTCTCAAACGCTGATACCTCGCTTCGTGAACACTCGGAGGGGGCATGGCGTGAGCTTCGGGAAGAGTTGGTGGAAGAAACACCTCTTCTCTCATCGCTAAATCTCGAAGACCATGTGAGCCCGTTGCAGTACATTGGTCGCTTCCAGACGGAAGCTTGGTCAACCAACCCAGAGGTCGACGCTGCCTCACCCACAATCTATGTCTTTGAAACATACCGTGCCACGCTTTCCGAGGAAGCAACGAATGTTCTGGAACAACAAGCCGCTGAGCAACATCCACCAATGGCGCTCGTGAAAAGGATGAAAGAAATAGAGAGCATCGTTACGAAGGGTGGAAAATGTGTTGACGGAACGCCCTACAGCGTTTCAAAAGATGTCCTCACAATGTTCAAACACGATTGATCATTCAATACGGACGATCATTGCGCAACGTTCCCGAAGTTCGTTTACTGTCCCATGAATGAGGTCGAACGTACCATCATCAAGAGTATCTAAACTGGATTGTTCTGGCTCTCGTCGACGAAGGTGGTTCAATAAGATCGAATGGAGTTGGGCGATAGGGAGATTCACTTTTTTTTGCAATTTTACATCAAATGACCCATCATCAAGTCTCTTGAAGAGAATAATCGTCCGAGGACCTTCAAAATCTGGTTGGTTTCGGAGAAGCGAAGGGAGCGTTCCATCAAACTCCCACAATTCCGGATTATTGAGTGTCCTAAACAATTCATCTCGTAATTCATTATGCCATACCGATTGATCAAACTCTTCCCTATTTTTCACGGATTTCTCTTCAGGGCTCCAAGGCAAGAGTACACCAATGCCCCCACTCATGTTTAGTTCTGAGGTGAAACCTCTGCGTGCCGATCTTATCCATTTAACCATCCATTGATCGGCAAGCGCCCTTTGATGTTCTTCATCATCAAACTGCCAAAGTATCTCTGGCTGGAGTAATCGTCCAATTGATGACAAAAAAGCCTCATATTTACGATTCCCACTATCGCTACTATATGGTTCAAAAATACCTTTTTTGACTAAAGAATCAACAAGGGCAGAAACCCCATGCTTTCTACCTTCAAAATCATTTATTCCAAGATTTCTTTTGGTTCCTTTACCTGTAAATAAACTTCCCTTGTACAACAATCCCTCGTGTTCTGGTTGAATCAATTCATCTGTCCTTTCTGTTCGATGATGATACAAAAGCGTGGTACCAATTATCGCTGAAATCATAGAGTGTGCTTTTGTTTCTGGACCAGAGCGGAGGTTAGGGTAGTTGAGAGCATACCATTGGTTTTCTTCAATATCCGGTTCATCACCAATCAGTGCCAATGTTTCTCCAATTTTTAGATTCGATGGATCGGGTAGCCAATTTAGTGTCGTGCCACCCGCATCGTCGATGACGAATTGGCGCGTTGGAATCCCGTCCTGCAGGACAACGAAATCATGATCATTGGAGCCAGGTTCCGAATAAAATTTTGCATAAAAGGGATTGATACACATTATGCTCGGTAGTCCAGGCATGCTTCTGGAATCAAAACGTTCATGCCCGCCGCCCCATTCTACTCTCGTAGGGCCATAAGGGGTCGGTTCGGGAATTGTATCAGGTCGTACTCTGAGTTCCTCCTCTAGACCTCTTTCTGCACATTCAAGGAAATTTTCTCCCAACACGAGTGATTCACTCAGACCATGTTGGTATCGATGAGCGGAACTGTCACGAAGGACCCATCGTTCGGAGTTTTCGCCACGAGTCACTAAAGTGAAGACTTCGATTTTTGCCAGAGCATGGAGCCGAACACGGCGTCGAAGATTGACAGGATGAACATTTCCGTTGAGTAACGTTTGGGGTGCGGTGGCTCCATGACGCAATTCAAAACCTGAATATTCGTCTGATTCAACAAACTCAAGTTCTCTTACGGAACAACTGCCGAGGTATTCACCTCGTATCCAATAGCATAGCAAGCGAGCTGCTGGGCCCATAGTGCCCGGTCCATTTCGCCCATGAGGATCCCAAGTTGAACTGATGTGCAATGGTAATCCCTGCACCACCAGATTTTCGCCAAGATTGTCAACCAACGTCCGATTTGGTTCAGGATCTCTTTCTCCTTCATGCTCGGTTTCAAGGAACTCCCCCTCCAACAACCAACGAATCAAGGCATGGTCGTCTTCATTCTGCTCAAAGTGCAGCGACAACGTGTCGTTGAACATTATCTCATCCATTCGGTTTGAGGGGTCAACGCCTTCATTCACCCTTGATCGAAGCACGTCGAGGATGCTGGCATCACTGCTTCCGAGCCTGAGGGAGGACATCCGTTCAACACAAGCCAACCTCATTTCCTCTAAAACGCTAAGAAAAACCTGTTCTCGCCTACCGGCTTCAGGGCATCCAACTGGACGATCTCTTCCCGTGACAAGCCATTGGATGTTTGTCTCGAGGTTCGTTTGAGGGTGCCCTCCTTCACGGAGTTGTTGCATTCTTTCCAACATGAAATCAGGAGTTGGGTCTCTTAGCATAACGAATTTCGTCATGTTTCCCAAGTACATGAAGTTTGGTTCTTGTTTCTAACAAGATTGGTCTCCGGAGCGCACGGCTAAGACTAATGCTCCGAGGTGAATACCGCCGCAGTCCACTCAGCAATCACAGTCACAAGAGCATGTTTTCTGCTTGATTGTACCGTGGCCGCCGCACCTGTGGCAACAACCTGGGCCTCTCATTCCGGTTCCACCACATTTGCTGCAGGTCTTTTCCACAACTACGCATGTTTTACAATTCGACATCGATCATCACCCCCTTGCGTGTCATTTCGGTTAATTGGTGAGCGATACCAAGTTCGGCGATCCATCGGGCAATGTTGCGGCAATGGTATTGTCGCAACCTTCCTATTCGAATTGCCGTTAATCGTGGACCGTCTCTTTCAGCGATAATGAGCACCCCTTGGTCGACGTTTTTGGCGATTGCCTGCCCTGCAAGCTGCATGACTATGTCACATACCTTACGCGGATTATGTTCGAGTGCTTCGAATGTTGAAACGGTTTTCAATTCCACGGGTAGTTCATCAAGAGCGCCGTCGATTTCAACTGTGATTGGGCCACGACTTGGACCGAAAGTAGGATGGACATAGCGTAGCGTTTGAGGGCTCATTGACAAGCCACGCATTTGCCGTCTTCCTGCTCTATATTCAAGTTCTGCTTCGATCAATTTACCCATCACGCCTGGCGACGCTCTCTCGGGCGCACGCACAAAGATGGGCACGTTATTACTGCGACTCAGTGCTTGACGTAGCGCTGCCTTTGATTTGAGGTCGCCGTTTGCGAGGCCTGAGCGGCCCAAGATATGCCGGTGTGCATACAAATGGCCGCGACGGTAGTCATCGTTACGGCTTCTTGCAATCCTTCGGAGGTCTGAATCCAAATCTTCCCCAATAGTCGTGGTAACCAAGCCAAGTTCCTTAACTGCACTCACAATTAAATTCGATTCCACCACAGACCAGTGTTTATTCGCAAGCATCTTCGTTTGTGTTCTTGAAGCAAAGGTTGCAGGTGCGCAGTAAGACCCGCACGCCGGACAAAGTCCGTTTCTAGGCTTGCGTCGCAAGGTCTGTTTTCCGCACGAACCCAAGCATCGGCAAATATACCCTTTATTCGCACCGTCGGTAATTTTCGCATCCAAAAAAATGCGTTGGGGGACAACCTCGGATGAGACCGTCTTGTCTTCAAAATCCGAACGTTCCCATCCGGCATCATGGTACTTTTCTGTTTCCATGAACCTGAGGAATCATCTTCACCACCTAAAGCAGCGAGGGTGAGGCCTCACCTTTTTCCATTGAATGCAGAAACCAATCCTCTTCCGATGGTCTGAAAGTTGTCCACCAGCCAAAGTACTCCAAATACGAAATTGTGTTCAAGATGCTAAGCACAAATGTGGTGGAGTCTTAAGTTCAAGTCTGGGAGCGGGGACTTTAATTGAATCAACTCGGTTTGTCCACGCTCTATCGAGAGGTTGAGCGCTTTCAATCGTTATTACGCCACTCAATTACTATTCTTCTTGGGTTGATTTGTGGGGTGGGGTGTTCCTTATCTCCCAATTCGGAGATGATCCTGAAATCTTGAGCGCATCTCCAAAGAGCATGGCAAACATATCATGCAGTTTTGTAGAGATTGGAAGCCCAAGTATCTTCTTGAATTCCACTCCTCCACCGTAGTTGCTGTACACTCTGGATAAATTAGATGCCTTGAAGACCTTCCCTTCCGATTCAAAGTTAGAGATTTCAGTTCGTATTTTTTCTAATGCAGCATTGATTACAATGCGCTGTTCGGGCGAGAATGTCTTTTCGGGGACTTCTTCAATTTCTTCGAGAGGGTTTTTGACTTGTTCTTTTGCGGGCAATTTTGTCTGTTTTTTGTTCAACATGTAGAAGATAGTTTCGTTTTCTTTCTTCGTTGTATAGTCAACTGCTGCCATCTCAAGAATAGTCAATACAGTTTCCTCTGACAAGCTCCTTTTATTCAGATCATACAGTTTGAAAAATTGGGACCAGCTCAATTCCGTTTTTTTCTTCATTGAAAAAAGAATAGCCCGAATATCTCCAACCGTAAGTCCACTTTCCCGGTAACGTTCATGTTTAGATTTCTTGATCAACCTTTTTCGAAATTCTTCCAGCGGGTGCTGGTTTTTGGCTGGACCACCACTTTGCTTTGCTGGTTTCCTATCGACTGATTTCGTTGACACCTGAAGCTCTTTTTTCTCCAGAACTTCAGTCATCTCTAAGTCCTTTTTTTGGTTTTGAAGAACTGTTGACGGTTCGAGAGCTCGAGGCGTTTTGTTCAAATTAAACCAATTCCATGGAAGAAGCCTCCTTAGGCTTGCCTTGATCGAAGTTCGAGCGTTGAAGTTAGTTTGAATTACGGGCTTTAATAGAGCAATGTTATTCGATTGCAAGAGCCGTTCAAAGGTTTGGCTCGTCTTTGAGGGATGAATCATACAAATCGCCTTTGAGGTTGTTGAAAGCACTCGTTCCAAAGCGGAGAGTTGCAGATTATCGTCACCGTTAGGTACTAAGATAATCTCCGGTGCATATGGGTTCCATGCTTCAAAATCAATTAGATTCGCTTCGCGTTGTTCAAGCAGAATTATATTTTTTACTGGATGGGAGCCAAACATATCAAAAATGAGGCTTGCGGTTGAAACAGCGTTGTTTCCACAAAAACCGGCTTGTATGAGGTGTATATGTTGACCGGTACTGGCTTTGTGTTCCAAAATTCGGCCAGTTTGGATTTTGTAATGGTTCTTGAACACATCCATAAATGGGCTTAGTGAATCATCAAGACCGCCATACACTTGCGTGATCAAAAATCGGACAAGTCCCTTGCGGTCAGACTTCTTCGTTGCTTGAACCACCTTGTTTCGGGCTTGATTGCAAGCAAAACACATTGCTGTAAGTTGAGGGAATTCGCCGGTGTAGGTATTGTCTCCCCCCATGCTCAACGGAATGATGTGTTCAATTGTTGACATGAATGGCTTTCCATTCTTGGGACCTGCAACCATCTGTACATTACACGTAGGGCACGGCTTTCCAACTCCATCTGTGCTAACTTTCTTCCTTCCCTTGCGCCCCTTTGGCATTCCTGAGAAAGCTTCAACCTTCTTGATCCAATTTTGTATGTGACTTTCCAATGAAGACTCATGGACCTGATCTACCTTAATTACCAACTTCGCAGTTGACTTGCTATCATTCTTTGCTAGAACGTTTGATTGGGATGCGCCTGATTGGCCCACTCGTGAGATCGTGCCCTTTTTGCTTACTGAAAACTCACCTGGATAGAGTTCCTTCAACTTCTTCTTCCAAGAACCACTCTTGCTAAGGTTAAGTTGCTTCAAGACCTTGTCCTTCCCGCCATTTTCCTTGTAGAATTCAGTAAATCCAGCGGTTAACTTCGTTTTTCGCTCTACCATTCCCATAATGTGGGTGCGAAGTCTGTCACGAAGGGCATCATCCATGGCGGGACGTGAGGGAGTTAGTACAAAACAGTTGTGTATATTACTGTTTTATTTTGTATAGTACAAACTTATATGGTACTTTACAGTGGAGGCACCATGGCCCTTAATGCAAAACAAATCGCGGAGTTGCTGAAAATGAGAGCTTTGGGCTTCAATCAAGCTGAGATCGCAGACGCCCTCAATACCTCTCAACAAGTCATAGCATACCAACTCAAAAAATTGAAAGAA
>MDSY01015331.1_pt1 | contig 17811 bp, 18 predicted proteins | sample 811131 | NCBI WGS metagenome assembly MDSY01 (sample SAMN05326643, study PRJNA326480) | marine metagenome | isolation source: seawater | place: Atlantic Ocean: South West | collected 2010
GATGATTAATAAAATTTATATTTTTTATCATTTATAAAACTCACAATGTACTTAATGTATCATAGTATGTAGTATGTTTTAGATTCACAAAGCTAACAGTTATATGTGATGTAGTTATGAGGTTATATATTTCTTCGAATTTATCTTTTAACAAAAATTATTTTCAATAATTTCACAAATAATATGACCCATTAATATGTGCATTTCCTGAATCCTAGCTGTAACTTTGCTAGGTACTTTAACAATTTTTAAATCTTTAAACGTACTTAAATAATTTCTCTTATTACCAGTAAATACTATCGTAATAATTTTAATCTTTTTAGCAACTCTAATTGCCTCAATAACGTTTGATGAGAGACCAGATGTAGTAAAACAAAAAAGGACATCCCCAGTAGTTCCAATAGCCTCTAATTGTCTACTAAAAATTTTTTTATAGTCATAGTCATTAGCAATTGCCGTGATAGAAGATGAGTTAGACACTAAGTCAATAGCCGGAAGTCCTATTCTATTTTTTTTAAATCTTCCAACTAATTCAGCAGTTAAATGCATGGAGTCTGATGCACTTCCACCATTTCCTAGAAATATAATCTTTTTATTATTTTTAATTGTATTTATACAAATATTAGAAATATCACTTATTTGTGATAATAATTTTTTATCATTAATAGTTTTAGATAAAATATTTTTATGCTCAATAAAATTTTTTATTATGAGATTAAGATTTTTTTTTTTTAATTCGTTTTGCAACATCATAAATACTTGTTTTTTTATTTAAAATATAACCTTTAATATTATATTTTTTTCCAAATAACTTATCAGATATTTTGTCTCCTATAACAATTGAATTTCTTAAATTCAAGTTAAATCTTTTTTTTGCTAAAAATGCAAATTTGCTTTTTGGTTTCCTACATTTACAGCGCTCACTTTCAGAATGAGGACACACATAAATTTTGGATATAATTATTTTTTGTTTTTTTAATATCTCTTTTAATTTTTTATTGAATATATTTACTTTATTTCTTGTAACAATTTTTTTTGCTATTCCTGATTGATTGGTTACGATAATTAATTTAAATTTTAATTTTTTAAGTATTAATAATCCTTTAACCGCATCTTTTAATACTTTTATTTTATTATAATTATTTTTGTAGTTTTGATCTTCTACAATAGTTCCGTCTCTATCTAAAAAGGCAGCTTTGTTTTTCAATTTGAACTTTTATTTATGATTAAGTTTTAATTTTTAAATTCATTTATAAATTTTTTTAAGATTATTTTTTTATATTTAACTTTTTTAAATAATTTTTTTAGCTTGTTAATTTGTCTACAATGATGATGTCCTTAATTTTTTTATTTATTAAGATTTCTAATTAAATTTTCTCCTATAAAGTCACAGCAATCTTTTACCATAATTATTTTAAATTGATAATGCTTGTTATTTTTTTTAAAATATCTTTAGTTTTTATATTATTGATATCTTTATAACTTAATAGATTTTTTTTTATCAAATTATAATTAATTTTAGGATGCATAATTACGTTATGTTTTGGATAAATATTTTTTGGATAAGGTAAAAACCTTCCATAATGAAATCCTGCATATATAACCAAACAATTTGTATTTGTTGCTGCAGCTATATGTTGAGCGCAAGAATCATTGCTTATTAAAAGTTTTGATTTACTGATTATTTTCACCAGATCAGTTAATGAAGTTTTTTCACATAAATTAAAAAAATTTTTATTTAAATTTATATTATTTAAATTATGTTTAGATTGACCTAGAAAAATTATTTTATAATTTGTCCTTTCCAGTAATTTAATAGCTATTTTAGAAAAATTTTCTATTGAATATTTTCTTTCAACTTGACCAGCGTCAACAAAAAAACATATATAATTTTTAAATTTAAGTTTATTCTTTTTTATATTAAAAAAAGTTTTTTTAATTAATATTTTTTTTTTTAAAAAAAACTCAATAAATTTTTTATTATTTTCAAATTCAAAAATATTTTCTTTTGATCTATGTTCAAATAAATCATCATACCAAGGATTGCTTATTTTTTTTTGTATTTGAAGTTGATTTGAATCGTCTCCTGCAAATGAAATTTTTTTCTGAGAAAATATCCAATTAGAAATCCAATCACATATAAAAAAATCTCTACTATATATTGGGCAAATTAAAGAATGATAGTTTGATGACCTAAGTTTAATAAGTAATTTGATTCTGTAAATTAAATTATATAAAAATTTTTTTCTATTAATAAAAATAATATGGTTAATATATTTTATATCAAATTCATTTATAATATCTTTACAGGTCTCATTTGCAACAAGGGTTATTTTTGAATTTTTAAACCTTTTGTCTTTTCTTATTTCTGGTAAGAAATTTCTAAATAAAACATAATCACCAATATTATCTGTTTTAATAATAATTAAATCGTTAGATTTATTTTTATTTATTTTTAAAAAAATTATATTTACAATTAAATTAGTAATCTTATAATAAAAATACTTAATGTAAAAAAATATATATAATTTCATTTTAATTTTTAATAATCTTTATTTATGAGTAATAAAAGAAATATTTTGGTAATAGGTGATTTTATACTTGATAAATATGTAAGTGGGTATGTTAAAAGAATCTCACCCGAAGCACCTTCTCCTGTCCTAGATTTTAAAGATTGTAATTATTCCTTAGGTGGTGCTGGAAATGTTGCATCAAACTTAGTAGATCAAAATAATAATGTATATTTTTTTACAGTTTTAGGAAATGACTTTTATTCAAAAATATCAAAAAAATTATTATCTAAGAAAATAAAAGAATTAACTATTTTTAAACAAAAAACAAAAACAACTTTAAAAACAAGATTTCAAATGAATAATCATCAACTCTTAAGACTGGATAATGAAGAAAAATTGAATTTAAATGCTGATACTTTCTATAAAATAAAAAAAAAAATTTTTTCTCTTAAAAATATTCATGCAGTTTATATTGCTGATTATAATAAAGGTTTAATTACGGGCCCTTTACTTAATTTTATAAAAAAATATGTAAAAAATTTAAAAATTCCAATTTTTGTTGATCCAAAAAATAATGATCTTAAAATTTTTAAAAATGTAAATTTCATAAAGCCTAATTTTGATTTTTTATCAAAAGTTTCAAGTTTTAAATTAGATACAAAAATAAATATTAAAAAAGCAATTAAATCTATTTCAACTAAATATAATATTTCTAACTTTATTTTGACCATGGGTAGCAGAGGATCATTAACATATCGAAAAAAAGATAATAAATTTTTCGAAAACAAAGCAAAAAAGGTTGAAATTTATGATTTGTCAGGTGCTGGCGATACATTTGGTTCAACATTTATTAATTACTTTTTAAAAAATAATAAAATTGATGACTCATTAACTTTGGCGCATGTAGCATCTGCTTTGGCAGTAAAAAAAATTGGAACAACAAGTGTTTCTGAAAAAGAAATTGAAAACTTTAATAAAAGAGAATTTAATGAGATAAATACATACAATTTTTCTCTTAACGAAGATAAAATAAAAAATAAATTAAAAGATTATCAACTATACAATATTGGTTTTACTAATGGTTGCTTTGATATTATGCATCCTGGTCATATAGATTTTTTAAAAAAATGTAAAAAAAAATGTGAATTCTTAATTGTTGGTTTAAATTCAGATAAATCTGTTAAAAAAGTTAAAGGACCAAATCGTCCTATTATCAATCAAAAATTTAGATCATACCAACTGATGAATTTGAATATTGTTGATTTGGTAATAATTTTCAACGAAAACAACCCTTTGAAACTTATAAAGTTTATTAAGCCTGACATTTTATTTAAGGGATCAGAATACGAAAAAAATGAAATAATAGGAGAAAGATTTATGTCAAAATTTAAAAAAAAAACAGTAAGGATAAATACATTAAATAAAAAATTATTTAGTAGTTCTAATCTTATAAAGAAATTACAGTTTTAAAAAAATTTAAATTTTATTTTTTTTTGATTATTTTTTTTAATTTTTGAAAAGATATATTATTTTTATCTTTTTTTGATTGAATTGGTCTTTTAATTGGCCATTTTATATTTAGATCCTTATCATCATACATAATCCCTATTTCGGAATTTTGATGTCTATATTCTGAAAATTGATACATAATTAAATTTTCATTTTCTAAAGCTATAAAACCATGAGCATAACCTTTCGGTATATAAAGCATATCTCCAGAATTTAGAGTATTTTTAAATATTTTTCCAAAATTTTTACTTTGAATGTTAATATCAACACATACATCTAAAATTTTTCCTTGTAGAACAGTAATGAAAATTTTTTGTTTTTTTTTTAATTGAAAATGTAGTCCTCTAATAACATTTTTTTTAGAAAAAGATAACGCAGAAAATACAGGGTTAAATTTAATTTTTTTTTCTTTAAAACATTCCTGAAAAAAACCTCTATTATCTTTAAAAATACGCCCTTTAATTTTCTTTGGTTTCTTTAAATACATTTAACCTAATCTATTACCTTTAAAATTTAAAAAACAAGAATTAACCCATTTGTTATTCATAAAATACCATTTAACCGTTTCTTCAAATCTTTTTATGATATATTTTTTATCGACTTTAGTTTTATAAATACTTTTATTAAGTTTATTTGAATTAATAGAATATGATCTATCATGGCCTGGTCTATCATAAACTTTCTTTATTATAGAATTAAAATTATTTAGATTTTTTAATTTAGCCTTATAAATAATTTTACATAAATCAATATTTTTTAGTCTTACAGTTGACCCAATATTATATGTTTCATAAATTTTTGATTTTAAACAAATTTTAAGAATAGCTTTACACGTATCTTCAACATGTATCCATTCCCTAAAATTTTCACCATCTCCATAAAGAGGGATTTTTTCATTTTTTGATATTTTGGTGATAATTGTTGGAACAAATTTTTCTAAAAATTGATAAGGTCCAAAATTATTACAAGGACGACATATAATATAAGGAAAATTATAAGTTTTTCCATAAGATCTCAATATAATATCTATTGAAGCTTTTGAGGCTGAATAAGGTGAGTTTGGTTTAAGTTTAGATTTTTCATCTAAAGGGGTAAAACTACTACCATAAACTTCATCAGTTGAAATATGAATAAATTTAAAATTACTTTTTAATTTATTTTTTTTTTTTAAAATTCTTAAAGTATCCAAAAGTACAAGTGTTGAATTAATGTTTTGACCTATGAATTTTTTCGGATTATTTATTGATCTATCAACATGTGACTCTGAAGCAAAATTTACTAAAAAATCAATTTTATTGTATTGAAAAATTTTTTTTATTGTATTTGAATTGGAAATATCTGAATTTATAAATTTATAATTCTTTTTATTGATACTCTTAAATTTTTCTGAAACAGAGCAATAGGACAACTTATCCACATTAATAACTTTATATTTTTTTGATAATAATTCACAAAAATTTGAACCAATAAAACCAGACCCTCCAGTTACTAAAAAATTTTTCATTTACTTTATTTTTTTAAAAACTTTTGATTCCTGCTTGTTAATAATTTATAATTTATTGTAATAACAAATGGATATTTTATCAAAATTTTTTTAGGCATATTTATTAAGCTCTCTATATATTTTTTTAACTTCCTCATTTTTTAAGTTTGGGTGAATTGGTAAAGATATAATGTTTTTTGCAATTTTTGAAGCATTACCAAGCCTCGTACTACTAGCATATAATGCTTTTTGTTTAAAAAGAGGTTTTTTATAATGTACCAATATTTGAATGCCTTTTTTTAAAAAAGATTTAATCAATTTTGATCTATTGATCTTATTTAACCTTACTACAAAATGATGAAAAACATGATTATCAATCTTATTAAATTTAGGTAAAATTATTTTTTCTGATTCTTTTATATTTTCAAAATATTTTTTTGCAATTTTCCTCCTCTTATTATTTAAAAAACTTAATTTTTTTAACTTAATTAATAAAATTGCTGCTTGAATTTCATCTAATCTTGAATTCATACCAACAATTTTACTATCATCACGACTAACCCAACCATACTGTCTTATTTTTTTTGCTAAATTATATACCTTTTTATTATTAGTAGTAATTGCACCTCCATCTCCAATACAATTTAAATTTTTTGTAGGGTAAAAACTAAAACATCCTACATCACCTAAATTTCCTGTATATTTGTTATTTAATTTAGACCCATGTGATTGTGCGCAATCTTCAATAATCTTTATATTGGTATTTTTAATTATTTTTTTTATTGAGATAATATCTGCTGATAAACCATGCAAATGAACAACAATTATGGCTTTTGTTTTCTTTGAAATTTTTGATCGTATTGTTTTTGCACAAACATTTTGACTGTCTAGGTCTAAATCGGCATATATAATTTTTGCACCTACATTTTTAACTGCAATTGCTGTTGCTGATGCACTTATAGAAGGAATTATAACTTCATCACCTCTTGAAACCCCCAGGGATTTTAATGCAATAATTAAAGCATCAGTTCCACTATTTACACCTATCGCATATTTAGATCCTATAAAATTTGAAAATTTTTTTTCAAAATTTTTTACCTCATCTCCCAAAATATATTTTCCAGATTTTATAACTTCAGATATTTTTTTTTTAATTACTTTAGAAAAAAAATTATTTTCTAATTTTGGATTTGCATTCAATATCATAATAAATCAGATATATGAGATATCCAAATTCCACCATTTTTAATATAATTTTTTTCTTTTTCAAAAATTTCTTTTTTGTGATTCCAACCAAACAATAACGAAATATCAGAGTTTGTTATATTAAAGTTTTGATGATGTTTTATAGGTATATGCATTCCTGGGGAAAATTTATTTATTTTAATAGGTGTTGTGTCATATATGCATTTAATAAGATTTTTACCTATCTTACAATAATTAAGAATAGTTGTGCTTTTTGATGTTGCTGCATAACCAGAAATTTTTTTATTTTGTTCAGCAAATGAATTTAACATTTTAATTAATCTTTTTTTTGAACTCTCACAATTATCTTTAAATCTCAGATAAGTGTCAAATTTATCTAAACCTTGCGCAAACTCTTTTGATAATAGTTTTTTAAAATTATCACTAATAATATGTTCACCTTTTCTGCCTATCACATATCTCATAGATCCTCCGTGGGTTATCTGTGGGTATGCATCTATAATTTCTAAATCAAATAATTTAGAAATTTTATCTACTGAAAGTAGTGAAAAAAGGTATACGTGCTCGTCATAAATTTGATCATATGAAGTTAATCTAATTACATCACCCAGGTACGGTTCTTCAAAAATAAAAACACCTTTTTTATTTAACAATTCATCAATTCCATTAAATAAATTATTTAAATCTGGAATATGGCAAATGACATTTGCAGCATAAATTACGTCTGTTTTTTTTTGATAGTTAGTTAAATTTAAGGCTAATTCATTTGTAAAAAAATTGTTTATAACATTTAAGTTTTTTTCTTTGGCAACCGCATACACATTTTTAGATGGTTCAATACCTAAATGATCATATTCTAATTTATTAGAAAAATTTTGTAGCATAATTCCATCATTACATCCTATTTCTATCACTTTTTTTTTTTCAGATATATTTTTTAATCGTTCTTTAATTTGGTCAGAAAAATTTTCAAAATGTGAAACCATATATTTTGATGTCCCTGAAAAGAAAGCATAATTTTCATCGAACATTTCTTCTGGATCTGGAGACTGTATTAGTTGGAATAGAGACAGTTTTTCATCAAAACCAACGCTCATATCATAAAATTTTTCACTTTGAAAATCGTTAGTTTCTAAAAATTTATTTGCTAGTGGCATTTTACCAAATGACATAATAAATTTAACACTAGCATTGGATAAATTAGATTTCATTTAACTTAAAAAATTTTTTGTATTATTAATATCTAAATCAATTTTATTAGATAAATTTAACCCTAATTCTTTAATTTTAGCGCCATTAACCTTATAGCTAAGTTGATTCATTATTTTTGAATTTACAAAATTAATCTTTAAATTTTTTTTAAAAATTTTTTTTATTTTTAATAAAATTTCTGAAACAGTATAATTATTAGTAACAATGTTGTATATTTCATTATTAAACAATTGCTTATTATTAATAAAAAAAATTAGTGTTTTTGTAGCGTCTCTTAATGAAAGATAAGGCCGATATTGATTAAATGCTGACTTCCAAACGGGTATTGGTTTATTAAATCTTACTGCTAAACAAAATTTATTTACTGCTGTGTGAAACCTCATTCCACTAGATGCCCCCACTATGGTTCCAAACCTCAATGAAACAAAATTAATATTATTTTTTTTCAACATTTTTTCTTCTTTAAGTTTTATATCTGCATATGGACTTTGTGGCTTCAAAAACTGTTCACTTAAATTTTCATTGACTAAATTGGATGAAACCCCATAAACACTAGTTGAGGAAATATGAACAAGTTTACATTTAAAAAATTTACTAATTTCTAAAACTTTTTTAAAACATAATAAGTTATTATTTTCATATTCTTTTTTATTAAATAGACTCATTTCAGCATTTGTAGTGGATGCCAAATGAATAAGGATATCTATTTTTTTAATTTTTTTTTTATATTCAAATTTTTTTAAATCATCTAAAAAAAAAGTAAAATTTTTATTTTTTACATTAAAAATTGTATTTAAATTATTATTAGAGTTCGAGTCTATTCCGATTACAGAGAAAAATTTTTTTTTTAATAAAATAGGTAATAAATATGAGCCAATATGACCTAAACATCCAGTTACTAAAATATTCATTTTTTAATTATTTTTTTAAATTCATTGAGATTATGTATATAATCATTTTTTTCATATTCTCTATCTGCAAAACATGCTATAGCTGTATTATTCATTTCTGAGGTTATTTTGACCCAAACTAATGGCTCTATATAAACTCCTTTTTTCATATTAGATAGAATAATTTGTCTTTTTTTTAATTTACTATCAATTGTATTCAATCTAATTTTTCCTGAAATACAAAAAATAAACTGTGAACATTTTTTATGAGCATGTTCTCCTCTTTGAATTTTTTTTTTTTTGAAATCAATGAAAAAAGACCTTTTTATTGAAAAAAATTTAAAATTTTTATTTTCTAACACAGCAAGAGTTCCTCGTGCATCTTTAAAGATATTAATTTTTTTTATATAAATCACATCAAACTTTTAATACTTTGTTACGTATAATGCAATTTCAAAAAAAATATAATAACAAAATATACTTTAAAAATTTTAATTTAATTTATCTAGATTATTATTTTAGGAGTATAAATTTTTATTATTTTACAACTAATTTATTATTAGCAAAATCCTAATGAAAAAAAAAATAATTTTAAGTATTTGTATTACTTATTATTTTGAAAGAGATTATATTTATGAATTGATGGATCATATCAAGAAAATAAAAAAAAAAAATAATTTTGAAGTTCTTATTAGGAATGATAATCCTAAACAAAAGTTAAGTCTAAAAGATTTTAAAATAAAAAACCTAAATATAAAAATATTTAATTCTGAAAATAAATCTAAAGGTGAGGTTTCCAGTTTATTAGACCTAAAAAAGAAATCTAGGGGTGATTTTATATGTTTTGTGGCAGATGATGATTTAATATCTCCAGAATTTTTTAATTTTTTTTTAAAAGAAAAAATAAAAAAATCAAATTATCTATGCCATGCTACTCCATATAAAAAATATTGGGGTAAAAAAAATAAATATAAATTCATTAATCAAAAAAATTTATTAAAAGATTTTTTTTCTAGAAAAATATATCTAAGTGCTTGTGTTGGGATGATAATAAAAAAATCTCAAATTAATGAAAAACATATTAGAGTCTTAAAAGATTATAATTTAGACCTCTATTTGTTATCCTTAATTTCTGATTATAATCTTAGATTTATCAATTATAATTATGGATATAATAATGTGAAAGCATCAATGATTTCATCAAAGTCAATTGATCCTAAAATGTATTATAATGGGATTAAATTTTTGAAAACTTTTTTTGATAAAAGCCTATATTTTTTACTTTATAATTTTTTTATGGATAATTTTTATTCAAACATTTTTAGAGAAAACAGTAAAAAATTTGAAAATATAATTTGTGCCACTAAGATATATTTACTTTTTAAAGACGATAATTTAAATAAATTTAATAAGATAAAATACTTAATCCTTTTTTACTTGAAGATAGCCATCAAGGTGTTTATTAATTTTCTACTTAAACTTATAATTAGTGTTAAAAGATAGGTACGGATTTTCTAAAAATTGAAGCTTTTTAAACTGAACTTCACCTTGGCTATTCTTTATTTTTAATTACATAGTTTTCGATAATTAGTGTGTCAATTATCTTATTTTTAAAAGCATGAATTGCATCATTGATGCTCTCTACAATCGGTTCTTCATGTTTATTAAAGGATGTATTAATCAACGCCATTTCACCTGTATTAGTAAAATACTCTTTTAAAATTTTATGGAGTTTAAAATTGTTAGTTTTTCTGATAATTTGAGGTCTTGCAGTTTTATCAACATGAACTGAAGCTGGACAGCTTTTTATGAACTCTGGAGTACATTTGTAAGTCATAGTCATGAAATCAGCTGCTACATCATTTCTTTTCCATCCAAAAAAGCATTTTTGAGCATACTCTTCTATTGTAACTGGAGCAAAAGGCATAAATTCTGTTCTTTGTAACTTTTTATTTAACCAATTATTAACATTTGTATCTTTACCATGATATAAAATTGATCTGTTACATAATGCTCTGGGACCAAATTCCATTTTTCCAGAAAAAAAACCAATTATTTTATTCTTTTTTAGTTCTTCTGTTAATGTATCTGAAATATTTTTAATATAATTAAATTTAATATTTTTTTTATTTAAAATATCTCTTATTTCATTTTTTTTATAGTCAGTACCTAGAGACACAGTGTTCAAAAATCTAGGCTTAATTTTATTTTTTTTTGATAAAAAAGCATATACAGCTCCAATTACAAGTCCAGCATCACCCATTGCAGGTTGAATATAAACATTTTTCACATTTTTAATTTCTCTTATTTTTTGATTTAATTTAACATTTGCCATTACACCACCTGAAAGACAAATATTTGTTTTTTTATTTTTTGATATATTTTTTTTAATTATATAGACTATAGCTTCTTCTAAAATAGTTTGTGAGGCAAAAGCAATGTCTTCTTTTGAATAATAAGAAAGTTTTTTAAAAAAAGAAGGTAGATCATTTTTATTTATAAACCATGGAAGATAATGTTTACCAAATTCAATATTCATAGTGTTATTTTTAATTTTAATAAAACTTTTGAAATAATCTATTAAAGTTGTTTTTTTTCCGTAAGCAGCGAGGCCTGTAACTTTGCCCTCGTGTCTTTCAGATTTAAATCCTAAAGCACGTGTTATATTTCCATAAAAATAACCAAGACTATCAAATGTTGTTAAAAAATCAGTTTGCACAAATTTGTTATTTTTAGCTTTGTAAATTGAAGATGATTTAAAGCCACCTTTGCCATCAAATGTAAAAACCATTGCATCTTTGAATGGACTAGTAAAATATGCACCAGCTGCATGGGCCTCATGATGATCTATTAAAACTAATTTATCAGAAAAACTCATTTTTTTAGCATATTTAAATATTTCATTCAAATGTGTTTTATTCCATTTTATTTCACTATTAATCCTTTCATAAAATTTTTTTCTATATAAAGGGGAAATTTTTTTCAATTTTTGATTTATTTTTATAAGAGTATTTTGGTTTGGACTAATAGAATTAATCATTCCATAAATCACATAATCTATTTTTTTAAAATTGATATTAAATTTCTTTAGCAAATAATTTATTGATCTATGTGGAAAACCACGAAAGTTTTTAATTCTGTTAAACCTTTCTTCACTTACAGCAGCTTTGATTTCACCATTAATATAAATCGCTGCACTTGCTTCTAAACTGTTATGAAAACTTAATATGATCATTATTTACAGTAATTTACTTTGATGCATACAAATATCCTCTTGGATGATTTGTAAATAAAAGCTTGTTGCATATATTTTTATCAATTTTAAACCTATTTTTTTTTAATTTTAGAAAAGCCTTTAAAGCTGTATAAGGGTTATTTCCTGGTCCCCAAGGCCTTGTTCTGTGAGTTTGTTTAGGAATAAAATCAACTATTGTATCACCACATATTAAATAATTTCCTTTCGTAACAAGTTTTGAATAAAGATTTAATTCTTTTAATACATGATCATGTGTATGGTTGGAGTCAAGTATTACTAAAACTTTTTTTGATTTACCTATTATTTTTTTAATTTTTCTTATTGTTGACTCTGAAGTACTATCATCACTAATTAACTTAATATTATTTGATAAAAATTTATGTTTAAAAATTCTTTTTTTTACACTGGAAGGCATAAATGTATCAATTCCAATTATCTTTTTTCCCCCTACCAATTTAATCATAGAAGCACCAAATAAAATACTGCCCCCCCATGCAACACCTGTTTCAATAATATAGTCAGGTTTTGTATTAACTATAATTTCTTGTAACGCAAACATATCCTCTGTTAAATTTAAGCAAGGTTCGCCAAGCCATGATTGTTGATGAAGCCATCTATATTTTTTATCAGCATCAATCAAAACTTTTATTGCATTAGTTTGAAGAATTTTATCTTTGCTCATTTTTTTTGATGCTTGTTTGTTAAAATGTAAAAATTTTTTTTTTGTTATTATATTTTTCATTATTATCCTTTAAGATTTTTTAAATATTTAAAATAATATGATTCTCCATATTTTTTTTTAAAAAATTTATAATCGATTTTTTTAATCCATCTATTTTTTAATGAAATTTCTTCAAGGCATCCTATTAAATTTTTATTATTTTCTTGAATTATCTTAACAAAATTACTTGCTTTATTAATAGATTTCAAAGTTCCAAGGTCCATCCAGGTAATACCTCTTTTTAAATTGTAAATTTTAACTTTTTTGCTTTTAAAAATTTTGTTTAACACATCAGTAATTTCATACTCACCTCTTTTTGATTTTTTACTTGATTCACTTATTTTTAATGCACTATTTGGTAAAAAATAAAGACCAGGTACTATCTTTTTACTTATAAACTTTTTTGGTTTTTCATATATTTTTATTTCTTTTTTTTCACTCAGCACACCATAATCTGACGGGTTTTGTACTTCGTATGAAAATATTTTACATATATGTTCCTCATTTTGAGCTCGTTCTAAAAATCCAGTAAAATCACTTCCAAAAAAAAAATTGTCCCCAAGACACATAGCAAAATTTGATTTACCTATAAACTCTTTACAAAGAGTTATTCCATTTGCTATTCCAATTGATTTTTTTTGTATTTTATAAGTAATATCTAACCCTAGCCATTTACCATCTTGAAAAAAATTTTCAAATGCATGAATACTCTCTTCATTAGTCACTATGCAAATTTTTCTGATTTTAGCTAACATTAAGATTGATAAAGAATAAAAAATCATTGGTTTGTCATAAATAGGGAGTAAATGTTTATTTAAGAGATTGGTTAAAGGTCTCAGTCTAGAACCATTACCTCCTGCTAATAATATTCCTTTATCAAATTTCATTGTTTATTATCTCACATATTTTTTTGATTTGATTTTTCTTTAAAATATAGGCACTTGGTAAGACCAAACTTGTTTTAAGTAAGTATAAAGAATTTTTTTTACTAACGTATTTTACTCGAGATCTTATATTTTCATTTTTAAAAGCTGGTAATGAACTAATTGGATAGAAAAATGGTCGTGGAAAAAAACCAGCAAAATTTAGTTTTTTAAATATCTTTTTAATCTTTAAACTAGATATGTTCTTAATATTCAAAACTGTTGCCCAGCATCCATTTTTTATTTTTTTATCAAAAATATTAAAATTGAAATTCTTATTATTAAGAAATTTTTTATACAGAAAAAAAATCTTTCTTTTCTTTTCAATTAATCTATCTATTTTTTCAAGTTGTGAACATAATAATGCAGCTTGAATATTAAATGGCATATACTTGAAAGCAAATTGTTTATTGAATAAATCTTTGGTGTTCTTATCTCGTCCATGGTCTCTTAATAAATAGCATTTTTCAAATAATTTTTTTTTACTTGTTACAATAATTCCACCTTCTCCTGAGGTTATTGTCTTTGTTCTATGAAAACTAAATACTGCTGCATCTCCAAATGTCCCTGCTTTTTTATTATCCAAGGTGGTACCCAGTGATTCAGCTGCATCTTCTAAGAGGAAAATCTTATTTTTCTTACAAATTCTTTTTAATTCTGAATAAGGTGGCATATTTCCAAATAAATTAACTGCTATAATAACTTTTGTATTCTTATTTATACTTTTTTTAATTTCATTAATGTCTATGCACCAATTATTTTTATCTACATCACATAAGATCAATTTCGCTTTAGTTTGAAAAACTGGTGAAATAGATGCAATCCACGTGCTATTAGGTGCAATAATTTCATCTGAGGGTTTCAAATCTAAACTTTCTAGAATTAGATGAATTGCTGATGTGCAGTTTGAAGTTAAAAGTGAATATTTGACACCTAAATATTTAGAAAAGTCTTTCTGAAATTTTTCACAATAGTGATAGGGGTCTTGATACCAATTTTTTTGTTTCATGGCTATTTTAAGATACTTCATGTCTGAGGAATCTATATCTGGTCCAAATGTGCTAAATCGTTTCATATTATGTTTTTAGAGATGCTGACAAACTTTTATTAAATCTTATCGATAAGTTATATTTGATTAACCATTTAAATCTATTTTTAATATTAAAAATTGGATCAGTTTTTTTCACAATTTTAAAATTTTCTTCATCTAAAGACTTGTTCCATTTAATATCTTTTTTAATTAATTTATCTAAATCAATATTCTGTAACTTATATTTTGTTATTAATTCATAAGATTTATCATAATGAGTAGAATTTGTATTTTTAAGAATACCTTGATGTACAACTAAATTTTTCATAGGACTAATACACAACCCATTATATTTTATTAATGTAAGCTGAAACCATGTAGACCATAACCCTTTAGATTTTAAAGTAATTGTTTCCCTGTATAAATATTGATTAAACCATTTAGAAACATTTGAGCTTTGAAAAAAATAATTTATTAATTTTAATTTTTGTATTTCAAAAAAATTAAAGCTTTTTACAAGTTTTTTCCAAGAATTTTTCCAAGTAGCCCAACCTATGCAATCAGAATATTTTGAAAAATAAAAATCATGACTATTTTTTTCTAAAAAACAACTTCCCTTTATTTGCATTACCCTGTCGTCATTTTTGTAAAGTTCTAAATATTTATCACAAAAATAAAAAAAAGATTCTGAAGGATGATGATCATCTTCAAGAAAAATAAATCTATCTTCTCGTTCTAAAACCCAATCTATTGTATTTAAAATATTTTTTTGAAGTCCTATATTTTTATTTTCTTTTATTACTTTGACTTTATTTATATATTTTTTTTTAAACTCAAGTACTTCCTTGCAAACTAAATCAACATTTTTTTTATCCTTAAGATTTTTAAATCCATCTACCTTAATATATACTTTAGAAAAATTAATTTTTTTTATTAAATTTAATAATTTCTTTGTTTTTTTTGGCCTATTATAAAAAATTAATATTATAGGAGATTTAATTTTTTTTTTCATAAATTTTTTTAAAAATTAATTTAAATATTTGAAATTTATATTCAATAAAAGTAAAAATAATAGCTTTTAATATGCCATTATGTTTTTTTTGAATTTGGAAAAAATCTTTAAATGAATTTAATAAATTTAAAGAATAGCCCCCCATTAAATTATTTGACAAAACTTTATCTATATAAAAAAATTTATAATAATTTTTTGAAAGCTTAATATGCAAATCATAATCTGCTGCAACTGAATATTTATTATCAAATTTATATTCTTCAAATATTTTTTTTGAATAATACATTGCTTGATGAGATAATGAATTTGTTTTAAAAATTTTGTTAATATCACTTTTTTGAAAAAATTTTATATCATTACATTTATAATGAATTGTGTTTCCATAAAAAATATCAACATTTGGGTTATTTTCAATTTCTTTTTTTATAATTTCAAAAGTATTTTTTGGAAGCCAATCATCTGAATTCAAAAATAATATATAGTCACCGTTTGCGATATCAACTCCTTTTTTCATTGCATCATAAATACCATTATCTTTTTCTCTTATTATTGAATAAGGATATTTGGCATTTTTTTTTATTATATCTAAAGTTAAGTCTGATGAAAAATTATCAATAAAAATTTGCTCAAAATCTTTTATTTGATCATTTAATGAATCTATATTTTTTTTTATGTTATTTGCTGAGTTAAAAGTTGGTGTTATTACTGAGATCAACATTTAAACTCTACTTAAAAAATCTTCATAAGTTTTCTTTAAAGTTTTTTCAAGGTCACTAAATTTATTTAATTTTAGTTTTTTTATTTTTGAAACATCTAAAGTTTTTCGTTGTACACCATTTGGCATCTTTTTTTCAAACCTTATTTTACCGTTGTATCCAACAATCTTACAAATAGTTTGTGCTAAATTTTTGATAGTAATATCTTGTCCAGTTCCAATATTAATTAACTTAAAATATCTATTATTAAATAGAATCTTACATATTATTTTAGCACAATCATCAGCGTACATGAATTCTCTTTTAGGTGTACCGTCTCCCCACACTTTAACATAAGGATCTCTGTTTATTTTAGATTGATGAATTCTCTTTAACAAAGCAGGAATTACATGAGAATTTTCACCATACTTGTCGTTAAGCCCAAATAAGTTAGTGGGCATAACGCAGGAAAAATTTGAGTTATATTGTTTATTATATGCTTCACACATTTTTACACCGTGTATTTTTGTTAATGCATACCATTGATTAGTTGGTTCTAATTCTCCCTTAAGTAATTCAGATTCTTTAATAGGCGTCTTACTATGCTTTGGATAAATACAAGAGGACCCTATAAATATTAATTTTTTAACTTTATATTTGTGTGATAGGGATATTATATTCATTTGTATTTTTATATTAACAAGCATGTATTCAACTGGAAATTTTGAATTATCTACAATCCCTCCTGCTTTTGCAGCAGCAATAATTACATAGTCAGGTTTATTTTTTTTAAACCATTTTTCAACAGAATTAAGATCTTCTAAATCTAATTGCTTTCTATTGGCTAATAAAATTCTCAAATTTTTATTTTTAACATGTCTGAGTATAGCTGAACCTAGCATTCCATTATGACCTGCAATAAATAATTTTTTTTTCATTTTTTTTTAAACATTAACTCATAAAAAGATGTCAAAAAACCCCCAAAGCCTTCTTTGAAGTCTGCTCTATTTGGTGAGTTTACCCCTAAAAAATCTAATGTGGTAATATTATTTTTAAAAGCAAAATTAATTTGTTCCAGAATTAGAAAAGCTGTACACGAAAAATTTTTTTTATAATCTGGATCAATAACAGAAAATGCATAATAAGACTGATCTTTGAAAAAATAAAATAATGTTGCAGAAATTAACTTTTTATCATCATACATAAAATTAATTCTTGCGTAATTATTTTTAATCGCATTTTTAATTAATTTAACATGAGCATTAAAAGTTGTTTTTCCAATAGCTGGTATTAAATTTTTATAAATTTTTATAAATTTTTTTTCATTATTTTCAATTTTTACAGAAAAATTTTCTTTTTCA
>MDSY01054613.1_pt1 | contig 17806 bp, 10 predicted proteins | sample 811131 | NCBI WGS metagenome assembly MDSY01 (sample SAMN05326643, study PRJNA326480) | marine metagenome | isolation source: seawater | place: Atlantic Ocean: South West | collected 2010
CGTCGGCGCACCCTTCAAAGTCGCCAAGCCACCCTCACTGCCAGCCGCGCTGAGGGCACTTGGCATGGGCGTCGGCGCTCCGTGGGCGAATCCAGCGGCGCCGGGCCAGTTGTGGTGTGGCGTGGGCGATGCCTTGAGAGTGGGCAATCCACCCTCCCCATTGGGCATCGGTGTCGGCGCTCCATGCGCAAAGCCAGCAGCGCCAGGCCAATTGGCCTCGGGCGTGGTGACGCCTCCGCCCAAGCCCCCCGCCCCCCCTGAGCCCCCCACTGGGACAGCCGCGCCGTCGGCATCTGGATTCGAAGCGCCTGTGGGATCTTCTGGCGGCAATCCGACAAAGCTGACGCGTCGTCCCCGTCCCGAGCGTGCACTCCCCTGCGCACTCCCCTGCGCACTCTCCTGCGCGGGTGTCTCGCCGCCCTTGGAGTCGCGCATCCTACCCAGCCTCAATGGAGGGATGGCGCTGTGGATCGCTTTACGAACCCGCTCCGAGGGCGGACCACTGCCCCTCGGCGTATGCACAGGCATGACCAACGGGGGCACGACGGGGCGTTCGGGTTGGCCCTCGGCGGATCCTTCATCCGGGAGGCTTCGCGGCGTGTCCGGAATCTCCGAGAGGAAATCAGCAGCACGGCTCCAGAGGTGGATAGCTCCGGGCGACTGCTGCGAGTGTGGCATGTTGGAGCCGAGGGCTCCCGGGGTGGTATGCGAGGGCGTCGACTCCAGCTCAGCGAAGAGCTCCATCGTCCGCTGCGAGAGCGCCTGCGAAGCCGGCGAGAGAGGCCTCCCGTGCTCCGCATGCGATGCTGCGATCCGTTCGAATTCGTCAATCCTCTCCGCCTGCTCCTGGAGGGTCTGCCTAAGCTCGTCGCCTTGGCGGATGCCGTGCTCGTGCCGCGCCTCCAGCTCAGCCTTCAGCCTCGCCTCCCGCTCCTCCGCCTCGCGCCCCTTCTCGCGCGCCTCGTCGAGATCAGCCAACACAGTTCCGTACCCACCGATTGCCGCAGCGCCGCCCCGTTCGACCAAATGGCTGAAGAGCTCGGTAGGATCTTGAGGCGCGGCGTCGGGGTCGATCGGATTCAGATGCTCATCATCCGACCCCTCGCCATCGCTCTCCTCCTCCTCGCCGCTCTCCTCCCCCTTGAGCGCCCGAAGCTCTTTGCGCAGACGTCGGTTCGATTCTCGAGCGTTGAGCTCAGATCTGCGCAGCCGCGTGAGCTCCTCGGCGTGGTGGTGTCTCTGCGCGAGCTGGGCCTTGAGCTTCCTGATCTCCGCCCACGCCCGCGCGAACTGCTGCGACTCGCGCAACTCCATACGCGCTGCCTGCTGTGCGAGTAGATCAGATTTGTCAAACTCGGCTTGTTTGAGTGCTCGCTGCCGTCCGAGGTTGAGCTCCTGTTTCTCGTAGAGGTGCTCGACCTCTAGGACGCGGAGCTGGTGATCCGCAGCCGCTGCCTGCAATCGCGCGTCCTCGCGCCACGCCTCACGCTCCATCTTCCACTCGAGGCGATCACGAGCCGCAGCTGCTGACTCGATCCGCTCAAACTCATCGTCATCTTCTGTGCCCGCGGCGGCGGAAAGGTCGAGGGGTGGGAGCTCGAGTTGGAGCGAGCCACCCAATGCATCCACAGGCATCTCACGCCACAGCTCGAACGCCCGACACATCACGCAGCTCTTCTGTACGGACAACTCAAGCAGGAGTGCCGCGGCAACGCCATGCCTGCGGATCTCCTCCCGGCGCTGATTCGCCGCGACGAGCCGTGCCTGCTTGGTGACGAGCGTCAGCGGTGCGTCACTTCGGCTCGAGCGCTGCGTCAGTGGCGGCGCCTCAGGCTCCGACTGCGCCGATCTGGACGAAAGCCAGGGCGGCCAAAAATCCATCATTTTTGGCCAATTCGGAATTCGGCCGTTAATTTTGTAGCTGTAACATTGTTTGTACAATACCTTCCTTTACCTACGTACATAGACGTACTCAATACTTTTTGTCTTTTTTTAATATACAAACTATAGGTAAAGTTCTACAGGGTGTGCCTTGTTGTTGTTGGGTTTCGGCCCGGCTCCTGGCTTGCGGTTCTCGTCGTTGGCTTGTGTCCCTCTCCTTTTTCCTTCCCCCGTTTTAATGAATGGATATATATAGATCAAGAGGAAGAGCTACGTCTACGTGTACCAGCTACCAGGTGTACGTCCTTCCCGTTCATCTTCTTTAATATAATATTTAATATTAAATATATTTTATTCTAATATGAATATTGTTCTAGGTACGATCAACGATGGTCATCGTACGTGTGTGTGCCACAGAGATAGGGATACAAAGTATGTCCTTGTACTTTACAACTAATACGTAAAACTGCTACTGGCTGACCTTTCACACCAAATCACAAGGCCGTGCACTGACGCATTTGAACGAATGCTGAAGCATGCAAAACTGAATTGGAAAACATGCGAGCCTCTCGATCATCCACTGACGAGAGAGCTCGCATACTAGAATGAATATGAGTGCCAAGCGGAAGATGCTTGTGGCTGAGGTCCTGCGAGAAAAAGGCACAAGCGAGAAAAAGGCACAAGCGAGAAAAAGGCACAAGCGAGATCTGACGCTCCGAGGTTCACCATGCATGATCCATTGCTCCATCTGAGCGTTTGCTCCCACAAGTGTCGCGCGAAAGAGGCCGGTTGCGGATGACCGCCCCAATCTCGTCCGTCTGCTGCAGCTCGTGCAGAATGTTGCCCGTGATCGGATGATCAGGCCGCACTGCGATCACGTGTTGCGCATTTCTCGAACGCGAGGCGGCCGTGCCCGAGGCAGCTGTGACAGACACATCTTCCGCCACCGCGGTGCTCGGCTGAATGCCCTGTTCAGTCACGGCGCCCTCCTCCTCTCTGTTTGGTAGCGGGGTATGATAGAGCAAGTGCGCCGCAGGAGGCAGCTCGAGGCACCACCCACGAGCCTCAGAGAGCTGGAGGAGCCCACTGAGCATCTGCGAGTGGCGTAGCGTGCGGTGCGATCCGACGACGATCATCTTACAGCGTGCGCGGCTGAATGCTACGTTGAGGCGGCGCCAATCGGAGAGGAGCGTGCCGATGCGCCCTTGCGTGTTGCTGCGCACGAGCGAGAGGATGACCACATTGAAGTCACGCCCCTGGCACTTGTCGATCGTGAGTCGCTCGACAGCGAGCGAGCGCCCACGCAAGAGCTTGCGCACCTCCTCGAGCTGAGCCTTGTACGGCGACACGAAGGCGAGCTGCGAGGGTGGAAGGCCGCATTCGACGAGCGTGTCGATGAGCAGATGAGAGAGCCTCGCCTCCGTCGGGTTGTGCACACCGCCGTGACCGTAGCGAGAGCTCTGGAGCGCATCGGTGAGCGCGTGCTGTTCTTCGGGTGCGGGCACCGCATCCGTGTCGAGCAGCACCATCTTGTGCTGTGGCGCAAGTGCCACCGGGAGCCAACCGCTCTTGCGCCCAAGCCCGCGTGCCGCCGCCTCGGACGCCTTCTCCCACTGTACGGCTGCGCGCATCAGCTCGTCATCTCTTTCATCTCGTGCCATCGGCAGAGCCTCGGGGCACTCTAGCTCGAGCGTGTGCTCTGCGACGGCTTGGCTTCCACAACGGAGCTGTCCGCCATAGACGAGCTGGTTGCACACGGCCATGATGGGCTCCGCCGTGCGGTACTGCGAGCGCAGCTGTGAGATCGCGCGAGGATGCGCCTCTGCGAGTCGCTTGAAGAGTGAGATCCCGAACCCGAGCTGTTCCGCCTCTTGCTCTACGACAAGGGGTGGCAGCTGGTAGTGGTCGCCGACGAGTACAAAGCGGCGCGCAAGGCGGAGCGGGCCGATGCACACAGGCTCGGTGATCTGCCCGGCCTCATCGAGGAAGCAGACGTCGAAGGTGGCCTTGGTGAGCAGCGGCTGGGCGAGTGCGAGCGAGGAGACGCCGACGACTAGCCGAGAGTCGATCTCGCGCTCGAGGAGTTGGGGGTCGGCGATGCGCGCGGTCAGCGTGTGCAGCGTGTGCGGCCGCAGCTGCTCGTGCACCTGTGGGTTAGCGCCCAGTCGGAGGACGGGCAGACCCATCTCGAGGAGCTTGACGAGAACATGATCCAGTGCCGAGTGCGTGTACGCGCTGATGAGCACTCGTTTGCCCATGGCGGCGAGCGTGCGCACCGCGTGGCAGATGACGGTGCTCTTGCCGGTGCCGGGCATCCCGAGGATGAGTGAGTAGTCCTCGGCGCGCAGGACGCTGACGACCGCCTCTCGCTGGTCGCAGTTGAGCTGCGCGAGCCGCTCGCTCTCGGCGGGCGGAAGCCGGGCGAGCGCCTCGTCCTCTGTGACAAAACGAGGCGGTTCGAGGTCGACGAGGAGTTCGAGCAGCCGTGATGGCGCCGGCGACGGTGCGGGTATCATCGCACCGCCCGGCTGATGCGCCGCCTCGGCCTCTTCCTCGACCGGCGGCACCGCGGGCGCAAGTAGATGGAGCAGATTTGCGCGGCACGTGTTGAAGCTTGTGGCCATCGCACACTTGTCGATGCGCAGGAGGGGACTGGCCTCAGTCGAAGAGGACGCGGGAATCCCCAGCTGTGGGAGGTTGGCATCGATGAGCACGGCGACTCCGCGAGGGCCAACCTCGACGAGCGGGCCGCGCGCAACCATCCAGCGAGCAGGCGTCTGCGAAGAGCGCATCACTGAGATGCTCACAAAATCGCCAGCTGTCATCTTGGTCGCACCGAGCGGCGAAGTGACCTCGAATGCAGCGGCGCGCCCGAAGCGGTGCAGAAGGCGAGAGCTCGCCGAGGCGGGGTCGTCCTGTGCGTTGGCGGCCGGCCGCGCCGCCTCGAGCACACCGACCAGCTGCATGTTGGCGAATCCCATCCCCTTGGCTTCGCGTGCCTCCGCAGTCATGCTGAAGAGCTCCAACTGGTCGCGTTCGACGGAGCGCTCCTCAATTCTAAGAAGTCGATGCCAATGCGCAAAGTACTCGAGGTGGGCTTGGCGGAGGTGGCCCGCCTGCGCCTCGAAGAGCTCCTCGGCGCCACTGCTCTGAGCGTTGCCGCCCTCGAGCGCCGCGTGCGTCACGAAGCAATGCTGGAGCTCGTCGCAGCGGGCGCACGTGCGCGGGTCTCCAAGCATCTGCGGCATCCTCCCCTCCTCGCGCGCGTGCGGCGCGCAGCCGGCGGCGACCATGTTGCGCTGCATCATCAAGCTCTCGAGCAGCAGAGGGTCTGCGCCCACCGCCACCGAGCCTCGATCCTTGGTATCGCTCAGCTGCGAATAGTAGAGGAGGCCGGCAGCGGGCGGCTCGCAGCGGTGCTCGGAGAGGAGCATCATGTACACGAGCACCTGAGCCGTATGGTCGGCGATGTTGTACGAGGAGCGTTTGCCTGTCTTGAGCTCGAGAGGCATCGCGAGCTCCACTCGCGCCGAGCGACCATCAGACGAAATGAGACTCGCGGAGACGGTCGCGTCGAGTTTGCCCTTGAGACCGAGGTTGAATGAGCAGAGGTCTTGCTCGATGGCGAGGACAGAACGCAGCTGAAGCTGGCGCTCCTTGGCGGCCGCGTCGCCCGCCGCCGCTGAAGAGCGCGCCGCCAACCAGAAGCTCTGCGGGGCCGCGCCCTTCCTCGGAAAGCAGCTCGCCGCCCAGCTGCGCATCTGCTTGAGGGCCTGCTTGAGCTCTGAGCGCACGGCAGATTCGGCAATGCCAAGCATCCGCAGCTCGGAGCGCTGATTCCGTACGGTGGCGTCGAGGAGCTCGTCGTCGGTACGCGCAGCCGCTCGAAACTCATACGGCAGGTGGGCACCAAGCACGTGCTCAAAGAGCTCGTGCTTCATTGTGCCCAGATTGAGCTGCTGCGAGGTCTCAAAGCCCTTGCGCTGCCTCGCGAGCACCGCGCGCCGATGGCACGTGCACGCAGTCGAGAGCGCCGTCCCCGTGAGCTGCGTGTGCGGCCTCAGCACGAGCAGCGCGCCGCACCAACGCGAGAGCGACACACAGCGCCCGGGGAGGCCGAGGCTGCTGCCGCCACAGTCGCTCAGATCGCCCACGAGGTGGATACGGTCAGCGGGTCGGACGGGGGTGTCGCGCCACTCGTCGCGCAACAGCACATGCCATACGTCTGGCGGCGCCCCTGTGGGTGATGGCGTCTCGCCCCTAACGCTGTCCTCCGGCGGGTCCGGTAGGAAAGTCAGCTTGAGATCGCCGCTCTGCTCGTCACGCTCGACGGCATGGACGTGCCCTCGAGTCACCTGGGCGCCTCGGTACTGCTGAGGCGTTCGAGACGATGCGGATGCTCCAGTTGCCAACGGCTCAGACGGTGCGGGCTCAGACGGTGCGGGCTCAGACGGTGCGGGCTCAGACGCTGGCGTTCGATCCTGGTGCCCATTCGCGATCGGCGCATCCGTGATGACATCCGTGACGGCATCAGTAACGGCATCCGAAAGAGGCTTGACGTTGTCGACACGGTTGGCGACAACATTCGGTTGGGGCACGGCTGCCGGCATGGCAGCCAGCGGAGCCTGCGGCGGCACCGGCGCCGGCGCTGGCTCGGCAGACGCGCACGCTGGGCCACCGCCCAGCAAACTATTCAAGATGTCGTTCACAGGAGCATCAGCGAATCGAGGCGAATCGTCGAATCCGTCATCCTCCTCACCAAGACGTACCTGGGGCTGCTGCCAGCATTGGAGCAAAGGGTTGTCCGAGGGAGGGACGTGGAGGTCGGGCGTGCTGCGACTCGGCCCGGCCTCCTCCTGCACCCGCTTCTTGCCACGTGAAAGCAAGCTGAGCAGCTTATCCATCTGGCGGACTGTCTTGCGTTTCCCTTGGAGCTGTGCCGACGCAGGGCTCAGCATCGGCACTGGAGGCTGCTGCTTGTGCTTGGATGGCGGGCGCTTGTTGGGATCTTGAAAGTGCCAGGTGATCCCATCCTCTTCTGATGGAAATAGCCCTAGGCGGTTTCTCTTCTCCGTAGAAGACTCGGGTACGGGCGCAGGCTTGAGGGTGCCGAAGCTCAGCGTCGGCTGTATGAAGACTTTGGGCTTGGGTGCGGGTGGCTTGAAGGTGGGCTGCTTCGGTGGCTCGCGAGCCTCTGGCTCAGCCTTGCGCTTCGCGCTCAGCTTGGAGACCCTCTTGAGCATGGGCCTAGCCCCTCGCCCGTAGTGGGCGGCCTTCGTTCGGCAGTCAGCGTGGGAGAATCCGGTGAAAAGTTCAAAGTACCTTAGGTATAAAATCATGTTAGTAGGAAGTTCATGTGCCGTACAGTAAGCCCTAAGCCCTAACATCTTGTCACGACGAGATTTCTTGACCGTTCCCCCCAGGGAATGGGTTGTTTGTAGTACAATACAGAGACTCGAATGTCTCATCTCAATGGCGGGGCTTTTTCGAGTTTCTGCTCCCGCCCCCCCGGGCCAAATGGATCAGGCCAACGAATACCAAGGCGACCGCGGCACCTACACCACCACCTTGGGCTGCTCCGACCCAATTGGAACGGCGTGGGCTTGGCAGCGTCTGTGGCTGCTGCCATCGCGCACCGAATCCCGCAGATGACTCGCCACCACGTGAGCTCCGCGGCTGAGCGAGAGATTGCAATTGCTGCTGCCAGCTCGGGAGTAGCCGTGGCAGAGGCGGCACCTCGAAGCGCGCCGGTGGGTCGGGGAAGTCCGGAAGTGTCTCCAATTGGGCTCTCTCCTCGAGCAACTCGCAGCCGGCGTCGAGATGAGAAGGCTCTCTACCCCCTGCCGTTGTCGCGGGGCCCTGCATCGTGCTCCTGCCGAGAAGCGCATCTAGGCGGCCGCCGAGGTGCAGTGCGAATGCTCCCAAGCATCCGCCGAGCGTTTCCTGAGTGAGGATCGGCAGCCCCCGAAACCACTCTGTGATTCTGCTGCGCCATTCTTCCTCCCACTCGACTGAGAGCGCGCAGTGCTCCCTGCCCTCCCGCTCTGTCGAGGCGTCGCCCACAAGCGTGGCGGCGAGGAGGCTGCGTCGCTCGGTGGTAGGGTCGGCGCAGCAGCCCTCGTAGCCGAGCTTTGCGAGGGCTCCAAACACCTCCTCGATCGAACTGATGTGCACGTCGACCACATCGGGGTCGTCGCACATGGCGCCACCCACGAGGATGGTACGCATCCCGATCGATTTGCCCGTCCGAAGGCTGTCGCAGGCGGCTTCGATGAGTACGGACTCGAAGGGATCGGTGAGCGCCTGCCGAAGCATCCGCTGAAAGGCCGGTCGGTCGGGCTTGGTATCCGAGAGGATGTCTTCGACGCTGAAGACGCGCGGTGATTTCCACGCCTCAAACTGACCTCCGCTACGGATGGGCAGGAAGCGATGGTCGTCAAAGATGTCCTCCCCAAGGCCGAGGATGTCGAAGATCTCGAAGACCCACGCGCGTGCAGAGTTCGAAAACGCAATCTTCTTGAGGGCGCCGCACTGGGCCATGCCCTCGCGGAAGGCTTCGGTGCGTGCTGTCGGCTCGAGCGAGCTCCAGTCTGTGTGCTCAACAATGTAGTCGCCGAAGCCAAGGTAGTGCGATTCGACCGCATAGAAGTCGGCGCCCTCTGGCAGCTTCCTCTCGCCCTCCACAGTGAGCAGCGCCTTGACAAAGCTCTCCTCGACGGGCGTGCGCAGCTGCGTGGGCGAGAGCTGCACGTCGGGGATCGGTGTCGGAGGGAGGTAGGGTTCGATGAGCGCGGCGGCGGCGGCCTCGTCCGGAAGCTGAAGCTTGTGCACCATGAAGCTATGCAGCGCAGATCTCGCCGCAATCTGCAGATGCGGGTTCCACGGGTAGAGCGTGTTATCGACTCCAAAGATGAGAGAGGCGATCGGTTTCCACTGCTTGCGTGCCTCTGCGTGTGGGTCCTCCCATTCCCACCCTGTCGAAGCCAAGAGCTCTCGCCCGGGACCTCCAACCATGCCGAGCGTCGCGGCCGCCGCCGCATCGTAGCTCGAGCGAAACGCGCCCTCAGGCAGCCCATCGACCCACGCGTTCACCAAATGGACTGTGAAGGCGCACGCGAGGCCCTGGTATTGTTTGCCGCCAAAGGTGAGCTTCTCACAGTTCTCGGCGTCCACATTCAGCACCGAACGCAGCAATCGCTTGTCCTGCTCCAGCTTCTCCACCTCGACTTGCAGCCGAGAGCTGTCGAACGTTTGGACCGTATCTCCGATCCGAATGTTTGAGACGCTCGTTGGGGGCTCAGTGTCTGAGAAGGTGGCGCGAAGGGCATTCGATGCGGCCTCCCGCGCATCCTCGCCCCCCACCAAGAGCTTCGACACCATCCGCCAACGGATCGGCACCTCTGAGCTCCCATGCTCTGAGCTGCCATCGGCCGCTAATTTAATTACTAATTTGTCCGTCTTGACGAGGTAGTCGGGGCGTCCCGATGGGTGGCGCACTTTGATGGAGAGCACATGGCGAACGCGGGAGAGGATCTTGTGCGACATCGCACCCGAGTACGGCCGGTGCACACGCAGCGTACGCAGCTCGCTCTCTCCATTCTCGAGCTCGGCATACAGCGCCTCAAGCTCTCCGTCCGGCCAATTGTGCACGGAGATCTCCTTATCGAGGAGCCATTTCCCCAGTGCAGCAGGGGTCTCAAAATGCGGCGGCGGAGCATCCGAAGCCTCCTCGCCCTCGTCGATCGCCAAGCATACGCCAAGCACGAGAGCGAGCAGCTGTACCCTCAGTCGTCCGCTCATCATTCTGTGGTTGCGACTTTTTGTATCTCGGTATTGTAAACACACTGTAATATGTGTTCGTCCCTTGTTTGTACATACTGTGTGCACGGCGAGCACACACTTGACACTAAAAAAACAAAACAATAGACGGCGATCCGCAGAGGCACCTAATCAGGGCACCCCGAGATAGATACCCCGGCAGAGTCCCACCGCCGGAGAGAGCGTGTGGCGCGGCGGGAGCGCAGCAGCGCAGGGAGCGAGCAGCGCTTCAATGGCGGCACCACTCAGTGAGCCCCTGCTACAGGGTGCTGGGGGCGCTAGTCCTGGAGGACGCGACCTGGAGGCGGCGAGGTCTGCTTACAACGAGGGTGACATCCGGGCGAGCATCGCTGCACACCAGGCGGGTGCCGCTTTGAACGGCACCGCGCCCGAGCATCACATCGAGGCGGGAGGCGGCGCGAAGAGTGTCGTCTTCGGAGGCCTCGACGGCATCCTCACCTCGTTTGCGATCGTGGCGGGTGCGGTAGGTGCAGGGCTACCTCCTGTGGCTATCCTCGCAATGGGCTTCTCGAATGTGATAGCGGATGCCATCTCGCTCGGAGCTGGCGAGTACCTCTCCTCCCGCGCGTACAATGATTACGTCAAGAAGGAGATGGAGCGCGAGAAGTGGGAGCTCGAGAACTATCCGGAGGGTGAGATGGTAGAGATGATTGAACTCTTCCAGGTTTTTCTCTCACTCACCCATTCTTCCCATATGTCACACCCCATTCTTCCCATATATCACACCGGCATCACTTTTCTTCCAGCGGCGAGGGATGTCGAGGGAGGATGCTGAGGAGGTCATCGTACGTATGGCCAAGTACAAGAACTTTTTCATTAACCTGATGATGACAGAGGAGCTTGCGCTCCCGATCCCGGCGGATGATGCCGACGCTGGAGTCATTCAAGACGGTGCCATCATGTTTGTCGCATTCGCCGGCTTTGGGATGATCCCCATTCTCGTCTTCGTCCTCATGCCCATCGTGCAAGGGCCGATGAGCTCGAATCAGATCTTCCCGATCTGCAGCCTCGTCACCTGTCTCGCGCTCATGCTCCTCGGCGCCTTCAAGGCCAAATACACGTGCAACGACAAGCGCTTCTTGCAGTCGGGGCTCCAAACGCTCCTCTTGGGCGGTGGGTGCGCCTGCGTCTCCTACGGCATCGGCCACGTCGTCAACAGCTTTGCAGAGGAAAGCTTCGGATCGCTCTACCTTCCTCACCACACACAATGATGATGGCACACATGACATCACCTCGCGTTGACACACACATCATCTCGCCCCTGAGCTCTGCGTGATCTCTGCGTGATCATGTGCCAACGACCACTTCCTCTTGATTCTGAAACCCCATGAGATACGTGCATCGAGCAACATCCAGATGCATCAGTTACGTAGTATAAGGATGAGCATTTGCGAGTCGAAGTCACACTTGACCTTTGAGACTTGGTCTCGAGATGGAACATCAATCTAGTCGTCTCGGCGTCTGCGGACGTGGACTGCTGAGAACTTGAGCCAACCCGGCAAACTACGGGTCTATAGGGTTTCTGTCCACCCACGTCTAGCCACCACTGGGCAGCCTGTGAGTGTGCTGAATAGTTCCATGTCCTTGTGTGTTGTGCTCTCGTGTTGCAAGGCGAGTTACCACTCTGACTCTTCGTTCTAATCACAATTCAGTTGTCAATTAGAATTAAAATATTACGAAATAACCGTCGTCGAAACAAAATAATATACAATAATTATAATAGTTTGGAATATAATGTCATACAAAATGTTCGGAGAGAATCAGAATGCTCGATACTCACATGTACAATATCAATAACAATATCATTTACTACTTCCGGTACTTGAATTCTTTTATTCATTATTTCGGAGTGGCAAAATTGAAGAGAGCCGGCGGGCCAAAGATACTCGCGCCGACCAGCAGCAGCACCTGTACACACCAAAGGACGCACGTTGAGATGTGGCGATGTGCGCTCGCGGAGCGCGTACGTGCAGCGCCACTCGCACCTGGTGCGTCAAACTATCAAAACCATTCCCATCTCAAACACTGCAATCGGGCACCCATTGGACTATGCGGGCACACCGATGGGAATAAGATGAGTAGGATGACAAATGCGCTAGTGGTGGTCTCATTGAGGTCATCTTTCGCCTCGCCAAAGCTGCTCATGTCGCGCTGCTGCAGGCGTTGCTCAGCCTGCTCAGCGCCACCCTGCTTGAGCTCCTGCTCACTGAAGCCAGTGTACCTGCCGTTCGCGAGCCACACGATTGCAGCCAACTGAAGCTCAAGTACCGGGCTGTGTGGGCATGCAGGTGGTGCACTGGGGTCGTTTTCGGGTGGGCTCACCCTCCCATGTTGGTCAAGTAGTCGAGCACATCGTCGATCGCGGCAATGATCGGGTTGGAGCTCCTCGGCGGTCTTGAACAGAGAAGCGGAGGTGCGGCGCGCGCGGGCCTGCTCATAGCAGGCGAGATCGAACGCAGCGCAGGGAGCGATCCGCCCATTTGCACGGCGCCGGCCATGGTGGCGAGTGCCAGGAACACGTGTGTCGGAAGTCGCGCCGCCATTCCCAGTACTAGTTCCTTGAGAAAATTCAGTTTGAGCTGTGTTACAGTAAAGGTTTCTGAAGCGTTTTTAATACAATACTACATGATAAATTACAAGCTCCCATGCTCCCTATGCATCGGAGGGGGCCCCTGTGGAGCAACCTAATCGTCGTCGTCGTCAAGCAGATCTGCGCAGGGCGATGCGGGCGAGCTTAGCGCTGGTCAAACACATGGTTGGGGCGATCCGGGGCAGAGCTACACTGCGAGGCGAGCGAGGATGGCGCGGGCAAGCAAGGGGCGAGACTCACCATCGAGCGGGTTGTCACCACGCTTCTTCATGATGCGATAGAACTCCTCCGGGTTGATCTCGCCATCGCCATCACGGTCAGCCTGGTCGATCATATCCTGCGTTGACAGAGCGCAAGAGCTCAGTGCATTCTCTCCTCGAAAAAGCTCGCCGACTCGGCTTCAGATGGAGAGTGGAAGTGGGCTGGCGTTCTGAGCCGGCGCTGATTGGGGAAGGGTGTGATTCGAACCTGCAGCTCCTCCTCGGTCATGTTCTCGCCGAGCTCCTTTGCGACGCGCTTGAGGTTCTTGAAGGAGATCTTGCCCGTGTTATCGTCATCGAAGAGCTTGAACACCTTGAGGATCTCCTCCTTGGTGTCCTTCTCGCCCATCTTACCGGTCATCATCTCGAGGAACTCGGGGAACTCGATCTGACCCGAACCGTCCGAGTCGATGTCGGTGATCATCTTCCGAAGCTCCTCCTTCTTCACCTCGAAGCCAAGGGCGCGCATCGCAGCCTTCAGCTCACGATAATCGATCGAGCCAGAGTGGTCAGTGTCGAAGAGGTTGAAGGCCTCGCGGATCTCCTCGATCTGCTCCTCGGAGAGCCCGGGCTTCTTGGTCTTGCGGCTCACGCCAGCAGGAGTGCGACGCATCGTGGACCTGCAGGGTCAGTCAGTGCACCGACAGTCAGTGCACCGACACTGGTCAAGGGAGAGAGCGTGGCGGTTCTCTGATTGGCTGGGGGGAGGAAGCTACGGTCTGCGCACGCGTCTGTCTGCTGGCTCAGCCCATCCCCTCCACGCCGACCGTCGCACACGGTCAACGCCTTCCGAACGCCTCCTCTTGCATGGCCCACCAACCTGTAATTTTTTGGCGCAAAACTGGTGCCTCCCTCGGACTTAATTAAACCCTCCCCCCACCCCTCGAAAAAACAGTCCGAATGTGTCATCGGCGCGATGGCGCGCGGCTGGTCTCATCTTCGCGGGCTGCGGCCCCCGCGGGCAGCAGCTGGACGTGTCTCCCAGCTGTCACAGCTGACAGAGCTCTTCGGCGACGCAACCCGCCGCGATGAGTTCCACTGGCTCGGCAATCCAACCAGTAGTGCTGTGCGTCGTCAGATGCAGCGCGAGACATCCTTCTTGCAAGCAGCGCTGCGTCCGACGGAGCCGCTTCAAAAGGAGCTGTACAGTGAGATGGCGCGTCGGGTTGCGCGCACTCACGAATCACTCCCCGAGACCCACGGCGATTGGAGTTACTACAGCCGCACAGCGCAGCGGAAGGAGCTTCCGACGTTTTACCGGCAGCGCTCCGACGGGAGCGGCGCCGAGCAGACGCTTCTCGACCTGAGCGCACTGGCGAATCGGCACGGTTTCGCGGGCGTGGGTCAGCTCACACCCTCACCCTCCGGTCGCCTCCTCGCCTGCACCCTAGACCTCAGCGGCACCGAGGAGTGGGAGCTCTGGGTGACGGAGGCGGCGAGCGGGAGAACGCTATCCAAAATCTCCGGAGCTTTCAGCTTCGAGTGGGCTGCGGAGGAGATGCTCATGTACACGGCAGTAGATGAGCGGGGGCGGCCGAATCGCGCGCTTCTCCACCGTCCAGGCCACACCTCCAGCTCCGACATCGCGCTCTTTGAGGAAGAGGATCCAGCGTTCGTATTGGACGTCTCGGCCACAAAAGACCGCCGGTGGCTCTCTCTCAACTCCAACTCGCGCAGCACGAGTGAGGTGCGGCTGCTGCGCGCGGGGGAAGCGGGAGCAGCAGCACCTCCAGCTCACCAGCTCCGCCTCCTCGCACCAAGAGTAGACGGCGTGCGCGCCTTTGTCGAGTCCTTGGGAAGGAGCGGATGGCTGCTCCTTGTCACCTCAGGGGGTCTATTCGGCCGAGAGGGTGGTGGAGAGGGGGGTCTACGGGCCGCCGCCGAGCGTGTGCTTGAGTGCGCACCTGGCCAGAGCGCGCCCGGCCAGAGCGCACCCGGCCAGAGCGCGCCCGGCCAGAGCACAAACGACGCCAGGCCCACCACCTTGGGCCTCGCACTTGCGCACGAGTCACAGATTCCGTTGGCTCAGCGCGAGATGATCCCGTTGCGCCTGCCTGACGCGAGCGCGCAGATCGAGGATGTGGACGTCTTCTCCAATTGGATCGTCCTCTACGAGCGACGCGCCGCCGTTCCCGCCATCCGTGTCCTCCAGCTCGAATCATCGCCGAGCACTTGCGATGCCACATCCGACGCCACGTGCCCACCACCGCCATCCATATCGGGCGAGCATCTGGTTTCCCTCCCCACGAGAGGCGCGCCCTCTCGAGTGACGCCCGCTCGAAACGCACACTTCGAAGCGCACACCGCCTTCTTTGAGCTCTCGGCGCCCAATCAACCCCCGGTCGAGCTCAAGTACCAGATGGAACAACGATCGCTCACGGAACGCCGGCCATCCCAGGGAGCCCAACCAGAGGTGCCGCTGCACTGCGAGATGCGCTGGGTGCGCGCATCGGACGGTTCTGGACACATCCCCGTCACCATTACGCATCGGAAGGGCCTCCGTCTCGACGGTAGCGCGCCGCTCCTCGTCAACGTCTACGGAGCGTACGGCGCGCCGCTCCATGCGGAGTTCCGAGCGGAGCATCTGCCTCTGCTCGAGCGCGGTTGGACGCTTGCGCTCGCTCATGTGCGCGGCGGCGGCGAGCTGGGCCCGCAGTGGCACCATGCAGCGCGCCTCCACCACAAGCAGCGATCGGCAACCGACCTTGTGGCCGTGCTGAGAGCGCTCCACCAGTGGGGCTACTCCCGGCCAGGACGCACTGCGGCCCACGCCGACAGCGCCGGCGGGCTCGCCCTTGGCGGGATGCTCAACATGAGGCCGCAGCTGGTACACGCGGCAATCTTACGAAGCGCCTTCCTCGATCCATCTACAGCGATGCTCCGCCCGGAGCTCCCGCTCACACTTGAGGAGTACGAGGAGTGGGGCACCCCCGCCACAGACCCGGCGGCACACGAGGCAATAAGGCAGTACGCTCCGTATGATAACTTGCGTGAGGTGGAGTACCCGGCGATGCTGCTCATTGCAAGTGAGCACGACCCGCGAGTGCCGTGCACCCACGCGCTCCGCTACCTCGCAAGGCTACGCCAACGAGCCTTGCGCGCGGCGGAGCCGGCGCCACCCCAGCTGCTCCAGATGCTCGCATCGGGGGGGCATTATGGCGACGGCGGCCGATTCCGACGGCTTGAACAGGCGGCGCTTGAGATGGCGTTCCTCATGCGAGCGATCGAAACGACCAGTAGTGCTAGAGTAGTAGTATAGTGCATGTACCTCCCCGGTCTGCTGAAATTGTTGCAGTGATATATTTGTATTAAGTATTCGTATAATTATCAAGGTCCATAGTTATACCGTCCTGTCCTGATAGTAGTATAAGCATATAGGTACACGATCTATAATAATACTTCATATTCAGATCCTAGCGATACGCTCATTGAACTTGCAATGCGCGCGGCCACCCAGCCGTCATCTCTGATTCTGATTGTACGCGTAAGCAGCAGTTGCCCTCGTCGCATAAGCCCTCGCAAGGAGCTGGCTGAAGATACCGTGCCGAGGGTGACCAGGTTGCAGGAAGGGGAGCACGGACGCCTGCAAGGTAGAAATGGGAGGAAATCACATTCGATGCGACACTGGTGTACGTGGGGCGAGGAGCAAGGAGCAAGGCGCGGGTTTTTTCGCGGGTTTTCTCTATGGCAGATGGCGCCTAGAAGATCTCTTGTTTTGAAACTACCTGGCGCTGCATGAGCATTTGGAGTGCTTGATCGCCACCGCTCGCGGCAATGAAGCCGACGGTGCGCTCGATGAGAGAAAGCTCCGCAGGCGGGATGCCACCGATCGGATGAACGCCCATGCCGCCGTGCGCAAGATGGCCTGCGCCGAGCGGTACTCCCCCGATCCGGCCCATGCCCTCCGCGATGGGCCGCGGCCCCATGGGCAGCCCAACCATGCCGGGCCTCATGCCAGTGGCCGGTGGGGGGTCGAGCGGCGGCTGGTTGGACCCAGGATAGCCGGGTGGCGGTTGCGAGGGCGGCATGCCAGGTATGGCGCCTGAGCAAGGGTGTCTCGGCGGGGCAACGACACTTTCAATGGGCCCAGTTGGCTCGAGGAGCCGTGGCCGCTTGGAGGCAGCGGCAACACCAGCCGCTGTATCCGCACGGGCCGGTGCATGGACATATTCTGCCGCTGATTCATCGACAGATTCCTCCGCAGCTTGTCGTGGCGCTGTATCCAGAGGTGCTCTATGAGCCAAGTTACTATGAGTCTCGTTCGAATGGCAAGCGCTGACACTCGTGTCTGTTGGTGCGGAGGCCACCCGCGTCTCGAGCGGCAGATCGGAATGAGCCGCTCTCTCGATGGCGACAATGTCAGAGGAGGAGGCACTTACCGCATCAGGATTGGAAGGAGGGAGCGCAACAGTGGAAGGGAGGGAAGGGAGCGTCCAGCTCACTTGGTTGGTCTCCTTGTGCCACCAGTAGCTGTTGCCCTTTTCATCAGACAGCTCCATCCATGCCACCCCAGCTGCAGCTTGTGGCGCAGGCGCTGTCTGCGCTTGTGCTCTTGCCGCCGCAGCAGCCGGCAGCTCCCACGCCACCTCCCCGGTGGCCGCATCCCAGTAGTATGGGTGCTGGCCATCCTCGGGGGTCACGAGTTGCCATGTAGTGTGTTGTTGTGAAGCTCCTTGTTGTGCGGTACTCGTAGCATCGAGAAGCGGCACCTCTACCGCCTCCTCCGCTGCAGCCCCTTTCTCGGCCCCTTCCTCGGCCCCTTTCTCCGCCGCCTCCTCCTCCGGGGCCTTGCCAACCCCAAGGAGGCTCCGAAGAGCCAGCTTGAGCAGCTCGGTGCCGCTCTTTGCCTTCTTGAGCCGCCTGAACATTCGCTCGTCACTCTCGCCTTCTGCTCCGCTCTCCCTGGCGCCGCTTCCACAAAGAGCGCGGCAGAGCGGCTCTCCTGCTGCAAGAAAGGCGCAGTAGACCTCCTCGCCCGCGCCCCCGCGCAAGAAGCTGAACTCCTCATTGAAACCGCCGCTCCAGCCCCCAGCAGCCTCGCGCAGCGCGATCTCGAAGTATGGGCCGAGGCGGCAGCGCAACACGAAGGCCTTGCGGAGCCGCACGAGCTCCCAGGGGTCGAGAGCGAGCGTCTGTTGTTTGAGCTTGCCCAGCTCGGCGGAATCGCGCTCGCCTCCCGTCTCGCTCCCCTGGACGTCCCCCCCCCCCTGGACGCCCCCCCCCTGGACGCCCCCCC
>MDSY01045376.1_pt1 | contig 17802 bp, 22 predicted proteins | sample 811131 | NCBI WGS metagenome assembly MDSY01 (sample SAMN05326643, study PRJNA326480) | marine metagenome | isolation source: seawater | place: Atlantic Ocean: South West | collected 2010
GAATCACCAGTGTCAAGAGCACCACCGTGCCCACCTGCTAATACTAATGTTGGTAAGGCGATTACTACTAGAAGTGATGCAAAAAGTTTTTTGCTAAAATCTAATAAATTAATCATATTGTCTTATCCTCGAGTTATTATAAAAATATTTTTTTTGTACAACACTCATTCTAGACAATTATTTTAAAAAATAAACACTTAATTGTGATAAAAATCTATACATTTTCTAAAACATAAGTAATTGATTATATTAGTTATTTTTATGAGCATGATAAGCATTCTCATTAATTTAAATATAGTAATAGACTAATATACGGCAACTATTGAGCAAATTGAATGTGCTTTTCTTAAAAAAACTTACCTTCATCTATTTTCCCATTAGTGTATACTCATTTTTTTTAAAATATTTATAGATGATTTTAGGCTTGGTAGCTCAGTTGGTAGAGCAGTGGACTGAAAATCCTCGTGTCGCCAGTTCGATTCTGGCCCGAGCCACCATCAATTATTAAAACATCCCTTCGTATATAATATTAGCCTTAAGATATGTTATATTTTTAAGCTATGAAATCGCTTAAAGAGCTTAAAGATCTTCATAGATATAACAAAGATTCTTATCCAGAGAATTTCAATATAATCACAAAAAAATTTCTTCTTTATAGTAAATCTACTGCGTACTTTTTTAATAAATTTATGTCTATAATTTCTAAAGCTAATACATTTGTGCTCTTAATTAAAATTGGTGGGGCTACATTATCATTTAGTGCTTCTAGCCACCTCATTGCACATACACACCATTTGTCACCATCTTTGAGCCCAGGAAAATCTAGTTCTGGTCGTGGCGTAATTAAATCATTTCCTTTATTTCTAGAATACTCTAGAAACTCATTGGTAACTTTTGCGCATACAGTGTGACTACCAACATCATCATCTAAAGTCTCACAAGAACCGTTTCTTAGATAGCCCGTCATTGTTTCTTTACTGCAAACCTCTATTTCTTCACCAAATATATTTTTATTCAATTTATTGCCCATACTTTTTTAATGTTAAAATTAAAATTAAAGTTGATAAAATCATGCTGAATGAGACAAATATAAAGCCAGATTCAACATTGATAAGACTTGTTATTATGCCTAATAATAACGCACCTGTTGCATAACCGGTATCCCTCCAAAACCTATATATACCAATACCTGATGCTCTCCAGCTATCATCGCAATTATCATTTACTGCGGAGCTTATTGATGGGTACAGCAAAGCCATGCCAACCCCTAAGAAAAAACTACACATCATCCACCAACTGATTTCAAGACTTAATAAACATAAGGGTAATGTGATGCTGCAAATTAACATACCTATTATAATTAATAAATTTCTACCAACGTAATCAGAATATAATCCAGAGAAGATTTGCAAAATTCCCCAAGTAAAAGCATATATTCCGACTATATAACTTATTTGAATTAACGATAATCCATTATTGATTAAGTAGACTGGAAAAAATATCCATATAAAGGTATCTAAAAATTTTTCAATATGTCCAATTTGAGAATAAGCAAATAATTTTTTATTTTTCCAAGAAACATAAAAAAAAATATTTTTTGGATTTTCATTACTTAAGATATTTGCATATTTTTTAGTATCTTCAATTAAAAATATACAATATAAAAGCGCTATTAATATAAAAGTTATGCTAAAAATAAATAAAGCTATTTTTATTGAAAACAAGTAAGTCATGTAACTAACTAATATTCCTCCAACGGCAACACCAAAATACCCCGAAAACTCATTGAGACCAACAACAAAACCTCTACTCTCTTTTCTTGTAATATCTACACTTGCTATCTGAGTGACTGACCATGTCAAACCTTGATTAATTCCAATAATAAATGTGGCTAAAATTATATAGTACCAATTTGTAGAAAAATAAATTATGAATGGTACTGGCAGTGCAACTAACCAACCTAATAATAAAATATTTTTTCTATTATACTTGTCGGCAAGTATTCCAGCGTAGTAGTTTGAAATACCTTTGATTACCCCAAAAGCAATAATAAAAGTTGATAAAAAAATAAATGATTCTTTGGGAACGTTAAAAATGCTTTCAGACAAAGCAGGGATAGCTGTTCTAAAAAGACCAAGTAAAATACCCACAAACATTACTTGTAGAAGTAAATTTACTAATAATGAATATTTTTTTTCTGCTATCATTATGTTTCACATAAATAACTATTTAAGAACTAGATTAGATGAAATGGGACACAATAGACACTTTTTTTTTAGACATGGATGGTACGTTACTAGATCTATCTTACGATAATTATTTCTGGCATGAGCACATACCAAATATATATGCTAAAAAAAATAATATCTCTTTTAAAGAAGCGAAATTAAAATTTGAATCTATGTATAAAGAAAAACAAGGTACATTAGACTGGTATTGTTTGGATTACTGGAGTGTCGTATTAAAAATTGATCTTAATAATGAGTTATTAAAAACTATGAATAAAATTAAAGTTTTTTCAGGGGTAATTACTTTTTTATGTAATCTAAAGAATAGGAATATAAGAATAATATTACTTACAAATTGTCCTAGAAAAATGTTAGATGTTAAATTTACTAAATCAAAATTATGGGGTTATTTTGATAAAATTATTTCATCAGAAGATTATGGTTTTGCTAAGGAAACTGATAATTTTTGGGAAATTTTAAATAAAGAAATAACTTATGATACAAATAAAACAATTTTTATTGATGACAGCCAAAATGTATTGGCATTTGCATCTAAAAATGGAATTAAAAATATTATTTCTATAAATAAACCAGATTCAAACAAGAAAAAACAAATTATATATGGCTACAAATCCATTGATAGCATTTCTGAATTTGAAAAAGAAATAATTAACTAGATTTCGCACAATTTTTAACAAGTTTTTGCAAAAATTTACTCAATTTTTTCCAGTCCGTCTCTGTCACTATAAAACCAACGCACTTTCTAGTTCCACATTTACATACATGGTCTCTAAAATCATCTGTATCAAAAGTAAATCCATAATCATAAGTTAACTCATCTCCTTTCTTTATATTTTTGTATGACCTTATCCATATTTTCCCGTCAATGATATCTGTGTCGCAGTTTGGGTCGCATGAATGGTTCATGAGTCTAGCTTTATTAAAATTTACATTCCCGTTTATATCGTATTTATCATCTAAAGTAAAAATATACACTTGTCCTTCTTCTCTATTTTTTTGTGATTTTTTAAGTTGAGTTTCAGCTATTTTATCTGACTGCTCTTTTGTTATCTTTTCGCCAACATACTCCACTATATTTGTTTCAGCTTTAATATTACAGCTTGCAAATAAACCTTTGCCATGTAATTTAGAATTTTTTATTGTGTATAATTTTTTCACGTTTTTAATTTTAAGCTGTTGCGTTCCACGCATATGTACAATCTAATTCGGATCTAACTTTACATAAACCATTAATACCCTCTTCTAATATTACTGATAAGGGGGTTTTGTTATCAAATCTTCTATGATTAGTTTTTATCCATTTTTCAGCCATATTAAGATTTCTAGGGAATGTAGTCCTAAGAGCATCAGATATTCCCACGATATGACTTAATCTTTTTATGATTAAAGCATCATTGGGTAGAGCTTTTAGAGTTCTATATTTGTCTAACTGCCTTTTTTTTGTTTGCACAGGTAGACCTAATACTTGAACAGCTTGCTCAGTTGTAAGATTCCATGCATCCAAAACTTTCATAACAGTTTTTGTGATATACATAAATTCTTCATCAGTATAATCAGTCATATTTTACCAAAAAATTTATGTTACTTTATATCTTAATAATACAATTATCAATAAGTTAATATTATGTCCAATTGCCAAAAAAAAAATAATCAGTAGGATATAAAGACATTTAAAACTAGGACTTCAAATGATTAAATTACTAAAAAAAATTTTCAAAAAAAAAACCGCTGAGATAGATGATATTGCTGATGTAAACTTAGCATGTGCTATTCTTTTAATAGAAGTGAGTTATTCAGATTTTAATATTGATAATAAAGAAATAAATTCAATCATAAAATTATTTAAAAATGAGTTAAAGCTTTCAGAAGACAAAGCTAATTGGTTAAGTAAAGAGTCTTTAAAAATACATAAAGACGTTAATTGCTTAAGAAAATATATAAAGCTAATAAATGAAAATTATACAAAAACACAAAAAAAGAATCTTATTAATATGGCTTGGCTTGTTGCAAGAGCAGATAATGTTGTAGACAAAAATGAAGAACATAGAATTAGAAAGCTTACAGAGCTGCTTTACTTAGACCATAAAGACTTTATAAAATCAAAAATTAATACAGAGTAATCAGTATTTTTTAAATCTATATAGAGCTATCTCACCAAAAAAATTCGGGAATAATTTTAATAAAAAATTTGAAGTATAGTTATTGTTTAAAACTTTTTTTTCAAGAATAGTAATTTCAAGATCTTGACATAATTTTTCAAAATCATTAAAAGTACATAAATGTATATTTGGGGTATCAAACCACTTATTTGGAAGTGATTTTGATATTGGCATACGGCCAAAAAAACCAAGTTGAAATCTGTTCTTCCAAAAGCCCATATTTGGAAAAGTCACTATTCCTTCTCTAGCAACTCTTACCATTTCTATTATTATTTGGTCCGGATTTTTATTTTCTTGCAAAGCTTGGGTCATAACCGAATAATCGAAGAAATCATTACTAAAATATTCTGCTAGGCCGGTATTAAAATCTGACTGAATTACATTAATATTTTTCTTAATAGATTCTTGCACTTTATCAATATCTTTTTCAAATCCATATCCTGAAATATTTTTATAGGAAGCAAGGTATTTAAGTAATGTAGAATCTCCACAACCTAAGTCAATTACAGTTGAGTCTTTTTTTATCCATTCGGATATTATTTTAAAATCTTTTCTATTCATTATTTTCTCTTTTTTATAAAATGTTTTCCATGAAATTTGCTAGTACCCCAAGATATTTTGGTATAGGCATGAGAAATGCATCATGCCCATGATTAGATTCAATCTCTGAATAGGAAACATTTTTTCTAGCCTTTACAAGTGACTTAACAATTTCATGTGATTTTGATGAAGAGAACCTCCAATCGCTTGTGAAAGACACAACAAGAAATCTTGACGCTGTATTTTCAAAAGCTTTTGATAAATCTCCATCATATTCTGATGCTGGATCAAAATAATCCAGTGCTTTAGTCATGAGTAGATATGTATTTGCATCAAATCTATCCACAAAAGCTTGGGCTTGGTATCGTAAATAACTTTCAACTTGAAAATCTACATCGTATCCGAAATGTAATTTTCCTTCTCTCAAGTCTCTCCCAAATTTCTGCCTCATAGAATCATCAGACAAATAAGTTATGTGCCCTAACATCCTAGCGATGCTAAGCCCTCTTTTTGGAACAACACCAAAATTATTATAACGTCCATCATGGAAATCGGGGTCTGTAATAATTGCTTGTCTAGCGACTTCATTAAAAGCAATATTTTGCGCAGAAAGTTTTGCTGCTGAAGCTATTATTATTGAATTTTTTATTTTTGCGGGATAACTTATTGTCCATTGAAGGGCTTGCATTCCTCCAAGACTTCCTCCAACTACACATGCCCAGGTATTTATTTCCAAATAATCAGCTAATAACTTTTGACTATTTACCCAATCATTAACTGTTATTATTGGAAAATCAGGACCAAATTCATTACCAGTTTTTTTATCTATTGTATTTGGTCCAGTTGAACCTTTACATCCTCCAAGATTATTTAACGAAACAATGAAAAACTTATTTGTATCAAATGGTTTTCCTGGGCCTATGCAGGAATCCCACCAACCTGGTTTTTTATCATCAGAGCTATGATACCCAGCAGCATGATGATCACCAGATAAAGCATGGCATATTAAAATAGCATTATCTTTTTTAGTATTTAATTTTCCATAAGTTTCGTAAACTAATGAAAAGCTCTCTAAATCTTTACCACAATCAAGCTTTAGATTTTGATGTATATCAACTGTTTTTGGAGTAATAATGCCAACAGAATTATCTTTTAATTTATTTTTCATAATAAAGTCCATATTTACAGATATGAAATCATTAATAAAAAAATGGGGGAGTTTGGCTGTGCTACATACATTTTCGCTTTAGCTGTTACTTCCCACCCGCAAGCTGACTTCAAATCGGTGTTTAAAGCAATATACGCCAATTTAAAAAAATATACAAATATGCTTATAAAATTATATTTAAGAAATTTTGCAAAAAATGTATTAGTACAAGTGCAATTATCACTGAAAAATCTATCACTCCAACAGATGTAGGTACAAATTTTTTAATTAAGTATAAAATAGGGTTGGATATTTGATATATTATATCTAATGCTGGATTTTTATTAGACTGTGGCGATTGAACAAACCAACTTGATATTGCTAATATTATGAAAATTATTGTTAATGCATTTAGTAAGCTAAATATTGAGCTTTTAAAAGAAAACAGAATTAATTTCTCTAGAATAATATCACTTCCTAAAATTGAATTTTGGAAGTAAATATTAATAAGATGGCAAATAAAAATTATAAAAAAACTAGAGACCTCAAACTTTCCAATATTTGGGAAAAATAGTAAAAGAGATCTTATTGGTTTAGATATTTTTATTATTGATTGAGTTATCGGATTGTTTGGACTTGCGCTACACATAGCTAAAAGAATTCTTAAAGTAAATACTAATATTAAAAATGACAGAGCTAAATCTATTACAAAGAATCCTAGTTCTGGGAATGAATTTGACATTATTTTTCCTTATTTTGATAAATCAATTGATTTTTTTTTCGCATTTTGAATTGCTTTTTCTATAATCCCAGAAAAATCATTCTCTTCGAGTATTTTTATTGCGGCTTCTGTAGTTCCACCTTTTGAGGTTACTCTAGATCTTAAATTTTCTATGTCATTTGTAGTTAATAGCAATTTGGACGTGCTATTAAGTAATTGTAAGATCAGTAAAGCCTTGTCATCTTTATTTATACTATCAAAATCCGTACATTTAATTAAAGATTCGATAAAATACATAATGTAAGCGGGGCCACTTCCATATAAAGCTGTAAATGAATGCATATCATCTTCACTAATTCTTCTTACATAACCAATATTCTTAAAAATACTTTCTACAAAGTCTTTTTGTGAATTATTAATTTCTTCTTGCATACATAATCCGGTAATACTTTCGTTAAAGACTGCACACAAATTTGGCATTGCTCTGGCTATTAATACATCTTTTTGTATAAAATTCTTTATTGATTCTATTGTAATTCCAGCTGCTACTGAAATAATAATCTGATTATCTTTAAAAATACCAATGTTCTCTTTAATTGCACTTTCAATATCATTTGGTTTTACACATAAAAAAATTATATCAAAGGTGGTTTTACATTTTTGCCCAGATTGCATAAATGTACATCTATCTAATTCATAAGCACTATTATCTTTATTGTGAAAGATATAAATATCTTTGGATAACATAGTTTTATCAGATGCTAGCATGCTATTTAGCAGCGCATTCGCCATATTTCCATAACCTATAAATGCAATTTTCATTTTTGTCTTTCACCAAATATTGACGTACCAATACGAACTAATGTTGAGCCTGCTGCTATCGCAGCATCATAGTCTGAGCTCATTCCTATTGATAAAGTATCTAACTTATATCCCTTATTTACAAGATTATCAAATATATTCTTAATTCTTATAAAAGTCTTGTATTGTGATTCATATGTATCTGTGTACATTGGAATAGCCATAATACCTCTTATATTAACACCGTCAAAATCATAAGTTTCTTTTATAAAATTCTCTAAACTTTGTAGATTAATTCCAGACTTTGTTTCTTCATTGTCTATATTTACTTGAATGCATACATTAATTTTATTTTTATTTTTAAAATTTTTTCTATAATCACTAATCTTTTTTAAAGTTGATATTTTATCGACAGAATGAATCCAATTATAATTTTCAGCAATTAATTTAGATTTATTACTTTGAATCTTTCCAATGTAGTGCCATATGATATCAAGATCACTAAGATCTTGTATTTTATCAATAGACTCTTGTAAATAATTTTCACCAAAATCTTTCTGGCCAGCTTCATATGCTTCTCTTATATCTTCAGAAGTTTTAGTCTTACTAACTGCCATTAGAGTAACACTATTTTTTTTTCTATTTGATCTCAATTCCAAATTTAAGATATTTTTTTTTATTTCTGTAATATTTTTTTTTATATCAATCATAATAAACTTCCTTTGATTCAAATACTGGACCATCTCTGCAAATCTTTTTTCTAATCATCTTATCTTTTGACTTGGTATCAATTAAACATATGCAGTCATCATAATTACACCCTAGATGATCTAGTATACAAATCTGACAATCAATATTATATTTCTCCGCTATTAAAGAAATATTTTTAAGCATTACTTTTTTACCACAAGCATATATATATATCTCTTTAGTCTTTTTTAAAGCTAATGATTTTAGCCATTCTTCTGCAAGTTCGTATACATAACCATTATAACATCCTGGCAAATATTTTTTAGATGCTAGCCTTGATACAAAACCCATTAATTCTAGAAAATCTATTGATGCCGTTACTTCAGGGATAAAATCTTTAATAATATTTCTTGATGGTGAATACTTAAATGGAAATACATTATTAGAACTAAAAAATATTACTGGTTTTTGCCCAGTCGTTTTTTTTATTTCTTCTGCCAAAAATACTAAAGGCGCAATTCCTGCTTCCTCTCCAATTAATAAAGGTATACTTTTTTCATGATTAAGTGAAAATCCATTTCCTCTAGGACTCATTAAAACCAATTCCTCATTATCTTTAATAGAATCTCCAAAAATTTTCTCAGCAGTACTTGAATTACATAAAATTTCTAACCAATTTCCACTTTTTGATACCCTCATTATTTGAAAGTGTTTTTTTATGGAATTATCATTAGATTTTAAATTTATGTACATTCCTGATTTTGCTACTTTTGAATATTTTTCACTTTCTAATCTAATTATTACATCTGAATAATTTTCTACCTGATAACGATTTATTATTTTTACTTTTTCTGTATATGATGATGAAACGTCCAAAATTTTTTCCCAGCTATTGCTTAAAATCTATTTTTTCTCGTAGACTATTCTTCCATTACAGATTGTTTTATCTACTAATGTGTTGAATTTTTTTCCAATAAAGGGATTATTTTTTCCTGCACTAAAAATTTTTGCTTCATCAAATATCCACTCCTCTTTTTTAATAATACATAAATCTGCTGGAACTCCTTTTTTTATAATACCTGCCTCAATACCTAAAATTTTAGAAGGATTGGATGTTACTTTAGCTATGGCAGTATTTAAATCTAATATTTTTAGATTCACTAGTTCCATGAGTAATGGGAGCAGCAGTTCTATGGAGGATATACCGGGCTGCGTATCAGAAAATGGCGCTTGTTTTGCGTCTGCGTTATGCGGCTGATGATCAGAGCAAATTGCTGTTATTGTGTCTTTGGATATTGCTTTCTGTAAAGCAATTAAATCTTCATTTGAGCGGAATGGCGGTATGACATGGAAATCACTATTAAAATTATTTATGGAATTTTCGTCAAAATATAATTGATGTATAGCAACATCAGCTGTAACTAATAAACCTGAAGATTGCGCATTTTTAATTAAAATTAATGACTCAACACAAGATATTCTGCATAAATGCAACCTTGAGTTTGTTAATTTGGATAGGAGTATTGCTTCAGCTACAGCTACAGATTCGGCTGCAGAAGGAATTCCTGGTAAACCTAATTTATTAGATACCTTACCTTCATGAACACATCCATTGTTAGCCAAACTACTATTCTGCGGTTGATAAAAGATTGTTATATCTTGGCCAGACGCATACTCCATTACTCTTCTCAAGACCAATGAATCTTTTATAGGATTAAAGCAATTTGTTAACCCTTTTGCTCCTGCCTGTTTAAGCTCCATCATTGGGCTCAAACTTTCTCCTTGAAGACCTTTTGTTAAAGACGCAAGAACTTTGACTTTACATAAATCAACATTTTTAAAAATTTCCTCTACTAATTTAATTTGAGCCGGGGTATCTATTACGGGCTGAGTATCCGGCATATAACAAACTGTTGTAACTCCAGAAGAAACTGCAGCTTTAGACTCACTGAGTATAGTTGCTTCTTTTTCTAATCCAGGCTCCCTGAACCTTACTGATAGGTCAACTAATCCGGGGGACACTATACAATCTTCTGCATCAATAATTTTAGGTGAATTTAGTTTTGCTGTGTCTTCATCAATACCAATAATATTCCCACTTTTTATATAGATATCATGTACTCCTGATATTTCACCACCAGGATTAACTATATTTCCAGATTTTATTATTAGATCGCTCATTCAATTCTCCATCTATGGTTGCATAGATAATGATAAGATTGCCATTCTTACGGCTATGCCGTTTGATACTTGCTGAAGGATTACAGATCTATCTCCATCTGCTACCTCCGAACTTATTTCTACCCCACGATTTACTGGCCCTGGATGCATGACTATTCCGTTTTTTGAGATAAGCTCTAGCCTCTTTGGTGTAAAACCATAAAGATTATAATATTCATGCTCATCTGGAATAAAGCTTGAGTGCATTCTTTCATTTTGCAACCTTAACATTATAACAACGTTACAATCTTTTATTCCTTCATCCATATCTACATATGGAACAACACCCATATGCTCGACACCTTTTGGTAGTAGTGTTTTAGGCCCGATAACTCTAATATCTGGCACTTCAAGTATTCTTAATGCGTGCATTAAAGATCTTGCTACTCTTGAATGAAGAATATCTCCAACTATCGCAACTTTTATTTTCTTAAAGTCTTTAAAATATTTTCTGATTGTAAAAATATCAAGCATAGCCTGAGTGGGATGGGCATGCCTTCCATCTCCGGCATTTATTATACTAATATCTTGAGATACATTTTTTGAAATAAATTCAGCGGCCCCAGATGATGGGTGTCTGACAATAAACATATCGCAGTGCATCGCTTCCAAATTTTTTAAAGTATCAAGTAAGGACTCACCTTTTTTTGTAGCACTAAAATCTATATTGATATTTAAAAAATCTGCCGATAGTCTTTTTGCGGCTAGTTCAAAAGTAGTTCTAGTCCTTGTGCTAGCTTCAAAAAATAAATTTACTATTGTCTTGCCTCTTAACAACGGAACTTTTTTTACGGGTTGCCCTGATGTGCCAGCAAATGACTCTGCTAAATCTAAGATGTCTAATATTAATGACTTTGGTAAGTGCTCAATATCTAAAAAATGACGGAGATGTTTTTGAGAAACAGCATTTTTATGATTTAAATTTTTAGCATCTAAATCTATTTCTTTATTTTCACTCACATTACTTACCTCTTAATTATCTTTATTAGTAATTTCTAAAATCATTGGATCAGGGCCCAGTAATTTAATGTTCTTATTATTTTCCAATTCTAATTTTTCTCCAACGATATCCGCAGAAATGGGGAGCTCTTTTCCATTTCTTTCTACTAAAACTACCAAAGTGACAGATAGGGGTCTTCCAAAATCAAATATTTCATTTATTGCAGCTCTAGTTGTTCTGCCAGTAAATAAAACATCATCAACTAAAATTATGTGTTTATCATCAACGGATACTGGCATTTTGGTTGGGTCTACTCTTGGATTTACACCTACTTTACTAAAATCATCTCTATAAAAACTGATATTAAGTGAGGCTGCCTTACCTTCAAACTGCATAGTTTCTTGCAACCAATCAGCTATCCAAGCGCCACCAGTATGGACTCCGATTAATATAGGGTTGGTAATATTGTTTTTTAAAAGATAATCCCTTAGAGAATTCTCAATCTTTAGAAGTAAGTTCTTTGTTTGTTCTTTTGAATATTTCATTTTCAAAATAAGATTGTAATATTATTGTTGCGGCAATTCTATCTATTTCTTCTCTATTAACCTTCTTTTTTCTTCCAGCCTTCATTTGAAGTGCTAGATCGGCCTGAGCGTAGTTAGAGGAATAGTCCTCATTATAAAAAACGATGTCAATATCAAGATTTTTTCTAAGAATTTTTCCAAAATTCTCAATTTGTTTATTTATCTTTTGGTCTAAATAAATCTCAGGTTTACCAAGTACAATCAGATTTACCTGCCACTCTTTAACTATTTCCGCAATTTCAAGAGAATTATTCTCATACCCATTATTTTTTATTGTTTTAAGAGGTGTGGCAATATTACTTTCGGAGTCACCCATAGCTAAACCTATTCTTTTTTGACCAAAATCTATAGCAAGAATTTTTTTTAGGTTCATTTAAGATGTTCCCAAAACATTTTCCCAAGATCTATATTGTGGAATTCATTTATTTCTGTAACACAGGTTGGTGATGTAATATTTACTTCTGTTATTTTATTTCCAATCATATCTATTCCTGCAAAAAATATATTTTTCTCTATTAAGAAACTAGCTACCTCTTCACAAATTTTTATTTCTTCTTCATTTAAAATATATTTTTCTATGTTTCCCCCAGAAGCAATATTTGACCTATGGTCATTGTTACTAGAAATTCTTATAGCTGCTTCTTTTATAACTATGCCATTTATAATAATTATTCTTTTATCACCTTTCTTTGCATCTTCTAAATATTCTTGGGCCATAATATAATTTCTACCAAGATCTGTCATATCTTCATAGATTACATTTAAATTTTTATCTAATTCTTCTAATAGATAGATTGATCTTCCACCCATTAAATTTAAAGGTTTTAAGATAATTTTTTTATGCTTATTTTTAAAATTCTCTATATCTTTTTTATTTGAAGTAACTATTGTATCTGGTATATGTTTTGGAAAATTTAGTGTTATTAGTTTTTCATTATAATTTCTTAAAGAATATCCGGAATTCAAAACCTTAACATTATAGTTTTCTATTAAATCCAATATATAAGTTTTATAAATATAATTATTATCTACCGGTGGATCTATTCGCATCAAAATATAATCAAATTTTGATAGTATGGATTTTTTTGATTTAGATAAGCTATAGGAAGACACTTTATTGTCACTCAGTTTAATTCTCGCTATTTCTCCTACTGGTTCCAACGAACTTATTGCTAAAGTACCAGGAATCAAATAATGGAGCTCGTAGTCAAGATTCTGAGCTGACAGCATTAATTGCCATGTTGTATCTTTATTTATGTTTATAGATTCTATGGGATCCATAATCATAAGTATATTTTTACTCATTACTATCACTATAGTTTATAATTTTAATATATGAAAATGCTGATATTGCAGCCGTTTCAACTCTTAGAATATTATCACCTAAGCTTGCAGATGAGAAATTAGATTCTTTAGCGTACAAATATTCTTCATATGTGAAATCGCCTTCTGGCCCTACTAATAAAGATAATGATTCTTTAGAATTCTTGTAAATATTTGACAACATTATTTCTGATTTAGTATCTAAAATAATTTTTTGGTCAGATGAGCAATTTTCAATATAATCTTGATAGGAGATAATTTCTTTTATATTTGGCAAGTAACTTCTTTCTGATTGCTCACTAGAACTTATAGATATATTTTTCCAATGAGATAATTTCTTTTTTGAATCTATTTTTTTTTGGTTAAATATGGAGTTCTTAGAGATTATAGGTTGTATTGAATCCACACCAAGTTCTGTTAGTTTTTGTATTATTAAATCTGAGCATGGATTTTTACATACACTAAAGGAAACCTCTATATTAGATTTTCGTTCTCCACAAAATATTTTTTTTTCTATAAGAATATCGTAGGATTTATTGCCTATTTTTTTTACATATCCAAAATAATCATATCCAGAGTTATTAAATAATACTATGGGTTGATTTTCTTTTGCCCTAAGAACTTTTGATAAATAATGAAATGTATTATGTTTTAAAAAAACCGAGGAGTTAACTGTTAGTGGCTCCTCGGTGAATAGTCTTATTAACCGCACTATTTATTTAGTATCTATAAGTATCATTTTTATAGGGACCATTTTGATCCACACTAATATAATCTGCCTGATCTTTTGTTAATTTAGTTAATTTTGCCCCTACCTTATCTAGGTGCAGTCTTGCAACTTCTTCGTCCAAAATTTTTGGCAAAACATAAACTTGATTTTTATAATCTTTCGCATTTTTCCATAACTCAATTTGCGCTAGAACTTGATTTGTAAAAGATGCTGACATTACATAACTTGGGTGACCTGTTGCGCACCCTAGGTTTATTAACCTGCCTTCAGCCAATAATATTATTTTCTTGCCATCTGGAAACTCAACATGATCAACCTGAGGCTTAATATTATCCCACTTACATTTTTTGATTGAATCTACATCAATCTCATTATCAAAATGACCTATATTACAAACAATCGCTTGGTCTTTCATTGCCTCCATATGGTTATATCCAATGACTGAGGCATTACCAGTTGCAGTTACGAATATATCAACCTCGGGTAATACTGATTCTATAGTTACTACTTTAAAACCTTCCATAGCAGCCTGAAGTGCACATATTGGGTCCACTTCCGTGACCCATACAATTGCGCCAGCATTTCTTAAAGACTGAGCAGAGCCTTTCCCCACATCACCAAACCCACAAACTAAAGCTGTCTTTCCAGATATCATTACATCTGTAGCTCTTTTAATCCCATCGACCAAAGATTCTCTACAACCGTATAAATTATCGAATTTCGACTTTGTAACCGAGTCGTTAACATTAAATGCTGGTACCTTTAATTCATCTTTTTTTACCATTTCATATAATCTATGAACACCAGTAGTAGTTTCTTCTGATAAACCCTTAACTTCATTTAACAATTCGGGATATTTTTCATGCATGATAGATGTTAAATCACCTCCATCATCCAGAATCATATTTGGCTTCCATGAAGGTTCACCAATAATTGTTTGATCAATACACCATAGATATTCTTCTTCAGTTTCACCTTTCCAAGCAAATACTGGCACACCTTTTTCAGCCATTGCTGCTGCTGCATGATCTTGCGTAGAATATATATTACAGGATGACCATCTAACAGTTGCACCAAGATCTATTAAAGTATCCATAAGAACAGCGGTTTGGATTGTCATGTGCAAGCATCCTAAAATTCTTGCTCCATCTAATGGTTTTTCTTTTCCATATTTTTCTCTGAGAGCCATTAAACCAGGCATTTCTGTTTCGGCGATCCTCATTTCTTTATGACCCCACGCAGCTAATGACATGTCTGCTACTTTAAAATCCGGTCCAATTTTCTCTATTACCTTACTCATATTAATGCTCCTTTAGATTAAACTTTTTATTTTTTCAATTTGGTCTGTTTTTTCCCAAGAAAGATTTAAATCATTTCTGCCAAAATGGCCATATGAGGCAGTATCTTTATATATAGGTTTTAATAAATCTAGCATATTGATTATACCCCATGGACGCAAGTCAAAAACCTCGTTAATAATATGTACAATTTTATCCTCGTCTACATTTGATGTTCCAAATGTATCAATACTTATAGATGTCGGTTTAGCAACTCCGATAGCATATGATACTTGAAGCTCACATTTTTCTGCTAGTCCTGCAGCTACAATATTTTTTGCTACATATCTTGCAGCATATGCTGCTGATCTATCTACTTTTGATGGATCTTTGCCAGAAAAAGCTCCACCACCGTGTCTAGCCATCCCACCGTAAGTATCAACTATTATCTTTCTACCAGTAAGACCACAATCCCCTACTGGCCCGCCTATCTCAAAAGTACCTGTTGGATTTATGTGAACTATAGTTTCATTTGTAAGATAATTTGAAGGTAACACTTCTTTAATTACTTTATCGTAAATATATTCTTTAATATATTTTTGACTAACGCTTGGAGAATGTTGTGTGGAGATAACTATTGTATCTATGGAATGGATCTTTCCAGAATCATATTTAAAGGTAACCTGACTTTTTGCATCAGGCCTTAACCAATCAACATCTTTAGCCTTTCTTAATGCTGCAAGTTTTTGTACCAACCTATGTGAGTAAGTTATTGGGGCTGGCATTAAAACATCTGTTTCGTTATTAGCATAACCAAACATTAGTCCTTGATCTCCGGCACCTTGCTCTTCATCATTATCCCTATCTACACCTTGAGCTATATCCTGAGACTGCAAACCAATTTTATTTATGAATTCTACAGTTTTAGAATCGAAACCTAATTCTTCTGAATCGTAACCTATATCATTGATAGTTTTTCTAACGATATCCTCATATTTTATATTTGCAGAGGTTGTTATTTCGCCCCCTAAAACAACCACACCTAAAGATCCTTCCTCAGACTTAACTAAGGTTTCGCACGCGACCCTAGCTTTTTTATCTTGAGTTAATGCAGCATCTAATATTGCATCAGAGACCTGATCACACAATTTATCTGGGTGACCTTCTGAAACCGATTCGGATGTAAATACTTTAGCAACCATAATTTATCCTTAACATTTATAATTTGCTAAATAATATCATAATCATTTTTTTTGAGCCATAAATATAGCTCTACAAACAGGAGGGTAGCCTTCGATGGTATTACCATTTGGCGATAAAAAGTCTTGGAAGCTTTTACCTTCCATCCATTTCGTTGCCCGCTGCTCTTCTGGGGTTGTATATGACTCATCTACGCATTCTATATTCTTAAATTGATATTTTTTTAATAGATCAATTAAGTGGTTTTTGGTGAAGATAGTACCGATATTTTTCATGCCGGCATATTTTTGACCTTTATCAATATTAATATTTTCTTGTGCCATGGAAACAATAGTTTCAATAACTAAATAACCACTTTTTTTAAGAAGCTTATTTAGCTCATCAAGATGACTTTCAGGATTTTTTACGTGATAGAGTATTCCCATGGATAACAGTAAATCAAAATCAAAATTTTCTTTGCTAAACTCTTCTGCTGAACATGGTAAAACCAATAACTCCTGAATTTGCTTTGTATAATATTTTATTGAGAGAAATTGAATTATAAATAATGCTGTTTTATCCATACCAATAATTAATTCTGGAGATAATCCTAGTAATTTATAAGCATAATAACCATTACTACAACCTAAATCTCCAATTCTCATGCCTTTAGAGTTAGGTAGATAATTTTTTATTCTTTCCCATTTTTTTTCTGAACGCCACTCTGAATCAATTTCTAAACCAAAAATATTAAATGGACCTTTCCTCCATGGGCATAATTTTAATAACTCATTTTCAAGAATTTGCATCTCTTTAATATTTATTTCGTCTGGTTTACCAATAACTATTTGACTACCTGAAAAGTCTAAATGTTTAGTTTTTATATTGGGAAGAGATTTCAAAATATTAAGCCATTTATCTTGATTACCATGGTTATTGAAATTTTTATTTTTTAGAAATATATCAAATAAATATTTATACTCATTAAAAGTATCTTTAGAATAAAAATTATTATTTACTAAATAAGATAGAATATTTATTTTATTAGTACCCACGATACGAAGTTGTAACATTGAAACCATTTATAAAATTTCTTACAACCAATATCTCTAAACCTATCTTCATGTTTTTTCTCAGTTTCAATTATCATAGTTTCCGCGAGAGCTATTTTTTTTCTATCAATTTCTTCTTTAGAATAACCGTTATTTTCTTTAAAAAAATCATGAAAGTTTTTAAAGAATA
>MDSY01105212.1_pt1 | contig 17802 bp, 10 predicted proteins | sample 811131 | NCBI WGS metagenome assembly MDSY01 (sample SAMN05326643, study PRJNA326480) | marine metagenome | isolation source: seawater | place: Atlantic Ocean: South West | collected 2010
AAGGTCATGTTTCTTCCAGCACCTGTATAGTCGCATAATAGCCAGGGCAGCATTAGCACATTTGGGATTTGGGAGGATACTCCTGCGGCAATCAGTCCAAATGCAAATATCGAAGCCGCCATTGGCCCGGCAAGCGGCTCCAGCAACCCAATCATTTGCGAGGCCTTAGATAACTCTAGACCTTCAACATGCAAGGTACCCGCAGCGGCGGCCATAATTGCCGCACTGACAATAAACATTAATGTCACCGAAAAAGCGGCGTCGTTTCGCTGCTTTTTATAATCTTCCAGAGTCCATCCGGCCTCTTTTACGAGAGTGGTGCGAATAATAAACAAACCGGAAAATACGGTGGTGCCCACCATCGACGCGATCACTAGATAAGCGCCATTACCGGAAGTGCCCGAGGAGCCGGAATCTCCTGGCACTTGTGGAATACTCGGGATTAATCCCTTAATAATTTCAATTGGTTGCGGCATCATAAGAATGGAATTAATCAAAAAGCAGGCTGCCATAATCGCCACAATCACCGCCAGACTGCGCTCGAAAAACTGGGTTCTGCCATTCCAAAAAATAAAGTACACCAAGGTGACAAAGAAGCTGGCGAAATATATTGGCGAGATACCACCTTCAATAAGGGATTTCGACCACTCATGGCAAATCTCCGCAACAATCCCCATAACGCCCATCACACTGCCGCAAACACCAGCAGTTAGGGCAGCAATAAAAAATATGCCTACCCAGGGATGGATGTGTTTCCGGAAAGCTTCCAGTGCTGTCTCACCAGTGATCAAGGTATAACGGCCGTACTGATTGACCATAAAGAAGGTGCACAGGCAGGAGGTAACAATGGTCCAGAGTAGAGACATACCGTAATCGGCGCCAGCCTTAGCCATAGCCGTCACACTGCCAGTGCCAATATTAAAACCCAGCAAAAAAATACCTGGTAGAAATAAGGCCAACCCTTTGGCAAATTTTTGCCTGAATGATGTCTCTGTGGCGCTGCCTTTTTCAACAGTCTCGCTCATCATAATGCCTCCATGTTCTGAGCAGAGAGCGCGCGGATAACTCCGCGAACTTCCGCCAAACCTTTCAGGCGACCAATAGCCGAATAGCCTGGGTTCACTGTTTTTCCCATGTCATCCATCATTTGATGGCCATGGTCGGGGCGGATATAAATATCGCCATTGCTCAAACCAACCACCCTTCGCCGATGCTCTTCATGCAACAACTCCTTGATTACCTGCACCATATCTATATCGCTATCCAGATGGCTGGCTTCATAAAATGATCGCTGTTCTTTGGGATCCAGGCAGACACCCCGTAAATGGGAAAAATGAATCCGTGAGCCAAACTGCCTGGCCATTGCCGGAAGATTATTATCAGGGCGGCTGCCGTAGGTTCCAACGCAGAGAGTTATACCGTTGGACGGGCTTGGCAGGGCGTCAAATAGAAGTTCTAGGTCATCTGCCGTGCATATAACCCTTGGCAGACCCAGCATATCCCGAGGAGGATCATCGGGATGAATGGCTAACTTCACACCCAAGGCTTCAGCGCGGGGCAAGACCTGCGCGAGAAAGCGGCATAGATTGTTTCGCAGAATCTCTGGGGTGATATCTTTGTAACAGGCGAGCATGGCGCGAAAATCATCAATGCCATAGGCGGCAGTCATCTTGCCGGGCAGGCCAGCAATAATATTATTGGTCAGCTGCTTTCGCTCGACTACAGTCATCTGTTCAAAAACCTGCTTTGCCTCGGCGAGTTCTTGCTCACTGTAATCCAACTCGGCATTGACACGCTGGAGAATAAATAAATCAAAGGCGGCAAATTTTTGCTGATCGAAACGCAGCGTGTAGGCACCGGTCGATAACTTGAATTTAAGATCGGTGCGAGTCCAATCAATCACCGGCATAAAGTTATAGCAGATAGTTTTGATCCCACAATGGGCGAGGTTTTCCATGGAGGCGATCCAATTTTCCACGTACTTCTTATGGCCTGCTCGCGCTAACTTAATATCTTCATGAACGGGGATACTTTCCACCACGCTCCAGGTGAGAGGCGTGAGACCAGTCTCACAGCGCTCAATCAATGCCTGATGCTTTGCTATGGCGTCAATCGACCAGGATTCACCGGTAGGTATACCCTGCAGCGCACTGACTATATCGGTGGCGCCGGTTTGTCTTATATCATCGATGGTCACTGGATCGCTCGGTCCAAACCATCTCCAAGATTCACGCATAAGATTCTCTTTTTGTTAGAATTCCAAAAGCCAGATTAAAAAAAGGGCCCCAAAGTAAACTTTGAGGCCCTGATTTATCGATACTTCACTGTCACTTACTAGAAGCGATAGCTAGCACCAATTGTCACTCTACGATCAGTCAAACCCTGGTAACACAAAAGAGCGCCCTGATTGACACAAGATTGCTCAACCTCAGCTTCAGTAATGTTAACGGCTTCAATACCGATGTTCAGATTGTCATTTACATCGTAGCTTACGCTAGCGTTTAGCTGGCCTCTGTCTTCCTGAACAACTGGGAAACCCCAAGGGAAGCTACTAGTGCTACCGAAGTCAGTTGAACGATACGCTTCACGCCATGTGTAACGCATTCTTGCAGAGATGTCATACTTCTCGTAGAACATAGTTATGTTGTAAGACTTCTCAGACAGATCAACTAATGGAGCACGCATATCAACGTTTGTTGCGCCATTTGATGCGAACACAGTCGCTGCACGGCTAGTATCGCCTAAGTATGAATCACCACCGCTAAATTCCTGAGACGTATAGTTAGCGATAACGCCGAAACCAGAAGCCCAACCTAGCTGCTCTTCAAAAGCTGAAAGGTCATACTGTACTGCAAGCTCAATACCTTTCTGCGTAGTTTCGCCAGCACCGTTAATAGTCTGTGTAGTTGGTACACAAACACCAACACCTACAGGACCAAATACGTTGATATCAGCAATCGGGTTAAAGATACCACCAGCTTCACAATCAGGACCTGTGATATCGCGGTATCCAGTAACTGGATCCTCAGCAGGGCTTTCAGAGCTTTTAACAAATAGGCCTTCACGTGACTTGTTGAAGTAACCGATGCTTAAAACACTTGAAGGTGCGAAGTACCATTCAGCCGATAGATCGAATGAAGTAACTTCTTCAGGCTCTAGACCAGGGTTACCCAGATCAACTTCAGGGTTCGGGCTAGTGCTAAAGGTATAAGCAGAAGATAGCGTGTCGAAGTTTGGACGTCTAATGTCTTTGCTCCAAGCCGCACGAAGAACGAGATCTTCAGATACGTTTGCAACCAAGTTTAAACGTGGCAATACAAAGCTATAGCTACTAGAAGCAGTAGTCGGCGAAACAACACCGTTAAGCTCAGAGTTAGCAGTAGATGTAATGTCAGTTTTTAAATAACGAAGACCGAAGTTACCACGGAAAATACCTTTTTCAAAATTCGCCTGGCCATAAAACGCGTTAGTCTTTTCTTCAATATCAAAGAAAGCACTAGTTGACGAAGTTGGCGAGCTGATTGGCCCCCGTGTAGAACCAGTGAGTGCATTGTTAGCAACAATCGCCGCGTTCAATGTAGCAAGAACACCTTCAGGATCTTTAGCAACTAGCTCTGGGTCTAGAGTAAGAAAATCACGTACATATAACTCTCGGCCATCAGCAGCGTTAAAATTACTTGGACCTGCAACGAGGAGATCGGCGAACAAATCACCTGTAGGGCTATCATCAATTTTTCTTAGGCCAACGCTTGATTTAACTTCATCTCTAAGACTACTTGTCTTGTTGTGACGAAACCCAAAATCAACCGACGTAACCCCGTTCCAATCGAGATCGTAAGTGAAGTCAGTACGGAATGCGTTTTCACTGTTCTCTGCAACGTTTTGTCCCTGCTGTACATCACGCAGCACGATGTTCGCTGGATCTAACAACATCGCTGAAGTTGGACCGTTTGCTGCATCCTGAGCAACACCAAATGTTAGTGAGCCGCCGGTTAAGTCATATGCGAAAGGCGTACCGTTCTCATTTGAATCATACGCATTTGAATAGCCATCTACACCAGCGTTAGCAATATTAGCCTGACGGTTAGCGAGAAGAGCATCATAATCAAGCGGAGAGTTCGGGTTGATAAAGTTCAGCGTAGTGTTGAAGCTAGGAGTACTAGAATCAGACTTCGACGAAGATACTTCTACTCGACCAGAAAGCGCCCCGCGATTCCAATCTGCGCCCAAGCTAAATATTTCGCTCTCGGTTAAACGAGAGTTAGTATCACCTGAAAAACGTAGGTTGCCATCACTGCCATCAGCATCGATCGGAATAATACCTTGAACTGCAGCCTGCACCGAACCAAGATCTATAGTTCCATTTGAGCTATCTACAGACCCAAAATTCACCGTCTCAAATGCGCTGGGAGTATAAATATTTCTGTTGCCAGAGATACCCGAGGCCTGAATTCGTGAGCTTTCCTGCCGACGTTCTTGGTCATTCATGACTGCATTGAAATCAAACTTCAGGCTCTCATTTGGCGACCATTCGAAAGTACCGGCAAAGTTATTGGTGTCATATTCGTAGTTGTCATAGTCTTGGACAAAAAACTGGATCGGCAGAAAACCGCCGCTTGCAGGATCATTTCCAGTACCTGCGGCAACAAAGTTATCGCGATCGGTACGAGGACGGAAGGCAGTAACATCTTGCTCAGAAAAACCGGCACTGATCACAACGCCGAAATCGCCGCTGTCTGTAGTCCAATTGTTACCATAGGTACCTGATACCCGAGGGGTAGCACCGTCAGTTGAAAGACTGCTGTCTTCCGCTTGAACTCGAATAGTCGCAACGCGCTCTTCCAAATCAAGAGGACGAATAGTTCTCAAGTTGATTGTGCCGCCTACTGAACCTTCAATGGTTTTCGCGTCAGGTGCTTTAGTCACTTCAACGGCAGCAATAATAGCTGCAGAGACATCTTCAAAGTTGATGCCGCTTCGCCCAGAACCAGAACCTACGGTAGACACACCATTGATTTCGGTACGGTTGGCGTTGGTACCACGGATTTGAACACCTGTACCAACACCCGCAGTACGAGTAATCTGAATACCGGTAACATTCTCAAGAACTTCTGCCAGGTTTTGATCAGGCAGTTTGCCCACATCTTCTGACTCAATAATTTCTACTAGATTGTTTGAGGAACGCTTTTCTTCCAGCGCACTTGCGAGAGATCCCCGAATTCCGGTTACTGTTACTTCTTCTAATACTTGCTCTTGGGCATGGGCCGCCGATACAAAAGGCAAAGCGGTTGCAGCCAAGGTAAGCATAGTGATCATGCTATAGCGATTTTTCATCTATTTTCCCCTAAGAAATTCTGTTTGTTATTTTCAGCCCATAGGCTTGCCAGTCATATAATCCAATTTTCGACTTTATGTCAACCAAATATTATATCCAATTGCTTATTTTTGGTAAGGCCAAAATGATTGATGGCAACAATTTTCCTGAGATATGTACCCACTCCGCCGGTGTAAGCCATTTTCAAAAGTACAATTTACCCAGGAGTTCGGCCCACAAAACTCCTTATGGTATACGTACGGTCAGCCACTGATCTTTTTGAAGTTCAAGAGTGTTGAGAGAGCCTTATGCCAAAATCTGGTCAGTAACATTAGTGGTAATTTTCAGTAGGCTCGGAGAGACCAGCCATACGCTGCGACTGCGGCAAATTTGATTGCTTATAGATAAAGCCATAATAATAAGAGTCACTAAGGCGCTCTAAGTGAGATACGTGCTATCGGGTTATATGGGTAAACAGGAGACGGGCCCAGGCTACGGGATAAACCAGAGAGTTAATTAGATGTGCAAAGAGCACTGAGGGTATTTTTACTTGAGGCTAGCAAGACAGGCTGACGCGCTGCCTTGCATAATCTCAGTGTTCAAATCGAGCCTTAGATAAACTCAACATTGTCGATTTCATATTCGACATCGCCGCTGGGCGCTTTGACCACAACAACTTCACCAATCTCTTTACCCATTAATGCCCGCGCAATTGGCGACTGGTATGAAATTTTGTGCTGTTTAACATCGGCCTCATCATCACCCACAATTTTGTAAGTGACGGTTTTATCGACTTCAAGATTAATAATGGTGACTGTGGTACCAAACACCACGCGATCCCCATGGGGAATCTTATTGATATCGATAACTTGAATATTCGATAACTTGCCTTCGATATCCTGAATCCGGCCCTCAGTGAAACTCTGCTGCTCACGAGCAGCATGGTATTCAGCATTCTCTTTGAGATCGCCGTGTTCACGTGCAGTGGCAATGGCCTCAATAATAGTTGGGCGCACTTTTTTAATAAGGTGATGCAGCTCTTCACGCAGAGCGATCTCACCTTCAACTGTCATTGGGGCCTTTTGCATTACGCTAACTCCTCGTGCAAGGTCTGGATACGTCGAACGGTGGTTTCACCATCAAAGTTAAGAGCCTGACAAACCGCATCACCACCGGCCATTGTTGTAGTGTAGTAAACGCGATGCTGTTCGGCACTGTAACGAATGGCAGAGGAATCTGAAATCGCCTGACGACCTTCTGTGGTATTAATAATAAGATCGATTTTGTCGCTCTTAATCATATCGACAATATGTGGGCGACCCTCTTTAACTTTGTTGACTAGGGTCACAGGCAGGCCAGCCTGTTCAATAATTTTGGCTGTCCCTGCGGTAGCCACTAGCTTAAAGCCGAGATCCGAGAGTTGTTTCGCCAGCCCTGCAACCTGATGCTTATCACGCTCACGGACACTGACAAAGGCTGTGCCACTGGAGGGAATTTCATCACTGGCACCGAGCTCTGCTTTGCCATAGGCCTCAGCAAAAGTCGTTCCCACACCCATTACTTCGCCGGTGGACTTCATCTCTGGCCCAAGAATCGGGTCAGTACCAGGGAATTTATTGAACGGGAATACCGCTTCTTTAACACTGAAGTAAGGCGGGATAATTTCTTTAGTGAAGCCTTGAGATTCGAGAGTCTGACCGACCATGCAGCGGGCCGCTACCTTGGCAAGCGAGGTGCCGATGCACTTGGACACAAAGGGCACGGTTCGCGAGGCACGTGGATTGACCTCAATCACATAGATCAGGCCATCCTGAAGTGCCAACTGCACGTTCATTAAGCCGCGGACGCCAAGCTCCAGAGCCATCTTTTTGCACACTTCGCGCATTTCATTCTGAATATCTTCGCCGAGGCTATAGGGCGGCAGCGAACAGGCCGAGTCACCGGAGTGAATACCCGCTTGCTCAATGTGCTGCATGATGGCGCCGATAACCACCTGATCGCCGTCACTCACTGCGTCCACGTCCATCTCAATAGCGTTGGGCAGGAAGAAGTCGAGAAGCACAGGAGAGTCATCAGAGACCTGTACGGCGGTTTTCATATAGTGACGCAGCTCATCTTCTTTGTAGACAATCTCCATAGCGCGTCCGCCCAATACATAGGAGGGACGCACAACCAGTGGATAGCCAATTTCTTTGGCCAGTTCCACCGCTTGATCGGCGCTACGTGCAGTGGCGTTCTGCGGCTGCAGCAGGCCAAGCTTTTGAATCATCTGCTGGAAGCGCTCACGATCTTCGGCGCGATCAATAGCGTCCGGCGTGGTGCCAACAATGGGCACACCGGCAGCTTCAAGGGCACGGGCCAGTTTAAGCGGTGTTTGACCACCGAACTGGACGATGACGCCTTTGGGCTTTTCGATGCGCACAATTTCTAACACATCTTCCAGCGTTACTGGTTCAAAGAACAGTCGATCTGAGGTGTCATAATCGGTAGATACAGTCTCTGGGTTACAGTTGACCATAATAGTTTCATAGCCATCCTCACGCATTGCTAGGGCCGCGTGAACACAGCAGTAATCAAACTCAATACCCTGACCAATACGGTTAGGGCCGCCGCCGAGAACAAGGATCTTATCGCGATTACTGGGGCGTGCCTCGCACTCTTCTTCATAGGTGGAGTACATATAGGCGGTATCGGTGGCAAACTCTGCGGCACAGGTATCGACACGCTTATACACTGGGTGCAGTCCCAACTCATAACGCAGTTCGCGCACAGCGGTTTCGCCACAGCCTAAAACATCACCGAGGCGACGATCGGAGAAGCCCTTGCGCTTTAAACGGTAGAGACTTTTCTCGTCTAGGTCGCTGAGACTATGCTGTGCCAGCGCTAGCTCATCTTTAATCAGGTCTTCGATCTGCACGAGGAACCAGGGGTCGACCTTGGTACGAGCAAAAACATCGTCTAGGCTCATGCCGTGTCTAAAGGCATCACCCAGATACCAGATGCGGTCGGGACCGGCCACGGCCAGTTCGCTGTTCAGAACCGCTTCTGGGTTTTCAGTCTCAGCAGTGATCTTTGGATCAAAACCAGAGGTACCCACTTCGAGGCCACGAAGGGCTTTTTGCAGGGACTCTTGGAAGGTGCGGCCAATAGCCATCACCTCACCCACAGACTTCATCTGGGTGGTCAGTGACTGATCAGCCTGCTCAAATTTCTCAAAGGCGAAGCGCGGAATTTTGGTGACGACGTAATCTATGCTCGGCTCAAAGGAGGCTGGGGTTGCGCCACCAGTGATTTCGTTCTGCAATTCGTCGAGGGTGTAACCTACAGCCAGCTTGGCCGCTACTCGAGCGATAGGGAAGCCGGTGGCTTTTGAGGCCAGAGCTGAAGAGCGTGAAACCCGAGGGTTCATCTCAATAACAATCAGGCGTCCATCTTCAGGATTCACCGCAAACTGTACATTGGAGCCACCGGTCTCAACACCGATCTCACGCAATACCTTAATCGAGGCGTTGCGCATTATTTGATATTCTTTGTCGGTCAGGGTCTGGGCTGGAGCAACAGTAATCGAGTCACCAGTGTGGATGCCCATAGGGTCGAGATTTTCAATCGCACAGATAATGATGCAATTGTCTTTGCGGTCTCGGACCACTTCCATTTCAAACTCTTTCCAGCCAATCAGCGACTCATCGATGAGCAGCTCATTGGTCGGCGAGAGATCTAATCCGCGACGGCAGATCTCTTCAAATTCTTCTCGGTTGTAGGCAATACCGCCGCCGGATCCACCCATAGTGAATGAGGGGCGAATCACACAGGGAAAGCCAAAGCGATCTGAAACCTGAACGGCTTCTTCCATGCTGTGGGCAATACCGGAATTGGGGGTATCCAGACCAATGGCTTTCATGGCCTTATCAAAGCGCTCACGATCTTCCGCTTTGTCGATGGCATCGGCGTTGGCGCCAATCATTTCTACGCCATACTTTTCCAGCACGCCATGCTTAGCCAAATCCAGCGCGCAGTTAAGTGCTGTCTGGCCGCCCATAGTGGGCAGTATCGCGTCAGGCTTTTCCTGAGCAATAATATGCTCAACCGTGCGCCACTCCACAGGTTCGATATAGGTGGCATCAGCCATCGCCGGATCGGTCATGATTGTCGCAGGGTTGGAATTTACCAGAATTACTCGGAAACCCTCTTCGCGCAGCGCCTTACAAGCCTGAGCGCCGGAGTAGTCAAACTCACAGGCCTGACCAATAATAATTGGTCCTGCGCCCAAGATGAGAATGCTTTTTATGTCAGTTCTTTTTGGCATGTCTTCTCCGAAAGCGACTAGCGTCGATCTTCCATTAACTTTATAAAGTGATCAAATAGGGATGCTGCATCGTGGGGACCGGGGCTGGCTTCAGGGTGACCCTGAAAGCTGAATGCCGGCTTATCGGTACGCTGGATACCCTGCAAGCTGCCGTCAAATAACGAGCGATGCGTGGCTATCAAGTTGTCCGGAAGATTCTCTTCATCCACCGCGAAACCGTGGTTCTGACTGGTGATCATGACCACATTGCCAGCCAAATCTTCAACCGGATGGTTGGCGCCGTGATGACCAAACTTCATCTTCACAGTCTTGGCACCCGAGGCCAGTGCTAGCAGCTGATGACCGAGGCAAATCCCGAAAACTGGAATATCAGTTTCAAGAATTTCGCGGATCGCTTCGATAGCGTAATCACAGGGTTCTGGATCACCGGGGCCATTAGAGAGAAAAATTCCATCTGGCTGCATTGCCAATACGTCACTGGCGGGTGTTTTTGCCGGCACTACAATCAGCTCGCAATCTAGATCAACCAGCATACGTAGAATATTTCGCTTTACACCAAAGTCGTAGGCAACGACTTTATATTTGCTGGTGGATGGATCCTGAGTCCGATGACCCGCACCCAGCTCCCAGCTGTGCTCAGACCATTGATAAGTGCTTTCGGTAGTCACTTCTTTGGCCAGATCCATACCCTTGAGGCCAGCAAAACCGCGGGCCGCTGCCAGAGCAGTTTCATCGTCCACAGTGCCGGCCATGATGCAGCCGTTCTGAGCACCGCTCTCTCGCAAAATACGTGTCAGCTTGCGTGTGTCTATATCGGCTATTCCAAGGATATTGTTATCTTTGAGATAGTCATCTAGAGCTTGCTGGCTGCGGAAATTGGACAACAGCAAAGGGAGATCGCGGATCACTAAACCAGAGGCCCAGATTCTATCCGACTCGGCATCTTCATCGTTGACGCCGACATTGCCAATATGGGGATAAGTAAGGGTGACGATTTGTTGAGCGTATGAGGGATCAGTAAGAATTTCCTGATACCCGGTGAGGGCAGTATTGAAGACTACTTCACCAACAGAGATTCCATCCGAACCGATGGCAGTTCCTCTGAAAATTGTTCCGTCTGCTAGCGCAAGTACGGCTTCCCGGTGAGTCTGGGAATTCACACAACCTCCTAATTATTAAACATGTAACGTAGACCTGAAGTCAGGCAACTCCGATTACGGCATCAGTAGCTTGTGAATATTTGCAAAAAAGCGAGATGAAACTCCGGGTCTCATCTCGCTAAATATAATATTCTGCTGTGCTCTAACCTCTCGGAACGAGACCACATCTTGGCTGTGGTGTTAGGCGGGTATTCTATTGAAAAGAGGGTATTTTGTCCATCACTGTTGTAACTATTTTACAACGCCAGCGGCTGCCTATTTAAGCCCCAGTACATCCTGCATATCAAACAGCCCTGAGTCTTTTTGCGACAGCCACAGCGATGCTCTCACCGCACCGCGGGCAAAGGCCAAACGGCTTGAGGCTTTGTGGGTAATCTCTACGCGTTCGCCCTCGCCAGCAAACAGGACAGTGTGGTCGCCGACAATGTCGCCGCCGCGGACTGTGGCAAAGCCAATGGTTTCATGATCCCGCGCGCCAGTTTGACCTTCGCGACCATAGACAGCGACCTTTTGAAGATCGCGACCGACTGCCGCCGCTACAGACTCACCCAGCGACAATGCCGTGCCAGAGGGGGCGTCGACCTTGTGCCGATGATGGGCTTCAAGAATCTCAATATCGGTTTCATCGCCAAGTACTTTTGCCGCCAGCTCGGCCAACTTAAAACACAGGTTGACCCCAGTGGAGAAGTTCGAGGCCATGCAGATTGCGCTACTAGCCGCGGTGGTTGAAACCTGAGCCAACTGCTCTGCATCCAAGCCGGTGGTACCAATAACCATTTTCTTGTTGTGGGTAGCACAGAACGCAGCGTTGGCTGCCGTGGCGCTGGGCACACTAAAATCGATAAGCACATCAAAATGATCGGCGACATCACTGAGCGAACTGGCAACTAGTACGCCATTTTTGCCGACTCCCGCCAACTCGCCAGAGTCAACGCCGATAAGAGAACTATCCGGGCGCTCTAGGGCAACTGTCAGCTCAGCCTCATCATTCAACAATATAGCGTCGATTAAGGCCTTGCCCATGCGGCCGCCGGCTCCGGTAATCGCTATTCTGCTCATTGTCTCTTTCCTATCAAGGTGTTTGATTGCGGCTCTCTAGGAACCCATTGTCCCTGAGAAGCATTGCATATTACGCGGATCGATTTTAACTGGTCAAATTATCGAAGAATTTTTTCACACCATCAAACCAGCTGCTGCTTCGTGGCGAGTGCTTGCTCTTACCATCCAAACTATCTTCAAACTTTTTCAGTAACTCGCGCTGCTCCGCACTTAGATTGACCGGGGTTTCCACCACGACTCTACACAGCAGATCACCCACTCCACCACCACGAACCGGGGCAACACCTTTACCGCGCAGACGGAACAATTTGCTGCTCTGAGTTTCTGTAGGAATTTTCAATTTAACCTTGCCCGATAGAGTCGGCACTTCAAGCTCGCCACCGAGTGCAGCCTGAGCAAAGCTTATTGGCACTTCACAGTGCAGGTTGGCGTCATCGCGAACAAATATCGGGTGATCGCGCACCACCATCTGAACATAGAGGTCACCCGGAGGGCCACCCTGCGGGCCAGCTTCACCCTTGCCACCAAGACGGATTCGATCACCAGTGTCGACACCTGCAGGAATCTTCACCGAGAGTGTTTTTTGCTCTTCGATTACGCCCTGACCCTGACAGCTGCCACAGGGATCAGAAATCATCTGACCACGACCACGACACTGGGGACAGGCTTGCTGTACCGAGAAAAAACCCTGAGACATGCGTACCTGGCCGGCACCATTACAGGTTGCACAGGTCACTGGAGAAGAGCCTTTGCGTGCGCCAGAGCCATCACAGGGATCACAGGTACTCAGAGTGGGCACATCTATTTGTACGGTTTTACCGCGCACCGCATCTTCGAGATCTAGCTGCAGGTCATAACGCAGATCTGAACCACGAGCTGGGCCGCCGCGACCTCCGCCGCCACCGCCAAAAATATCACCGAAAACGTCACCAAAGATATCGCCGAATCCACCGGCGCCGCCACCACCACGCTGACCGCCACTATTGCCATCGACTCCGGCGTGCCCATAGCGATCATAGGCTGCTTTTTTATCGTTATCCCCAAGAATCTCATAAGCTTCCTGAGCTTCTTTAAACTTATCTTCAGCGTCTACGCCTTCGGGGTTGCGGTCCGGGTGGAATTTCATCGCTACACGACGAAAAGCCTTCTTGATTTCAGCATCAGAGGCACCTTTGTCCACACCCAATACATCGTAGTAATCGCGTTTAGCCATAACTTAATTCTTTAATCCAAAATCTAGCCAATATGATTAGGCGCGGGACTTTGCCCGCGCCTAATTAAAGTAGAAAAAAACGATCGAAGACTTATTTCTTGTCTTCTTTCTCTTCTGCTGTTTCTTCTACAGTCTCTTCTTTTACTTCTTCGAACTCAGCATCCATGGCATCGTCGCCAGCAGCCTGCTCGCCGCCTTCAGCTTGACCCGCTTCGGCCTGTTCAGCGTAGAGCTTTGAAGCCAGCGCGGCAGAGGCTTCAGAGAGTACTTTAGTCGCTGCTTCAATGGCGTCGTTATCTTCGCCCTGAACCGCTTCTTCAACACCTTTGATAGCAGCTTCAATCGCTGTCTTCTCTTCTTCTGAAGCTTTGTCGCCAGCATCTTCAAGAGTCTTCTTCGCAGCATGAGCTAGGCCATCAGCTGTATTTCTGGCTTGAACCAGATCAGCGAACTTCTGATCTTCCGCAGCATTGGCTTCAGCATCCTTGACCATTGCATCGATCTCTTCATCGGAGAGACCTGAAGAGGCTTTAATAATAATCGACTGCTCTTTGCCTGTAGCCTTGTCTTTAGCGCCCACATGTAGGATACCGTTGGCATCGATATCAAAGGTCACTTCGATTTGAGGCATACCGCGCGGCGAAGGTGGAATATCAGCCAGATCAAAACGACCCAGTGATTTGTTACCTGTAGCCTGTTTGCGCTCACCCTGAACTACGTGAATGGTCACAGCAGTTTGGTTGTCGTCAGCAGTTGAGAAGATCTGTGATTTCTTGGTAGGAATCGTGGTGTTCTTCTCAATCACTGGGGTGGCAACGCCACCCATAGTTTCAATACCCAAGCTCAGCGGCGTCACATCGAGGAGCAATACATCAGTCACATCACCAGCCAGTACCGCACCCTGCAGAGCAGCACCCACGGCAACAGCTTCGTCGGGGTTGACGTCTTTGCGTGGCTCTTTGCCGAAGAACTCAGTAACTTTTTCCTGAACCTTGGGCATACGTGTCTGACCACCAACAAGAATAATCTCGTCAATTTCGCCAACTGATTTTCCAGCGTCTTTGAGGGCGATTTTCAAGGGCGCCAATGAACGCTCAACTAGATCTTCAACCAGCGATTCCAGCTTGGTGCGTGTCAGCTTAACAACCAAGTGCTTAGGACCTGTTGCATCAGCAGTGATGTAAGGCAGGTTAACTTCAGTTTGCTGGCTTGAAGAGAGTTCGATCTTGGCTTTTTCAGCGGCTTCTTTCAGACGCTGCATAGCCAGTGGATCACCGTGAATATCGATAGAGCTCTCACGCTTAAATTCAGCTGATAAATACTCGATCAGGCGCATATCAAAGTCTTCACCACCGAGGAACGTATCACCATTGGTCGCCAACACTTCAAACTGCTTTTCACCATCGACATCGGCAATTTCGATAATCGAGATATCAAAAGTACCACCGCCGAGATCGTAAACAGCAACAACACGATCACCAGCCGTTTTATCAATGCCGTAGGCCAGTGCTGCGGCGGTTGGCTCATTGATAATACGTTTGACGTCAAGACCAGCAATACGGCCGGCATCTTTAGTTGCCTGACGCTGAGAGTCGTTGAAGTAAGCTGGGACTGTAATAACAGCTTCAGTCACTGACTCGCCGAGATAGTCTTCAGCAGTTTTCTTCATTTTCTTCAGGATTTCAGCAGAGATCTGCGGCGCTGCTTTGCTGTCGCCTTTGACCTCGACCCAAGCATCACCGTTATCCGCTTTAACAATTTTGTAAGGCACCATTTTGATGTCTTTCTGTACAACATCATCTTCAAAGCGGCGCCCGATCAAACGCTTTACCGCGTAGACAGTATTGTGCGGGTTGGTCACTGCCTGGCGCTTGGCCGACTGACCAACTAAGATTTCGCCTTCATCGGTGTAGGCTACAACCGATGGTGTGGTGCGTGCACCTTCTGCATTTTCTATTACTTTGGGTTTATCGCCTTCAAGGACAGCAACACAAGAGTTGGTTGTTCCGAGGTCGATTCCGATAATTTTGCCCATTAGTTACATCTCCATTACTTTTATGTAAAACCTGTTACCAGGGTTGGTAATTAATTATTTGTCTTCTTGTTATCTTAGGTGGGTGCTAGTTGCATAAATTCAAGGGCCGAACATTTTTTTTGTTCAGCGCAAACTGTTATTACGCAGCCTTTGACACAATCACCATAGCCGGTCGAATCAGTCGTCCATTGAGGGTATAGCCCTTCTGGAAAACATCCATCACCGTATTAGGTTCGAGATCGGGATTGGGCACCATAGATACCGCCTGATGCAGGTTGGCATCAAATGGCTGACCCGCCGGATCGATTGGCTCAATCTTGAAACGCGCCAAAACATCGACAAAGCTCTTGAGCGTTAATTCAATACCTTCGGCTACGGCCTTCTGACTTTCGTCATCCGCCGAGATGGCACTCAACGCGCGCTCGAGGTTATCGACTACAGGCAACAAATCAGCAGAGAACTTGTCCAGCGCGTATTTGTGTGCGTTTTCAACATCACGCTCAACACGGCGTCTAACATTCTGCATCTCTGCCTGAACTCTCAACACCTGATCATTGGCTTCGGCAACCTGCTGCTGCAGCTGCTCAGTCTCGGAGAGCTGCTCGTCCTGCAGCAGCTCCAGCTCAATCTCTTCATTACTTACAGATCCAGTCTGTTCGGCTTCACTAGCGCCTGGATCGACTGTTTCTTGGTTATTTGGTTGATCTATTTCTGTTTCTTTCGACACACCAATTCCTCACATCGTTGGTTATATTGGCCATTAAAATTGGCTCTTTCTCAATATGGGGACAAACTATTCAGTTTCAAGCGATTGCTTAACGGCAATCTGTTCTGTATAAACCAATCAACCCTTTTAATTACTTCAAAAAAGCTGGTCAAAAAACAGGTTAGAAAAAAGTGCTGCTATCCATCCATATCAATAATTACACTCTGGTTGAATCTCTTGAGATTGAGTTTGCCAGTGGCACTACTGCGATTACTGGCGAAACCGGCGCTGGCAAGTCTCTGGTGCTGGATGCGCTGGGAATGGCACTGGGTGATCGCGCCGACACCGGCACTATCCGCCACGGCAAAGACCGGGCAGAGATCACCGCCACCTTTGACATAGCGACGATTGATTCTGCTCAGGTATGGCTCGCGCAGCAGGATTTTCACGCCGAAGACCAGCAGTGTATTCTGCGGCGCCTCTATACTACAGAGGGTAGGTCCCGAGGCTATATCAACGGCCAGCCCTGCACCATGCAACAATTGCAAACCCTGGGTGAAATGCTTACTGATATCCATAGCCAGCACGAACATCAATCCTTGCTACGCCGTGAGACTCACCGCCGCCTCTTAGATGAATATTGCGGAAATATTGACTTATCCAGCGAAGTTAGCGATCACTTCTCAGCTTGGCAGCTAATGGATAAAAAGCTCAGTTCTCTACTGGAACGCTCTGATGAACTGATCGCGCGGAGAGATTTATTAAGCTTTCAAGTGAATGAGTTAAAGCAGGTAGATATTGAGCCTGATTCACTGACAAAACTAGAGACAGAGCAGCAGACTCTAGCCAATGCAGAGCAGATTCTCCAGGACAGCCATAATTTGCTCGGTATCTGCGATCAGAATGAAGGATTTAATCTTCGCGACAGCTTAAATCAGGCGCTGACTATTTTGGCTAATCTAAAACACAAGCCCGAAGCCCTGAGCAGTGCCGAAGAACTATTCCAGAGTGGCTTGATTCAGATAGAGGAAGCCACCCGAGAAATCGAAAACCATATAGACCGCTTTGAAGCTGATCCACAACGGCTGGTAATAATTGAAGAACAGCTTGGGCTTATCTTCCAGTTGGCGCGCAAACACCGCGTTAATGCAGACCAGCTCAGGGACACTTTGACAGCTCTCGATGAAGAGTTGCAGGGTCTAAAAGATGGTGGCGAGAGTATTGAAACGCTGCAGCAGCAACTTGCCCAGTTAGCCGCAGCATATGAAGCCAAAGCTTCAAAACTCAGCGTGAAGCGCAAGAAAGGCGCTAAGGCTATGTCCGCTGAGATCAATAAGCAACTTCAGCACCTCTCTATGGAGGGAGCCGAGCTGATCGTAAGGCTATCGCCCATCAGTGAGGGTCGATATCGCAGCGTAGGCCTTGAAGAGATTGAGTTTTTACTGGCGACTAACCCAGGGCAACCCCATAAGCCTTTGGCAAAGATTGCCTCTGGCGGTGAACTGTCTCGCGTTAGTCTGGCGATTCAAGTTGTCGCTGCGACCCACTCTAATATACCAACCCTGGTCTTTGATGAAGTGGATGTGGGTATTGGCGGCAGTACTGCGGATATCGTGGGGCAGTTGCTGAAGAAACTCGGTGACCGCGGTCAGGTGATAAGCGTGACTCACCAACCCCAGGTGGCGGCTCATGCCCATCACCATTATCGCGCCAGCAAAATTGTCGACAATGTTAGCGCCGAGTCACTGATGACTGCTCTTGATCCGCAGCAGCGTATTGAAGAGCTGGCAAGAATGCTGGGTGGTGCTAAGGTCACTGAACAGACTCTGTCACATGCTTCTGAGTTATTTAGTTTGGCGTCTAAATAGGTCTATGGAGACCAAGCGCTACTTGTGACAGTAACCCTACCCTGTCATCCCGACAGAGCGCCGCGACGAGGGGCCTCAAAGTCCGAACCCACTCCCAAGCCCGAGATCCCTCACCTGCCTTCGAGATGACAGTGAGGTCGC